>Ga0116144_10003828_pt1 | contig 14667 bp, 12 predicted proteins | sample AD_UKC035_MetaG_FD_89746 | JGI IMG/M metagenome (GOLD analysis project Ga0116144, IMG submission 89746) | Active sludge microbial communities of municipal wastewater-treating anaerobic digesters from USA - AD_UKC035_MetaG | ecosystem: Engineered > Bioreactor > Anaerobic > Digestate | place: USA... | reverse complement strand
GGTCGAATTGTGGGATGGCGGCGAAGGCGCCGCCACCTCCGAACGCTTTGAGCAGGAATTCGTGGATGATGTGGCCGGGTGGAAGCTGTTCAAGCTGGACTTCGCCGACTTTGCGCTGGCGACGGATTGGCAGCCCACCGGCGGCCCAGTCAACGGCGTCCTCGACCTCAACAAGATGTGGGGTTACAACTTCGGTATCGTCACTTCCCCTAGCGCCGGTCAATTCTTGATTGACAATGTCGAGCTGTACCGCCATGAGTCGGCTGTTGTGCGCCCGGTCATTGATTTCATGCAACCGACGTATACGGTGGCCGAAGATGCAGGCGAGGCGCTCATCACTGTGGCGCTCTCCCTGGCAGCGACAGAGCCGATTACAGTTCACTACGCGGCGTTGGCCGGCGAGGGCACGGCGACCGCCGGTGTGGATTACACAGCAGTCAACGGCAATGCCGTCTTCGCGCCTGGGCAAACCGAAATCACCTTCACCGTCCCAATCATCAATGATACGGAGTATGAAGTAGCAGAAACGCTGTGGGTTGCGCTTTCCGATCCCGCCGCCGGCGGGACGCTCTCCATCCTGCTCGGCAGCGAGAATAACCCGGCCCGGTTAACTATCCTGGACAACGACCCCGCGCCGGACAGCCTGCTCATTGACGACTTCGAGTCCGACCTGCCCTATCTCCGCGACGCCTTCAACACCGAAATCGGCCTTGTGCCGTGGGGCAGCAACGCCGCCGACAAACCCGTACTGGCATCTACCACCATCATTACCGCCATCCCCGGCCAACCGACCCCCAACTACGTCCTCAGCGCGGCCTACAACATCAACGGATGGGGCGGCTTCAACCACGGATTCTCGGACAACGGCGAATGGGTGAGCCAGGATTGGAGCGCGTATGACGGGCTGCGTTTCTGGCTCTACGGCAACAACACCGGCACGACCATCCAGGTAGAAATCTTCGACAATCAGGCGGTTGGCTCGATGAGCGACTCGGCGGAACGGCACTACACCCGCATCAGCGACGATTACGTCGGCTGGCGGCAGTTCCACCTGCCCTTCGCGCTGTTCCAGCGCCGCGCCGATTGGCAGCCGAGCGGCGCCCCTGCCGATGGCCTCAACCTGACGGAAGTATCGGGGTACTCCTTCGGGCTGGCAGCGGGGACTGGGCCGCAAGTCCTCTACCTCGATCAGGTAGAGCTTTACGGCGAGCGCGAGGCAGGCGACATGCCGCTGCGCGTGCAATTCTCAACCTACGCCTACGCCGCGCCCGAAGGGGCCACGGCCAATGTCCGCGTGACGCTCAATCGCGGTGACCCGACGGCCGCGACAGTGCATTACACGATCACCCAGGGGACGGCCAGGGTCGGGCACGATTATGACGCAACGGCCACCGGGACGCTCACCTTTGCCGCCGGGGAAACCGTCAAGAGCTTCCCTGTCGCCTTGTTGGAAGACCACAAGATCGAAGGCGACGAGCAATTCGCCATCACCCTCTGGAACCCCACCGGCGCCGCCCTGGGCTGGAAGAACACCGCGCCGGTCGTCGTGCGCGATGTCCCCGACCCGACGATGATTGACGACTTCGAGCGGGGCGTGCCGGATGGGTTAAAGCCGACCGGCGGCGTCACTGTGACCGCCGTGGAGATTCCCGCTACATCGGCGCTGGCGCTGCCGGAGCAAGATCCGGTGAACACTGTGCTGAGCGTGACATACCAGTTGCCGGCGGGACAGAACGGCGGCGGTTTCACCCGGGGCTTCGGCGCCAGCAAAGACTGGACAGGCCACGATGCCTTCGGTTTCTGGTTCTACGGGATGAACACCGGGACGACCATCACGGTGCAAATCCTCGACAACAAAACGCCCGATCCGGGACCGGCAGGCTGGATTCTCACCTGGCGCGACGAGTTTGACGGCGCCGCCGGCGCGGAGCCGGATCAGACGAAGTGGGGGTACAACATCGGCGGCGGCGGTTGGGGCAACAACGAGTGGGAATATTACACCGACGAACGCGCAAATTCCGCACTGAATGGGGCCGGCATGCTGGTCATCACCGCCAGCGAATCCACAAACCCGGATTACCAATGCGCGTATACTCCGCCGAATAATGAACCGGGGACGTGCGCCTACACCTCGGCGCGGCTACTGACCAAAGACAAGTTCGACTTCATGTACGGGCGCGCCGAAGCGCGGCTCAAGCTGCCCTACGGACAGGGCATCTGGCCCGCGTTCTGGTCGCTGGGAAACAACTTTGATGACGTAGATTGGCCGGGCGCGGGTGAGATTGACATCATGGAGAACATTGGGCGCGAGCCGAACATCGTCCACGGCACCGTCCACGGGCCGGGCTACTCCGGCGCAAGCGGGATCGGCGGCGGGCACACCTATACCGAGGCGTTAGCCAATGACTTCCACGTCTACGCCATCGAGTGGGAAGCGGACGAGATCCGCTGGTACATTGACGACACGCAATACTTCACCCTCACCCACGAGATGCTTCCGGCCGGCGCTCCCTGGGTCTTCGATCACCCCTTCTTCCTCATCATGAACGTCGCCGTGGGCGGGTCGTGGCCGGGCTACCCGGATGAAACCACCACCTTCCCGCAGATGATGGTCGTGGATTACGTGCGCATCTACCAGGCGCCGGCGGAGCCGGAACGTTTTGAGACGGTGATCACGGACAACTTCACCGGCTGGCGACAAATGGGCCTGCCGTTTGCGAACTTCACCCGCAGCGCAACGCAGGCGGAAGGCGTGCCCAACGATGGGTTGACCCTCAGTGAAATGTGGGGGTACGGCTTCTGGATGCCTGCCGGGAGCGCGGGCGCGTTCTATCTGGATGAAGTGAAGCTGGCAATGCGGCAAAGGCTTTATTTGCCGCTGATAATGCGCAGCTACTAAGCTTAGCCAAAAGCCCTCCCAGAAGTCAACACGCAACTTCTGGGAGGGCTATGGTTCCCTCCTAGTTCCCGCGCCGGATGACTCCGGCGCGGGGTGATTTTATCAGGGCTTACGCAAACCAGTGAGAATTTACCGCAGAGATTTTTATAGAGTCTCGGCGGGCTCAGCGTACTCTGCGGTGCAAAAACGCCATCCCTGCGTCAATCCTATTTATAAAAGGCGCACGACGCAACCAACGAAACAGTTGCTTTTAGGCAAACCATGCAAAAGTGGCTCTTGAAGGGGGATCAAGAGCCACTTTTTGTGATCGGACTATAGAAACAAGCTGGTAAGGTTGCGGGCAAGCGACTTAAGCCAGGAAAGATCGAAATCGCTCAGCAGAAAAGGCTCCCGCTTTATAGGGTGGATGCGTTCCTCAACGATAACACGCGCTACATAGTGTGCCCAAAACCAAGTTTCCATCGTAAGCCTCCTGTGTTCACTGATGCTCTTGCTGAAAGGGACAAACACCGTCAACGCGAACATCCTTAAAACACAACAAAAAAGGACGCCACGTTGCCGGGTGTCCTTCTTTCACGCCTACGAGGTTAGCTGTCGGACTTGGGCCAAAGAAGTGACCCTACGCCGCGCGCCGATTAGCTGTATTCTGGCTAACGTCGCGCAGGCGATTCGCCCCGAAAGTGGTTCCCCCGTTGCCAAGTGGCCTGACAGACAAGCCACTCACATTCGGCGAGATAGTTCAACTTGTTAACCGCCAGGACCTTAACTGCCGCCCTGGTTGGATGTATTCCGCGCCCCCTCACATCCATAGATATTATATGCCCGTCGCCCAATTTGTAAATAGGGCCACTGTTAAAATCTTGTAAACGATTCGCAGACTCTTAATCTTTTCTTAAAGTCAACCACACTCACTCTTAAAGACACGGATACCCAAGTGCGCTATACTCAAGACATATTATGAAGCTATGAAAAGCATTAGGAGGTGTACTATGAAAAAGTGGGGAGTGACTTTAGTGTTGATTGCGTCTCTGATGGTGTCTATGGGCTGTGCGACGGTAGGCCGAATTGTGGAAGGGTCCAGAGGGCCGGCCGCCGCCGCAACGACCGAGGAACAGCCGAGCGCCGGCGCGGCGGAGATTCAGCCGGCCTCAGCGACCTTGTCGGCTGACGAGTTGACCCAGGGACAAATCCTGGACGAATTACAGGCGCGGCTGGCAGCCATCTATGAGAGGGTCAACCCCTCCGTCGTCAGCATCCAGGTGGGGCAGAAGATCGAAATTCCGTCGGGCGACAACCCCTTCTTGCCTTACATAGACCCGGACTCGTCCGAAATGCCGTACCAGCAAGGCTCTGGATCCGGCTTCGTGTGGGATAAAGAAGGACACATCATCACCAACAATCACGTCGTGGCCGGCGCCGACAAGATCACCGTGCAATTTGCGGATGGCAGCATGGTACCCGCCGAGCTGGTGGGCGCCGACCCGGATAGCGACCTGGCCGTGATTAAGGTGAACTTGCCGCCCGACCGCCTGACGCCGGTAAAAATTGGGGATTCGACCCAGGTGAAAGTCGGGCAGCTTGTCGTCGCCATCGGCAACCCGTTTGGGCTGGGCAACACGATGACTGTGGGGTTCGTCAGTGCGTTGGAGCGCTCGCTTCCGGTGAATTCCGAGAGGGGCACCGGAGGTAATTTCACCATCCCGAACATCATTCAAACCGACGCGCCCATCAACCCCGGCAACTCCGGCGGCGTGCTGCTCAATGCGGAAGGCGAAGTCATAGGAGTGCCCAGTGCGATCATCTCCTCGGTGAGTTCCTCGGCAGGCATCGGCTTTGCCATCCCGACCGAAATCGTCGCCAAAGTAGTGCCCGCGCTGATTGAAGGAGGAAGCTATGACCACGCCTGGGTCGGCATCCAGGGCACCACGCTCACACCCGACATGGCCGAAGCTATGGGACTAGACGCGGCGCAACGCGGCGCGCTGGTCATCACCGTCATCGCAGGCGGCCCGGCTGAAGCGGCACGGCTGCGCGGGAGCGAGCGCATCGTGACGATTGACGGCGTGCAGACGCCTGTGGGGGGCGATGTCATCATAGGTTTTGACGACACGCCCATCACCAAATTTGAAGACCTGGTCGCCGCCATTGGGCAGGTCTTGCCTGGGACAGAAGTAACCTTGACCATCCTGCGCGACGGGGAGACAGAGACGGTTCCCATCACCCTGGACGCGCGGCCCGCTACCCTGCCAGAATAACCCCCCCTACCTCCTCCGCACCGGATTGAACGGATTCTAACGGATAGCTTCCGTTGAATCCGTTCAATCCGGTGAGAAATGAAACTATCCTTGCGCTTTACCTTCTTTGGTGTATCATAGTTCCCGTCAATTCTGACCAAAACTTTATCAAAACAGTCTCAGGAGGCAAACGTATGTCCTACTATATTGAAATGATCCGGGGTCGGGAAATCCTCGACTCGCGCGGCAACCCCACCGTTGAGGTGGAAGTTCTATTAGATGACGGCACCGTCGGACGGGCCGCCGTGCCGTCTGGCGCGTCCACCGGCATTCACGAAGCGCTGGAATTGCGCGATGACGACAAAGCGCGTTACCTGGGTAAGGGTGTGCTCAAAGCTGTGGACAACATCAACACGGCCATTGCCGACGAGTTGGTAGGATGGGATGCGACTGATCAGAAGGGCATTGACGAAATGATGATCGCCCTGGACGGGTCCCCCAACAAGGCGAACCTGGGCGCGAACGCCATCCTGGGCGTCTCCCTGGCCGTGGCGAAGGCCGCCGCGCAAGCGGTGGACCTGCCGCTCTACCGCTACATCGGCGGCACGCACGCGCACGTTCTGCCCCTCCCGATGATGAACATCCTCAACGGCGGCAAACACGCGGTGGACGGCCCTGATCTCCAGGAATTTATGGCGATGCCCGTCGGCGCGCCCTCCTTTGCGGAAGCGCTGCGCTGGGGCGCGGAAACCTACCACGCACTCAAGTCCGTGCTCAAAAAGCGCGGGTATGGCGTTGGCGTGGGGGATGAGGGCGGTTTCGCCCCGAGCCTCAAGACCAACGAAGAGGCCATCGAAGTCATCATCGCCGCCATCCAGAAGGCCGGGTACGAACCGGGCAAGGACATCTGGATTGCGATGGATCCGGCGTCCTCCGAAATCTACGAGGATGGCAAGTACAACCTCAAGAAAGAAGGCCGCGTGCTCACTGGCGCGGAGATGGTGGACTTCTACGCGGGTTGGGTCGAGAAATACCCCATCATCAGCATCGAAGATGGCCTGGCCGAAGACGATTGGGCTTCCTGGAAGTTGATGGTGGAACGTCTGGGCAGCAAGATTCAAATCGTCGGCGACGATCTGCTGGTGACAAATACCGAGCGTATCGCGCGCGCAATCCGGGAAAAGGCCGCCAACTCCGTGTTGATCAAGCTCAACCAGATCGGCTCGCTCACCGAAACCATCGCCGCCATCGAGATGGCGCACAAGCACGGCTGGACTGCCGTGACCTCCCATCGCTCCGGCGAGACCGAGGATGCCACCATCGCCGACCTGGCCGTGGCGCTCAACACCGGGCAGATCAAGACCGGCGCGCCGTGCCGCTCCGACCGCGTCGCCAAGTACAACCAGCTTTTGCGCATCGAAGAAGAATTGGGCGATCAGGGCGTCTACGCCGGGATGGGCGCGTTCACCAACCTCGGAAAATAATCATCCGCCAGTTGGCAAACATTAAACTTGTGCTAAACTAAAAACAGAGTATGAGCAGTCGTTCTAATGCAGTTCAAGGGTTTACCGAGAGGATGGTTTGGAACGCTCTGTCTCAACAAAAAATCTTATGAAAGGAGGAAATCATTGTGGCAGAGCGTGAAACCGGCACGGTAAAGTGGTTCAATGCCGAAAAAGGGTTTGGTTTCATCACCCGGGATGAAGGCGGCGACATCTTCGTTCATTACAGCGCCATCACGGGCAACGGCTTTCGTTCATTGGAAGAAGGCCAGCGCGTCAGCTTCATCGCTGGCGAGGGTCGCAAGGGTCCCGCCGCGCAAGAAGTTGAGCGGATCTAGCAACCAGACTCTTTGTCAAAAAAATCCCCGATCCTAACAGATCGGGGATTTTTTAAGAGAAATCAGGATAGATGCGCGTTCACATGGATGACTGGTGGATTTTCCAGGTGCTTTTTGACCGCGCATAATTGCGCCGCCCGCACCAAGGCTTCGGTGTACTTCTCCGGGAAATCAGGCGGCAGTTCAATGGTCAGGTTGACCTGTGTGACCATGTGCGTCACCGGGTCCAAGTCCACACTTTGACGTAAAGTGACCCCTTCCGTCGGCAGCCCGCGCTGCTGGCAAAAGCCGAGGACATAAATCCCCGCGCAGGTCCCCATCGAGGCCAAAAACAGAGAAAAAGGTGTTGGCGCCGAGCCGTCACCGCCGCCCTGGGGCGGCTGGTCGGTCTTGACCACAAAGCCATCAAAGGCCGCATCCACGCGCTTCCCACCGGGAAAAGAAATAACCATCTCCATCGTTTCACGCTCCTTGTTCACAGACGTAGACTTCCAAATCTATGAAACATAAAACGTGAAACGCGATGACTTCACAGTCAAACTTCACGTTTCACGTGTCACGTTTCGTCTATATTATATATTGATTTTCATCAATGTAAAGTTACGTTGCCCACAGACCGAGTTGGCGCGGCGGTTGTTTGCCGTTTAGCAGGATAAAGGGCATTGCGCGTTGCGTCGCAATCCCCAGATGGCGCAAATCGCGCAGATCGGCCAACGTCCCCAGGCGACGCGCGGACACAATGCGGTCGGCATTCTTCGGGCCGATGCCGGGGATGCGCAGCAGCGTCGTGCGGTCGGCGGTGTTCACCTCGACCGGGGCGTAAGTCAAATGCAGGCGCGCCCACGCCAGCTTGGGGTCGGCGTCCCTGGGCAGATTGCCGTCCTGGACAAACGGCAGCTCCTCCACATCGAAGCCGTAATCGCGCAACAGGAAGGACGCCTGGTATAGCCGGTGCTCGCGCACCGGATCGCTCGGCGCGTGGTCGGACAGCGGTGTATCCGGCACCGGGCTGAAGCTGCTGAAGTAGGTGCGGGCCAACCGCAACTCCCGGTACAGGTAGGCCGCAGTCGTGAGCAATTCCACGTCCGGCTCGCCGACCGCGCCCACCACAAACTGCGTGGTCGCGCTGGGAACGCGCCCTGGGCCGGTGGCAGCGCGGCGCAATTCATCCACCCAGCGCAGCCGTTGGAACAGCGCGCCGGAGAATTCCTTGCGCGGCGCCAGCTCGCTCAGGCGTTGGGCGTTGGGCGCTTCCAGATTGAGGGACACGCGGTCGGCCCAGCGCATGGCCTCGGCAATTTGATCGCGCTCGGCGTTGGGCATGATTTTGACGTGTAGATAACCGGGAAAACGGTACTTGCGCCGCAATATTTCCGCCGTCGCCAGGATGCGATCCTGCGTGCGCGGCCCTCCACCCATCAACGCGGAACTCAAAAAGGCCCCTTTGATCAATCCCTGGGTGTAGAGCTGCACAGTCAATTGGGCCAGCTCGTCCGGGATAAAAATCTCGCGGTGGAAGTCGCGCCCGGCGCGTATGGCGCAATAGCGGCAATCCATCTCACAATACGAAGAGACGAGGGTTTTGAGCAGGGGAATCTTTTGCCCGCCGGGCAACGTGGCCTGGGCGATACAGTTCTTCAAATCGCGCGGCACAGGGGGAGGCGCGGCGGTCTGCCCCAGGGGATTCACCTCTTCCGTCGGCTCGTAACACGTCAACGGCGCCAGTAGTTGGAGTTTGTGTAATGCGTCCATCTTTGCCTCCTACCTCTATTATATGAACGAATGTTCTATCGTCAAGTCAAAATACTCACTCAATCGCCCCTCAGAAGCTTCTGAGGGGCGGTTAACTTTGATAAGACTTCATCCGAGAATTCGTTTTCGCCGCCATGTGCGCCTGAAGGCGCAGTTTGGAGGATGTTTTTTCGTGGGCGAGCTACGCTCGCCCACGAAAAAACATCTTCTTGAAAGCGGCTTTAGCCGCAAAGTCAGTTCCGCGCTGCGTCACCGCTATAATTTTCGGATTTTAGAAAATAATGGACGAAATCCCATAATTCCCTCTTGACAATACTGTGTGATATATGGTATAATACGACAAACAGTGAAAGGAGGTACACAGTATGAATGATCCCACAGCAAACCTGATTTCGGAACTGCGACGCGGCACCCTGGTGCTCAGCGTGCTCAGCCAGCTTAAAGAGGAGGCCTACGGCTACGCGCTCAAAGAGCGGCTGACCGAACGCGGGGTCGAGATTGACCAGGGCACGCTCTATCCGCTGCTGCGGCGGCTGGAAGAACAAGGGCTGCTGCAAAGCGAATGGACGCTCGGCGGCGAATCGCGCCCGCGCCGGTATTATCAACTCAACCCCACGGGGCAAACGGTATTGGATACACTCACCCAGGAATGGAATTCGCTAGTAGCGGCCATGCACCGTCTATTATCAGAACAGGAGGAAAAGTCATAATGGAACTGATCAATCGTTACGTCTACCAAGTGGGGCGGCGGCTGCCGCAGCGCACCCGCGCCGATGTGGAACAGGAATTGCGCTCGCTGCTGCTGGATGCGCTGGAAGAGCGCACCGGGCGCGCGGCGGAGTTCACCGAAGACGAACAGGTCGCCGTGCTCGCCGAGTTCGGCCCGCCGGAGAAGATGGCGGACAAATACCGCCCGCAGCCGCACTACGTCATCGGCCCCAAGGTCTTTGACCTGTATTTGTTGGTTGTCAGCGTCATCGCCGGCGCGGGGCTGCTGGTCGGCGTCATCACCACCGCCGTGTCGCTGTTGGCTTCAGACGAGGTCTCGGTGCTCGAACTGCTGCTGCGGGCGGTAACGATCTTCATGAACATCGCGCTGAGCGGCGTCGGTTCGGCTACGCTGACCTTTGCTCTGTTAGAACGGCTGATCCCCGACGAGGAATTCAAGCTGGACGACGACAAACCCTGGAATCCGCGCGACTTGCCCGCCGTGGAGGTGCGCGACGAGATCAAACGCGCCAACCTGATTGCCGAAATCGCGTTCATGGCACTGCTGATCATGGGGCTGCTGGCCTTTGGGGAGCGCATCAGCGGGGTGTATTACGACGGCACCTGGCATGCGACGCCCACCTTCCTCTCGGCGACTTTCTTCTCGGTGTATCTGCCGCTGTGCGTGGCGCGCTGGGGGCTGACCATCCTGCTGAACCTGGCGCTGCTGCGTCAGGGGCGCTGGCAGCTCGGCACGCGCATCGCCGATCTGCTGTTCCACGGGCTGGACATTTACATCCTGGGACGCCTGCTCAGTGGGCCTTCGGTCGTCAACGTGGACGCCTTGCGAGTCGCCTTCATCAACGCGCCGGAAGTCACCGACATCATGACCCGGCTGTTGGATAGCGGGCTAAAGATCGGCTTCCTGATCGCGCTGATCGTGACCCTGGTTGAGGTTGCCACCCGGGTGTACTGGCTGATCCGCGATTATCGCGTAACACCGGCGACAGCGCCAATCCTATAGCGTGTAATTAGCACACATCCCATACAAATGCACGAATGTCTGACAGACATTCGTGCATTTGTGTTTTGAGAGACGACACTGCATGCCAGGTAAGTTTTGGATACACGCACGGTTAAAAAATAGTTGTGTGATGTATGTCATTGTTGAAAGCGCCGAGAACGGGTATGCTTAGACCATCAAAGCACACACAGACAGTCTCAACGGATTTAACGGATTTTCCAGACTTTGGACTTTCAACTTCGGACTTCGGACTATTTTTAAAGGAGGTGCGCAATGGCCGCAATGTTAATCATCGCTCATTTGTTAGGGGATTATGTCTTGCAGTTCAACTTCATCGCCCGGTGGAAGGCGCGCTCGCTGTGGGGTGTGGCGGCGCACGGGGGGATCGTCACGTTGGTCACGCTGTTGGGCGCAATGCTGATAGACGCAGCCTGGTGGCCCTACGCGCTGTTCATCGGCGTGACTCACACCTTGATTGATGTCGTCAAAGCGCACGGCGTCCACCCGAAAAACACCCAGGAGGAGATGCGGTACTATCTGCTGGATCAGGCCGCCCACTTGATCATCATCGCCCTGACCGTATTCCTGAGCCACGCGCCGACTCACAGCAGCTACCCAGAAATCAACCGGCTGCTCACCCCCGCGCTGCTGACCGGGGCCATCGGCTACACGCTGCTGCTGCAACCGGCCTGGGTGCTGCTCCGCTTCATCGTGCGCGGGGTGTGGGGCGCGGAAGCCGTCCCCCATCTGGGCGCCGGCGAGAAATTCGAGCCGATGGCCGAGCGCATCCTGATCGCCAGCTTCGTCCTGGCCGGGGCGTTCTACCTCACGCCGCTGGTGCTGCTCCCCCGCCGTCTCAGCACCATCCAATGGCAGGGAAATGGCGTGGGCGTCTGGATGCGCCTGACCACCCACTGGGCCGAGACCTTCCTGGGGACGCTCCTGGCCGTCGCCGTAGGGCTGGCGCTGCGCTGGCGCACCCTGGGACATTAGAAGGAGGTTGCACATGAACGGGATCGGATTACAATGGGTAGGGATCAATCCAAGTGTGACGTTACCGGCAAGCTGCCATAGGTCAAATTCGATGGAAACCATTGCGCGACGGAGCGCCTATCTCAAATCAGTGTCCCTCTTTGCGGGGTTGAATGACGAGGAACTGCGCTTCCTGGCCGAAGAAACCCGCGAGCGCACCTACGACACCGACGCGATTCTCTTCTATCAGGGCGAAGTCGGGCATACCTGTCACATCATCATGCGCGGAAAGGTGCGGGTCTTCGTCGTCGGCGATGACGGGCACGAATTGTCGGTCTGCATCCTGGGGCCGGGCGAGATTATCGGGGAGATGGCGATGTTTGAGGAGGTGCCGCGCTCGGCCAACATCCAGGCGCTGGAACCGACCACTACGTTGGAACTACACCAAGACGTTTTGTTGCGCGGCCTGCAACGCTCACCCAACCTGGCCTTGAGCCTGCTGCGCGCGCTCAGTTCGCGGCTGCGTAACACCACCGAAGACGCCGAGAAGCTGGTGTCGTTGACCGTCGGCGAGCGGCTGCTGGCCCGGCTGCAACGCCTGGCCGAATGGGCTGGGCGCCCCACCCCGGACGGCACGCGCATCGCCTTCCCGATGACGCAGCAGCAGTTGGCCGCGTTGGTGGGCACCAGCCGCGAAAGCGTCAACCGCGCCCTGGCCGGCCTGCGGCGCGAAGGCAAGGTGCGGTTGGAAGATGGGTGGCTCATCCTGATGAAGTAGCGCGGGACAAGTGAATATTTTGGCGATGGTGGACGTTGTTCACCATCGCCAAAATGTCGTTTTTAAAGCGGTTTTGGCCGCCAAATTTAACCATTGGAAGGAGAGAAACTATGAGTCGTATGCCAGTATCCGGTCAAAATGTATCAAGAATCATCGGCGCCGTCATCGCTATCGTCGTCATCATCGTCATCCTCAGCTTCAGCGGGCAGTTCTTCTACATCATGAAGCGGGTGGACGCGCAAGAGGTGGGCGTGCAGCTTTCCGCTGGCGGCGTCAAGCGAATTGTAGGGCCAGGGGTGTACAGCGATTTTGGGCTGTATGTCAGTCTGGTCAAAGTTTCCGTGCAGGCAATTCCATTTTCAGTCACCGACCCGGAGATCATCACGAAAGACAAACAACGCTTGGGCATTGTCGTGAGCGGGGATATTTTCCGCCCTGGCATAACGGAGAAAGACCTGCTATTCGACAAATGGGCCCTTTACCGCAATACATTCACCGATGATCAGATCACTATTGCTAAAATCGAGCAATTTACCAAGCAAGCGATGAAAGTCTGCATTGGCGATCGCACCTTTGAGCAAAGCACCATTGGCACAACGCGCGACGATTTACGTGAGTGCATTGATATGGAACTGGACGCCGCCGCCTCGGAACTGGGGTTGACCGTGCGCAACGTGATGGTACCCGAAATCATCCTCTCGGCGGAAGCGCAGGCCGGGCTGGATGCCATCGTCCAGAGCCGCTTGTTGACCGAGAAGGCCGCGCAGGACAAGCTCAAGGCCGAAGCGGAAGCCTCTGCCGAGCAGGCCCGCGTGGAAGGTGAAATCCGCGTGGAGCAGGCGCGACTCCAGGAAACCACCCGCCAACAGATCACCCTGGCCGAACTGGAACGGCAGCGCGTCGAGGCGCAACTGGCCGTCATTGAGGCGCAGCGCGCTAACAGCCTGGCGGAGATCGAAACACAGCGGCAAGAGTTAGAGAAGACCAAGGCCAACGAAATCCTCGCCGCCCAGAGAAACCTGGAAATCCGCAAGTTGGAGGCCGATGCGCTGGAAGAAAAAGCGCGTGGCGATGTCGCGATGGAAAAAGTTCTGGCGGCGCTGTTCAAGCAATATCCTGAATACCAGATGATCGTCATCGCCCAGGCCAACGCCGCCGCCCTCACCGCCACCGACAAGATCATCTTCACGCCGGAAGGCGCCACGCCGACCATCGTCATCCCTGGCCCCGGCATTGTGCCGACGGTAGAAACATCACCTACGACGCCGCAATAAATTCTTCTAACTATTTTTGTCGGCGGGCATAACCCGCCGACAAAAATAGTGCCCACACAAGGAAACCCTAATGCCTAACCCTCAATGGCTGACCTGGGCGCGAGCGTTACGCGCGCTCGCCCAGGCCGGCTTAACTTACACCGAGAATCCCTTCGACAAAGAACGTTACGTCGCCATCCAAGAGATCGCTGCCGAAATGATGGCGACCGGCGCAGAGGCCGACCTGACGACCGTGCACGATCTCTTTGCTGAGCAGGCCGGCTACGAGACGCCCAAGGTTGACGTGCGCGGCGTCGTCTTCCGGGACGACCGGCTGTTGCTCGTCCGCGAGCTGCAAGACGGCGGGCGGTGGACGCTGCCCGGCGGCTGGGCCGACATTAACGAGCCGCCGAGCACAGCAGTGGCGCGTGAAGTCTGGGAAGAATCCGGCTACGAGACGCGCGCCGTGAAGCTCTTGCTACTCTACGACCGCGACCGGCACGGACATCCGCCCCACGCCTTCAGCATCTACAAGCTGTTTTTCCTGTGCGAACTCCTTGGCGGGGAGCCGTCCGACAGCCACGAAACCGGCGGCGCGGATTTCTTCGCCGAAGACGCCATCCCCGACCTGTCCATCAGCCGCGTCACGCCGAAAGAAATCGCCCGACTGTTTGAACATCACCGCCACCCTGAGTGGCCGACGGAGTTTGACTGAGAGAACGCGGTCTGTAATTCGTAACTCGTAATTCGTAATTCGCCGATTCGCTGATTTATCAAGTTGCTGGAGGTGCTATGACCGAAAATCCCTACAAGCTTTTAGCCGAACGGCTGGACGCGCTGCCCAACGGCTTCCCGCCGACGCCAGATGGGGCAGAATTACGCCTGCTGGAGAAGCTCTTCACGCCGGAGGAGGCGGCGCTGGCGGCGCGCCTGCGGCTGACGAAGGAGACGCCCGCGCAGCTTGCGGACCGCCTGGGGATGGACAAGGTACCGCTATCGCAGCAACTCAAGACGATGACGCGCAAGGGGTTGATTGCCGCCGGGCGGACGGAGGAGGACCGCTTCGGCTATGGCTTGCTCCCCTTCGTCGTCGGCATCTACGAGATGCAGGCAGGTCGTATAGATGCCGAGCTGGCGGAATTGTTCGAGGCTTACTACCGGCAGGCCTTTGGCGACACCATGCGCGTCCAGCCCCAGGTGCATCGCG
>Ga0116144_10003823_pt1 | contig 14682 bp, 9 predicted proteins | sample AD_UKC035_MetaG_FD_89746 | JGI IMG/M metagenome (GOLD analysis project Ga0116144, IMG submission 89746) | Active sludge microbial communities of municipal wastewater-treating anaerobic digesters from USA - AD_UKC035_MetaG | ecosystem: Engineered > Bioreactor > Anaerobic > Digestate | place: USA... | reverse complement strand
TTTTAGAGTAATAGTCACAGGCTATTAGCCAAAATCCCTTTAAATGATTGTTTATTAATAATTTAAATCAGTACTTTCACCTTCTTTTGAATCTCACTTCTACATGAGAGGTAATTTTAAATGATGGGCGAATTATTAGACCAGAATTCGATTTTTACCGATTTTTAGATTCTGAATACTATGAGAAACTCTTCATTTTTGGCTTTAGCTTTTACTTTTTTATTCGTCTCTTGCTCAGATAAGTACCTCGCATACAGGACTAATTATCAGTTTAAAAGCCCTGACGGAAAACCAGATTATAGCAATTTAAATTATTGGGCAGCCCATCCCTGGAAATGGGACCCTTCCGATAGCGTTGTAAAGCCGCTTCGAAATGAACCAAAGGACTCAATGGTTGATGTTTTCTTTTTATACCCTACCACTTTCACTAAAAAGAAAGATTCAAAACAATCAAACGCTTTTATCGATGATGAATACATAAATGCAAAAACAGATTATTCTTCGATACTATACCAGGCCAGTGTATTTAATCAGCAATGCAGGGTTTTTGCACCAAGATACAGGCAGGCGCATATTCAAAATTTTTTCTCTGCTGATTCAATAAAAGCACATGCTGCTTTTGAATTGGCATACGCTGATATCAGAACAGCTTTTGAATATTATCTCAAACAGTACAATAATGGACGCCCCATTATTGTAGCAGGGCATAGCCAGGGAGCATTAATGGCAGAGCGTCTTTTGAAAGAATACTTTGAAAACAAAACCCTGAAAAATAAATTGGTTGTTGCTTACATCATTGGCTGGCCGGTACCCGAAAGATATTTTACATCACTGCAAGTCTGTACCGACTCTTTACAGACAGGTTGTTTCTGTAGTTGGAGAACTTTTAAAAAGGGTTATACTCCTTCCTATGTAAAAAAAGATACCAGCGGTGTTTATGTTACAAATCCGCTTAGCTGGACCACTGCTCCCGGGTTTGTATCAAGAAAGCTAAACAAGGGGAGTATTCTCAGAAATTTTAATAAGATATATAAAAACACAACTGATGCCCAGATCGGCAATGGTGTATTGTATACCCGAAAACCAACATTCCCGTGGAGCTTTTTGTTTCTGAGCAAAAACTATCATGTGGGAGATATTAATTTATATTACCTGAATATCAGGGAAAATGTGAAGCAACGGATCAGTCTTTTCTGGAAAAAATAAGTTTAGTATTCCTATTCAAGCCTTCTTGCTTCCATGCATTTAAACGCAGGAATACTGTCCGATAGTTTTCTGCCAATAATCACTTTTTCTAATGAAGGTAACTTGCGCCCAAGGAGTAAGATTCTTTTATCTGCTGCCAACGCTTCGTTCAGGTCTTTTATTCCATATCTGTTAAGCGTTTGAAGGTACATATGTGTAAGCAGCCTGTCTTTGTATAAAAGATTGGTGACAGGATATTGCTCCGGGACGTCCCATATATAAAAATAACCCAGCGGGAAACTATCGTCTGTGGCAATAAACAATTTGTCTTTTTGCTGATTCATCTCATTCATGACACACCTGAACCTTTGCTGACGACTTTTATTCGCTATATTTTCTTTATAAAGCCTTACAAACATCCAGGCCAATAACAGCAGCAAGATGCCGCTCATTAAAAATGCCGAGCTCTTTTTACCTGGCAAAAATGTAGTGTCGCTCTGAATGGTCGCTGAAAATTGTATCCATAAAATAAATATAAGGCCGAGATGAATGGTCGCAGTCATTTTCAAAAAAACAAACAAATAGGCATAGATAAATAATACAGCAAGCGCCGGTAGTGCCCAATAACGCAGTTGTTTTAACTGCTTATTAATAACCAGTAGCCCTGCAAAAACAATAAACAATAAGAGATAAATTCTTAGTTCAAAAAAAAACCAATACAAACCAAGCCGGTCTTCCTTTTTATCCAGCCATCTTTCCCGGGTAATGTTCTTGCTGATCTCCATCACTCTTTCCGGAGTAAATTTTACAGAATCGTATAAAAAAGCAGAGAAGAATAATTCCTGTTCTGTACTGTCTTTAAAAACGCCTCCGGGAATGTTTTCTTTAATTGGGCGATTATAGGCATAAAACAATCCTTGCCTGAATCCTTCCTGTTTGCTCCACCCCGGAATATGTTTTATATAGTATTGCTTCTGCAACTTGTTAAGACCAAACAGGATTATCCCTGATAAAAAAAATATCGTCACTGCCTGAACAATCTGTATTTTGGAAAACGGAAAAAAAAGCAACGGAAGGAACAGCAATATTACAAGCACAATCACATGCAGCCTCAACATACCTGCCAACAGCAGTAACAATACAGCAAAAACGGTCAACCAATTGGTTATCCTTTGTTGCTTAACCAGGTATGTTACTAAAAAGACTGCACCAGTCCCTGTCACCAATGCTGCTCCGGTAAGATTCAGTGATAACAACAGTCTTGTTTCAATAAAAATGAACAATGTTAGAAAAAGTAAAATAGCCGATGACAGTTTTAGCGTTCGTAGCATTACATAAAAAACAGCTGTTAACCCCAGCCAATGATAAACCAGCAACGCTATTGAGTACCAGTTGACTCCCGGCATTACAGAAAACAAATTACTTATTAAGCTTCCAAGCCATGGATGCCAGAGATGATTATAATGTAAAAGATTGGTTGGCGACTCCCCAAAACCTCCTGCCAAAGTGTACATCAAAAAAGCATCGTCGCCGGAATTGAGAAGAGGGGTAGCTATACCTGTAACCAAGAATAATAAAATTGCGGTAACCAATAAGGAAAATAAAAAAGCATTTTTTCCCAAGTTATTATTGACAACCATTATCATACTTTACTCAGGGTTGGTATTTATAAATATTAAATCCGTTCATAGTAGTATCCAGCTCAAACTTATCGAGTTTTATTTCAAAGAATTGCTTTTGCGGTCCTGTGGTTCTCATCAGCATCCATTTTATGCGGCCGTCTGTAAAAGCGGTTCTCAGGTCGCTATAATCATATTTCTTGTATTGATACGCCGCTAACCCTATGATATCCATTTGTGGGGTAACCGCTTGCCGAAATAAGATATTACTCAAATAGCTTTCCGCCGTATTATAATTAGTGAACACGCAATACTTATCTGTTGGGGATAGTTGATGGGTGATGTACCCGGCTATTTCTTTCTCTTTTTTATACTGCTCCCCAATACCCGTTTTTGGGGCTGACAACATTGTTCTCAAGGGGAATTCAAGTTTTATCACTTTTATAAGGAACACAAAAACTACTATAGATGCCGGAATTCGTATATCAATAGCCGATGCTGCTTTACTTAGCTGCGGCCAGCTATATGCAATTAATATAAATAATAAACTCCACCATTCTGTAAAGTACCCGGGGTTGGATCCGTTCTTTATCGCTATTGCGTTTAGCAGCACAAATAATACTACCATAGCAAAAAGGGTAAATTGCTGCAATTCTTCCTTTTCTCTTTTCATCCGGTAAAGTATAACCAGGTAAGCCGGCACAAATAATAATCCGAATGCAAAATAAAAATCTGCCAGTATTACTCCTCTGAACCACGAAACACTAATTCCATTATTAATACCCTGCACAACATTCTTATAAAAATACCCGAGGTCTCCGTTTAAATAAACAGGAAAAATGAAAAACAATACAGCCAGTAAATACACCAGCCCAAAAAGGATCGTCTCCCTGGTTTTTTTTGTGTAAAGCAACCAGGATCCGATAATAACAGGTAAAATAAAAGATGTTTGCTTGCTGAACAAAGCAACAGAAGATAGTAAGGCTGCTATTAAAATGGTCTTTTTATTTTGCCGTTCTGTTATTAACCCTCCCATGAAAACATAAAGAGTGAGCAGGAAGAAAACATGATTGAGGCTGTCCGGCCTCGAAAAAGAAGTTATTTCCAGGAATATAAATGCGGCAACAGCAGCGCATATACTTTTATTGGATGGTACATTAAAGATATTCCTGGCGGTTAAAAAGATTATTACAATAAAAAGGAGATTCAGGAATAATGAAACGCTTCTGCTAACCATATAAAGTGGCAAAAGATCATCTGCAGAAAAGCCCAACAGATCAGAAACTCCGGCAACTATATAATAATACAAAGGCGAATATTGTGCTATGGCGTAGGGCGGCAGTTCCGGATCCGTATAAAGCGACTGCCCTTCCAGCAATCGCTGAACAAAATAGATAATGTTTCCTTCCACACCCCCGGCATCGGGTTGAGGATAAAAGATCAGCATTACCCTGTAAAGGAGGTAAATCAAAAAAGAAAAAAGTGAAATTGCCGTTATAAACCGGCCAGAGAAGACGCTGCCTGCCATATGGTTATCTGTCCCCGAAAGATAACTTAATTAGCCAAAGCAACCTACAATCTGCGTTCACCTGTTCCTTTGCAGCCATTCATTTTCTTCGGCCGCAGGTTTCATCAATGCGTATTTTTTCACCATGTTAATGCTCACTTCATCCAGCACATCAACTATACTTTTGTAAGAAGTACCGGGGGCCGGCTTAACAAGTAACATCAGCCCGTTACGTCCCTCCTGCTTATTATGAATATCCAGCCATTTTTGCTTAGCGGTGATTGCGTTTCTTATATCATTGCTGCCAGAAAAATCTGTTCGTACTATTGAACCGTTTTTTTTCGCCTCTTCCCAACTGCCGTGATAATACCAGAAAGTATTGTCATTATCCAGTAATATGGTAAGTGCATCAGAGGCTCCCAGGTCCATCGGTTTTCCGTCTTTAGGCATGAACAGGTCCATCGTAGTGGGTTTGCTTAACTCAGTAGTTATCACAAAGAAACTAATCAGGAGGTAGCCAAGATCAACCATTGGTGTCATATCAATTTTCAAATTGTGCTTTACCATCCGCCGCACCCTGGTCCTGCTTTCCTTTTTGGCTGAATATTCGCTTGTAGTATTGAGAGCCGTCATAAGCGTTGTTTACATTACAGACGCAAGGCCTGATCTTTTCCACAAAAAATCATTAGTTCTGCTGACAACTATCATGGCCGGAAAGCTATACCTGTGCTACCTTTAACTACAACTTATAAGCAATGAAAACAATCATCATCCCGACCGATTTTTCGCCTGTAGCTACTAATGCTTTGCATTATGGCATTGATATGGCAAAAGCAGTTAATGCCAGCATATTATTGCTGCATGTATACCAGGTGCCGGTAAGTTTTTCAGACACCCCGATCGTACTGGTATCGATCGAGGATCTGAGAAAAGGGGCTGAAGAACAAATTGAAAGACTGAAGCAAGAGGTGGAACACCTTACTTCCGGTTCAGTAAAAGTATATACCGAAACCCGTATGGGTAATGTAACTGATGAATTGGAAAATCTATGTGAAAAGATCAATCCTTTTGCTGTAGTGATGGGAACTAAAGGATCCTCAGGTGTTGAAAGAATTTTATTTGGCAGTAATACACTGACTGCTATACGTCACCTTAACTGGCCGGTGATCTGTGTTCCTCCGGGAAAGACTTTCGGGAATGGCATTAAGAAGATCGGATTTGCCTGCGATTTCAGAGACGTTGTAAAAACCACTCCTACACATTTTATTAAAGAATTTATAAAGGAATTCGGTGCTGAACTGCATGTATTGAATGTGGACCATGATAACAAACATTTCAAGCCCGAAACACCTGAGCAATCAATACTGTTACACACAATGCTGGAAGATTCAAAACCATCGTACCATTTCATCGAGCATGCAGATATTGAAGATGGCATCAATGAGTTTGCTGAAAAAAATAACCTTGACCTGATAATTACTATTCCTAAAAAACACAAGCTCTTGCAGGCAATTTTTAAGCCGAGTTCTACCAAACAACTGGTTTACCAGGCCCATGTGCCGGTAATGTGTGTGCATGAATAGTATTTATTCAACCAATATAAAAGCCGCCCAGTAAAAAGGAGAATATTTTTTACGCATATCTGCTTGTGCCTGCGAGAATGCTTGTTCTATAGTTTTCCCTTTCATCCAGTATGTATAAAAAGCAGTCATTAGTTCTGATGTCTCCCTGTCCGGTACTCTCCACAAGCTTACAATCATCTTTTTTACCCCGGCCATCTTAAAAGCTCTTTGCAACCCAAACACTCCTTCCGTTCCCTTCACATCTCCCAATGCCGTTTCGCATGCGCTGAGCACAACAAGTTCGGTATTGCTTAAGTTTAATTGTGCGATTTCATATGCCGTAACGATGCCGTCTTCTACCCCTTCAATTGGTGTCTTTCCGCTCCATGCATAATTGCCGCCGGATAATACTAACCCGGTTCTTAGCAGCGGATCATCTGCTATTGTATAAACGTTGGTATTATCAATCTTCTTTGCCTTATTAGGATCCGGTAAAAAGAATCCATGTGTGGCGATGTGCAGCACTTGTGGTGAATTGCCGCTGAGTGCTTTCAGATTTTCTTCTGAGGATGCGGTTTGAGTAAATAATTTAGTAGTGCTTTTACTTTTATCAAAAAGCTGTTTGATAGAATTTACTTCTTTCGCCGTGCCCGGCAAGCTTCCCCATGGCTCAAATCCGCCGCCCCGTAACGAAGGTGTGTAAATAGACCTTGAAACATAACTATCGGACAAACTTGTACGCTGATTTGTAAGCTGTGAACTGTCCATTGAGAAATTTGCATCTCCAAACAATGTAATACTGGTTGGTTCTTCGGTCTGGCCTTCATTACTCCGCAAAGCCACCTGCCTGGTGCTGGTATATTGCTGCATTTGATACTTCTCCATCAGCAACGAATCGCTTCCAAGGGGAAGGGCATGAAAGGCAACGCTAAAAAGCTTACCGGCGGGTGAGTAGGAAATTTTTTTCATCCCGGTCAGATAGGGTTCTAATGGTTGCCAGGTTAATTTATACAATGCTTCGCCCTGTTTAGTGCTTTTTCCTTTTGGAGTGATTATACCATCCCCGTAAAAAACTTTAGCCGGATTTCTGCCTGGTTTGTTGTAACTATCCAGCAATTGTTGCATTTGTTCTTCTTCAAAGAGCGGAACGAAGTGAGGAACAGAATCGCTTTTAGTCAGAACATATGCAGCATATATTATACTGTCTGCCGATTTTTTTACAGGAACCCTGAAGTTCACAAACTCTATAGCTGCTTCATCCTTTTCTAATTCGTCCTGAACATTTTTCATAGAGATACGAAAAGCATTTTGCTGTCGGCGAAATTCAGAAGATTTGCGGCTAAGCTCTTTTTCTTCCAACTCTGTTTGTGCTTCTATACTGTCAATGCCTTTAACTCGCCTGTTTTGTGGCAAAGCATATTGCCGGGCAAGTAATTTTTTATTGTTTTGCCAGTCGTTCAGCAGGCGTAGCACAACAGAATCTTTGCTGCTGCTGACTATTGACAGCACATCCAGTGTTTCTGAAAGTGCCAATGATTTTAAAAATAATTGCAGATCGAAGTTAGTTTGTAACAGCTGCGAAGAAGGCAGAAGGCTTTTATAGAGAAGACTGTTATTAATATCTGATTGCTCGACGTTGTTGATCAGGTAGTTTTTCTTTTCTCTTTCAGAAAGTATTCCAAAAATCTTTTTTAAATTTTGAAGCTGGATGCCGGTCGCTGTAAAAGCAAGTGGTTCAGCCTGATCTGCATTGTTGTTACGTATATAACAGATGGCGAGGTTATTCAATATTTGAGCATACGCAGGGTGAGTTTCTCCAAGAATTTTTTTACGGATTTCCATTACTTGTTTGTACAATGCTTCTGCTTTTTCAGGCTGCCGCATATGTTCATATAAAAGAGCAAGGTTATTCAATGTGTTGGTAAAATTAGGGTGGTTTTCTCCCAATACCCTTCTCCGTATGTCACAGGCTTCTTTCAGCAGGCTTTCTGCTTTTTCGAATTCGCCCATACGGGTATACAAGGTGCCGAGATTATTGAGGATGTTTGCATAATCGGCGTGGTTTTCTCCAACCAGTTTTTTCCGCAGTTCTTTTACCTGGAGATAAAGAGGCTCGGCCTTTTGATATGATCCTGTTGCTTTGTACAAAAAAGCAAGATTATTCAGCCCGTTTATATAAGCAGGGCTATTTTCCCCAATTGTTTTTTTCTGAATCTCCAGCCCCTGTTTGTTCAGGTATTCTCCTTTTTCATATTGCCCGATATTTACATACAGCAGTGCAAGATTATTGAGGCTTTGTGCATAATTAGCACTTCTGTCTCCTCCTATTTTTTTTATTACCCCTATAGCCTGCAAGTGAAGCGGCTCAGCTTTTTCATACTGCCCCGTCTTTTCATAAAGCACCCCCAGGTTATTCAGCATTGACCAATACTCAATTGTGTTTCCTCCTGTTGTTTTTTCTAATATTTTTTTCGCCTTTATTAACAAAGGCTCTGCATTTTTATATTGGGACAAACTCACATAAGTTGTTCCAAGATTATATATGCTTGCAACATAGTTTAAATGTTCCTCTCCGAATTCTTTCTTTGCGGCTTCAATTGCTCTTTCTACAACAGGAATAACTTTTTCATAGTCTCCTTTGACAGATAACTCGTTGACCTGTTTATTTAACTCTTCCCAGGTTTGTGCAAAAACAAATACAGAAACCAGGGTACATAGTCCCGAAAGAAAGATCTTTTTCATTGGTGGTTTGGGAATGGTGTGAAGGGAAGTTACTATTTTCTTTCCCTGGCCAATACTCAAAAAGAATATATTTCAAAAGAAATTATTCCTTCTTGGCTTTCTGTTTTATTCGCCTGGCTTAAAACTCCGCACTTCCCGGAGTTCTCGGAAAAGCAATTACGTCACGGATATTCGTCATACCGGTTACAAACTGCACCATGCGTTCAAAACCGAGACCGAAGCCTGCATGCGGAACAGTTCCGAATCTCCTTGTATCGAGATACCACCATAGTTCTTCCAGCGGTATATGCATTTCCTTCATTCTTGTTTCTAATTTGTCTTGTCTTTCTTCCCTTTGCGAGCCGCCCACTATCTCTCCAATTCCGGGAGCAAGAATATCCATTGCTGCTACTGTTTTCCCATCTTCATTCTGCCGCATATAGAATGCTTTGATAGCAGCAGGATAGTTGTAAAGTATCACTGGTTTTTTGAAGTGCTTCTCTACCAGGTATCTTTCATGTTCACTTTGCAGATCCATGCCCCAACCCGTTATCTCATACTGAAATTTCTTTTTCTTATTATGATTACTCTCTTTCAGAATATCAATGGCATCTGTATAAGTAAGACGTTCAAAATTATTGTTGAGTACAAATTCCAATTTTTCAATCAGTCCCATTTCACTGCGTTTATCTTGTGGTAACTGTTTTTCTTCTTCTGCCAGTCGTTGTGCAAGAAACTCGAGGTCTTCCCTGTTATTATCCATTGCATACCGGATAATGTATTTAATGAACTCCTCGGCAAGGTTCATGTTATCCTCTAAATCATAAAAGGCCATTTCCGGTTCTATCATCCAGAATTCAGCAAGGTGTCTTGTTGTATTACTATTTTCTGCCCGGAAAGTAGGGCCGAATGTATATATATCACCAAAGGCGGTGGCACCGAGTTCTCCTTCTAATTGCCCGCTTACCGTCAGGTTGGTGCTGCGCCCAAAAAAATCTTCTTTGAAGTTCACTGACCCGTCTTCATTCTTTGGGGCTGTTCCGTCAACAGGCAATGTTGTAACCCGGAACATTTCACCAGCACCTTCTGCATCACTGGCGGTAATGATAGGAGTATGCATGTACACAAACCCTTTTTCATTAAAGAATTTGTGAATGGCAAATGCCAGGGCATGGCGCACCCTGAACACTGAACCAAATGTATTGGTACGGAAACGCAAATGGGCTTTCTCCCTTAAAAATTCAAGACTGTGTTTTTTGGGTTGCAGTGGATATTTCTCTGCATCGCTGTCTCCCAACACCTCAATAGTAACAGCTTTCAGATCCATTTTTTGGCCCTTACCAAGAGACGGAACCACTGTACCTGTTATCTTTAATGAAGCTGAAGTGGTAATTCTTTTCAGCAGTTCATCATTAAACTTGCCCAGCTCCACCACCACCTGTATATTATTATTGGTACTGCCATCATTTAATGCAATAAACTGGTTGTTGCGAAAGGTTCGCACCCATCCCATCACCGTTACTTCCTGTCCTGCCGGCTCCTGTGCCAGCAGCTCTTTTATCTTGATTCTCTTATTGAACATAATTGCCGTTTTGCGAGGTGCAAAGGTAAAGCATGGCGACCAGCAATAATATCGCTTTCTGTTCTGGCATTTTTGGGCATAAATGATTGGATTCCCTTTAGGGAGCCCCCTGCTTTAACCGCTGTGATAAATAAGGTAAAATCTGAAAATTTTTGGTTTTCCCGAATTAGCCGTATACTTGCATTGGAAATGGGCTGATAAAAATAGTTCTCCCAAGGCTTTTGGTTCATCATTTAGCTGCCGATTTCATTCAACATAAACCCAAACATTTTCATTTTTCAAGATTGGTTACCCTGTGTTGTGACTAACATCAACGATTTCATATGTACGATATTCTCCAACTGAACGACATGCTCGTTCCTGAACTGCTGGACATTGCCGACCAGCTTAAAATCCCCAACGCCAAAAAGCTGAGTAAACAGGATTTGGTTTATAAAATTCTTGACAGCCAGGCTATTGCCGGAGCCAAAGGCGCCAAACCCGGCGAAGACGGCAAACGTAAACGTATTATCAAAACCAATACCAGCACCGGTGGCAGTGAAGAGGCAGTAGTAGAGAGTGGTGGCGAGGAAAAAACAATTATCAAAAAGCCTAATATGCCCGTAAAAAAAGATGAAAAAACCCCTGTAAAAAGAGGCCGTAAAAAACCCGATGAAAAAGAAATTATAGCTGATGTAGTAGAAGAAACACAACCTGCCGAATCAGAAGCTGAACAGGCAAGCAAGACCGATCAACTGGCGCAGGCAATTCTTAACGAGGGCAACCAGCAATCTCCCGAAAACCCATCCGGCGCAGGGCAAAATAAGTTTTATCCCGCCCGCCGTGAACAGCAGCAGCAATTTAATGTTGAATTTGACGGAGTGATACTGGGTGAAGGTGTACTTGAAATGATGCCCGACGGTTATGGTTTCCTCCGTTCATCTGATTATAATTATTTATCCTCTCCCGACGATGTATATGTTTCCCCATCCCAGATAAAATTATTCGGATTAAAAACCGGTGACACTGTTCATGGTGCCGTACGTCCGCCAAAAGAAGGAGAGAAATATTTCGCACTATTAAAAGTGGATACGATAAATGGAAAAAGCCCTGAAGAAGTTCGTGACAGAGTTCCATTTGATTATCTCACACCGTTATTCCCGTATGAGAAGCTGAACCTGTTCACCAATCCTGCTGATTATTCCACCCGCATCATGGATCTGTTCACTCCCATTGGTAAGGGCCAGCGGGGATTGATAGTAGCGCAACCGAAAACAGGTAAAACAATGTTGCTTAAAGCAGTGGCCAATGCTATTGCAGCTAACCATCCTGAATGTTACCTGATGGTAGTGCTGGTAGATGAACGTCCTGAAGAGGTGACTGATATGGAAAGAAGTGTAAGAGCAGAAGTAATTGCCTCTACGTTTGACGAACCTGCCGAAAAGCATGTGAAAGTGTCAACTATTGCCTTACAAAAAGCAAAACGTTTAGTAGAGTGCGGACATGATGTGGTGATATTGCTGGATTCTATTACCCGTTTAGCAAGAGCACATAATACCGTTGCTCCGTCCAGCGGTAAAGTATTGTCTGGTGGTGTGGAAGCAAATGCGATGCAAAAGCCAAAACAGTTTTTTGGAGCAGCCAGGAAGATCGAGCATGGTGGTTCTTTAACCATTATAGCAACAGCGCTGGTAGATACAGGAAGTAAAATGGATGAGGTGATCTTTGAAGAATTCAAAGGAACGGGTAATATGGAATTGCAGCTTGATCGCCGATTGGCAAACAAACGTATTTACCCGGCTATTGATCTTGTTGCGTCTTCTACCCGTCGTGATGATTTATTGCTGGATAGAGATGTATTGCAAAGAATGAACCTGCTCCGTGTTTATCTTACTGATATGAATGCGGAAGAAGCGATGAGAGAATTGCAGAACAGAATGAAGGGAACCAAGAACAACGAAGAGTTTTTGGCCAGTATGAACAGATAAGGTGACGATTAGCCAATTTGAAAATCTGATAATGGCTGCTTTATAATGAGGCAGCCTTTTTTATTTTTGATAACGCAAATGGGAGCAGAAAAAATAAATATTGAACAATTCCTGGAACTGGCAAAAGATTATCCTGTATTAGATGTTCGTTCGCCGGGAGAATATAATCATGCTCATATTCCCGGCGCCTGTTCACTGCCTCTTTTTAGCGATGAAGAAAGAAAGGTTGTTGGCACCACTTACAAACAACAAAGCCGTGAAGCAGCAATAAAGATCGGGTTGGACTATTTCGGGCCGAAGATGAGAAAGATGGTGGAGGAAGTTCAGTCATTAGTCTTTAACCGGGAGTCGTTAGTCGGGATTGCCGGACTAAAGACTAACGACTCCCGACTTGTTCTTGTTCATTGCTGGCGGGGAGGTATGCGCAGTGCTGCTGTTTCCTGGTTACTGGATCTGTATGGCTTTAAAGTGTATACACTTATCGGCGGATATAAAAAGTATCGAAACTATGTACTCGACACTTTCAGGCTTCCGCTTCAATTCAATATGCTGGGCGGATATACCGGATCAGGAAAAACAGAACTCCTGAAAACGCTAAAAGAAAAGGGAGAATCTGTAATTGACCTGGAAGATATTGCCAAACACAAAGGTTCTGCTTTTGGTAATATCGGCATGCCCGAACAACCGACACAGGAGATGTTTGAGAATATCCTGGCACAAAGCCTGCAAGAAATCAGAAGGCAGAGGGCAGAAGCCGGAACGACCTCTTCAGACCCGACACTTCATACCTCCGGCATCTGGTTAGAAGATGAATCCCAGCGCATCGGTCATGTCAATATTCCAAATGACCTGTGGGCCAACATGCGAAGGTCCCCGGTCTATTTTCTTGACATCTCTTTTGAAGAAAGACTCAAACATATTGTGCAGGAATATGGTGGGCTGGACCAGGAAAGTGTGATCAGTGCGATTGAGCGGATCAGCCAGAAATTGGGTCATTTGAACGCAAAAACAGCCATTTTACTGCTAAAAGAGGGCAAAATCACCGAAAGTTTCGAGATTTTGCTGAAATACTACGATAAGTTTTATTTCCGGTCTTTGCACAATCGGGAGGGGTTGAATTCGTTATTACATACGGTAAATTGTATATCCACAACCTCTGAAAATGCCGATGAACTTCTCCGTCAAACCAAACAACTGGCCCAATAGTTTCTGGCTTACTATTCTCCTGCTCCTGACTCCTTTATTTTTCCATGCCCAGTCGCTGACGGGTTTATGGGTTGGCTCGTTACATAACGACAGCAGTACAGTAAGAAAAGACCAGTCTTTTGAAATTGCCCTGACTGAATATAAGGGCAAAGTGTACGGCTATTCCCGCAGTGAGTTTATTGTAAATGATACGCTGTATTACATCATGAAGAGAGTGAAAGGGACCATTGAGGGTGATATTTGTGAAGTAACAGATGATGAGATCATTTCTTACAATTTCCGTGGGAGGCTGGATAAAGGCATAAAAGTGACCAGCACTTTCAGAAGAAATAAAAATGACAGCACCTGGTACCTGGATGGCACCTGGAAAACCAATGCTAACAGGAAATATTATTCCGTCTCCGGCAAAGTGAAACTCGAAGAAGAAAAAGACCTGACGGCTTCCAAAATATTCCCTCACCTGGAAGAGTTGAAAAAAGCAGATGATGTAGCATTTTATAAAGAAAGAAAAGAAGGGGCGCCTGTTGTAAAAATCGCCAAACCGGAACGCATCTATACAGATCCGGCTGATAAAACAATACCATCAACCGATAACAAAGACATAGCTGCGGTGATTCGACAACCAGCTTTGCCAAAAACGGAATCTAAAATTGTTCCTGTACAAGGCGCTGGATCCGATGTAACAGACGGGAATAAAGAACAAGGAATAAAAAATACCGCAACGGCAGCAGATCCTTCTCGGGCACTGGTAAAACAGGAGCCGCAAAAAGCAAACCCCGTAAACGATATTAGCAATGAGGCAGTGAAAAACAACGGGCAGCAACCAACTGCAGTAAAACAACAGGCAATAAATACTAAAAAAGAGGAAGTTGCTGCAGTAAGCCAACCCAGCACCAATAAAACGGCGGCCAATACAAACCGGGATATCACTGCAGAGAGACCAAAACCGGGTATTGTCCAAAATAAAAATGAAAACAACAGGGTGAACAATCTCGGTAATCCTGTGGCTCAGGCACCACAAAAAGTTGCTGCCAATCAGACGACAGAAAAACAAACTGCTAATACAACCGCTGCGACTAACAAAGCTGCAGACAATAATAAAAAACCCGAAGCTATTGCCACAACAGCGCCGGCAGTTAATACCATTGCTGCTGAAAAGAAAGAAACAATAACAACACCCATAAATCCTGTTGCAAAAAAGCCTGCTGATGATGTAATAAAGAAATCAGCAGTTATTGAAGGACGCAAATCTGAATTCTCGCAGGAAGTAAATTTCAAATCGGACAGCCTGGTACTTTCGCTGTACGATAATGGTGAGATAGACGGTGACACC
>Ga0116144_10003811_pt1 | contig 14710 bp, 10 predicted proteins | sample AD_UKC035_MetaG_FD_89746 | JGI IMG/M metagenome (GOLD analysis project Ga0116144, IMG submission 89746) | Active sludge microbial communities of municipal wastewater-treating anaerobic digesters from USA - AD_UKC035_MetaG | ecosystem: Engineered > Bioreactor > Anaerobic > Digestate | place: USA... | reverse complement strand
TCGTGGGAACACCAGCTGGCGCCGTGAAGACCTGTGTCGGGTTCATCTGGGTGCTCGTGCCGTTCCCGAAGTTCCATTGATAGGTGAGCGCGCCCCCTTCCGGATCGGAACTGCCACTGGCATCGAAGGTCACCGTCAAGGGACCCGGGCCGTATTGCACCGAACTGGTGCCGACCGCAACCGGTGGCAGGTTGATGGCGCCGTTGTAACAGATGCGTCGCACGGCGTTCGCGTCATACTTGATGTAGCTGACACAACCGTCCGGACCGGCACCCACCCAGGTGATCGGCCCAAGGCCCGAAGCGAAGTCATGCACGCTCTGGAGCTGGCCCTGATCGTCATACTTGAACCGACGGATCCATCCGCTGGCATAATCGCCCACGAAGAGCGAGTTGTGGTACTCGATGGGCATACTGGGTGTAGCGATGAAAGCCCCAGCCAATGCCGCATTCCCACCGAAACGAGGACCAGGTACCGGAGATGTCGGTGAATCCAGGTCGAAGGAGTACGGCTGGCCCGCATTGAAGCCTGGTACACGCGACTGGTTGCCATGGAACCAATCCACCGCGGGGCGGGCATGCAGGAAAGTGGTGATGGTGGATGGCAGGTAGGACCCCGGTACACAAGGGCTCGGATGCGTGTTGATCACCTGCAGGGTCGCCTGCTTCAGGAGGTCGTTGAACCGCAGGTACGGCTGGGTGCAGTTCACCCCGTCGTAGTCCGGGTTGGGAACATCCGGGTTCATGGTGTTCGCGTTCATGTACGCATTGTTCGCCCAGATGCCTTCGAACAAGGGCCAGCCGAAGTTCAGACCACCTTCGTCGGATACGTTCAGTTCCTCCCATGCGTTCCACCCCACATCGCCGATGAAGAAGACACCCGGATCGCCGGCGGCGGGGTCCGTGCTGCCCGTACCCGGCTTGTAGGTCATCCGGTAAGGGTTCCGAAGACCCAGCGCCCACACACGCGACTTCGGTGAGCGGGGCGCTGCCGCATCGTAGAACGGGTTGCTTGGGACACCGTTCCCCGTGTTCGGGTCGAGCCGGAGCATCTTCCCGTTGTAACTGTTCAACATCTGTGCACGGAACGCTCCGACGTTCTCGGCAGGTCGCATCAGACTATCGCTCAGCGCAACGGAGAAGTAGGTCTCCGACGCGCTCCCCACATCGGTGCTGCTGTAGCTGGCCGCATCCCCCACGGTCGCCATCAGGGTGCCGTCCCTGCCGAACGCCAGCGAACCCGTGCTATGAGACTCATGCATCAGTACGATGCCCGTCTTCCGTGTTTCACCAAGGAGAACGAAGCGTGAGGCCGGATCGACCGTGTTGTGGCTCGGGCCAGGGGCCGTGTACCGGGTGATCCGCATGATCGTGGCCGCGTAATACTCGTTGGTGCTGGCGCTGTAATTGGCGGTGCCGAAGTTCATCAGGTGGTGCCTGTCCACCGTATACATCAAGTAGATACGCCCGTTGCTGAGGAAGTCCGGGTCAAGTGCGAAACCCAGACAACCATGATCACGCCAGTTCCCGACCTCTTCACTGATGTCCACCAAGGGTTGTGCGAGCCGGACACCGTTCTCGATGATCCACACCTTACCCCCCTTCTCCCAGACGTACTGCCGTCCGTTCGCATCCCAGGTCACACCCACCGGCTGGTTGAAGGTGCCCCCGGCCAGGGTCGATTGACTGAAGTTAGGTTGGAAGGTCTGGGCCTGGCCATCGATCATCCCCACAAGCAGGAGAACGAAGACTTGGGCGTACTTGAGGAGTCCGGGGATCTGAATGTTCTTCATATCGACAGAGACGCGTCATCCATCGACCAATGGATGATACAGCCCGCCAAACTAACTGATCACAGAGTTAAGGTCAAGTGGTGTCGCCCGGCCCAGGCCGGCGCCATCGACGGACAGCAGGTGGGCCAACAAGGGCACACTGAACGTGGATCTTCCCTGACGATCAGCGAAGGGTCGCTTGGGTACTTTCGCGCCCCGAACAGCTGATGAGAGCCCTCCTACTACTCCCGGTACTCGCCATGGCCTGTACCACACCACCCGCCACGACCGACCCGACCACCGCCAGTGGTGATACATTGGTGATGAATGACAGTCTGATCGCCTCTGGTGAGAAGCACTTCAAGCGCTTGAAGAAGCTCACCTTCGGGGGTGATAACGCCGAGGCTTATTGGAGCTTCGCCGGGGACCGGCTGATCTTCCAAGCGACCAACCCCGCGTGGGGAGAGAGCTGCGACCAGATCTACGTTTTCAACCCGTTCACCGACGACCTGAAGACCCAGGCCCCGAGGAAGATCAGCGTGAATGGCGGTCGTACCACCTGCAGCTACTTCCTGCCGGGGGACAGTCTCGTCCTCTTTGGCAGCACCCATGCGCATGACGCCGCCTGCCCGGCTCACCCTGAGCGTCGTAGTGATGGGAAGTACGTCTGGCCGATCTACCCGTCCTTCGACATCTTCGTGAGCGACCTGGACGGGAACATCCGCCAGCAACTCACGAAGACGGACGGTTATGATGCGGAAGCGACCGTTTCCCCCAAAGGAGATCGCATCGTGTTCACGAGCATGCGCGACGGTGACCTTGAACTCTACACCATGAACATCGATGGTAGTGAAGTGAAGCGGGTGACCAATTCACTGGGGTACGACGGTGGCGCCTTCTTCAGTCCGGACGGCACCAAGTTGCTTTGGCGGGCCAGCCGGCCGAAGGATGAGGCAGAGGCGGTGGAATACCGTCAGTTGCTGAAGGAAGGACTCGTCATGCCGACCAACATGGAACTCTACGTGGCCAATGCGGATGGCAGCGACGCACGCAAGGTGACCGATCTCGGGCAGGCGAATTGGGCACCCTTCTGGCACCCGAGCGGTGAGAAGATCATCTTCGCCAGCAATCACACGGCCGAGCGTGGGTTTCCGTTCACGCTGTACCTGATCAACATCGACGGTACGGGCCTGGAGCAAGTGAGCTTCAGCGACCAGTTCGATGCATTCCCCGTCTTCAGCCCGGATGGGCGCCATCTCGTGTTCAGCAGCAACCGGGCCAATGGTGGCACCCGGGAGACGAACCTTTTCCTGGCCGAGTGGCAGGATTGAACCATGGAGTCCGTGCGGGTGCGATCTTCGCGTCCTTCGTGTTGACATGCCGGCACCATGGATGAACAGGGTCCAGGACCACACGGTTGGCTTCAACGCCTGGGTGCTCGCTGGGGAGTGGGACCTTGGCGGGTGGTCGTCATCCTTCTCGTCTTCGCATGCACCGGTACCACGGTTCTACTGCTGAAGCGTCCGGTGGTGGCCTATTTCGCCGGTGATGGAGAACAACCCATGCTCTTCACCGCACTGTACTACCTGCTCATCCTGCCGGTCTATAACCTGTTCCTCCTCATTTATGGAGCGGTTTTCGGACAGTTCCGCTTCTTCTGGGCCTTCGAGAAGCGCTTCTTCGGTCGTCTCTTAGGCCGGAAGTGACAAGGTCCAGCCCGGCGATCGTCCTTGCCATGGCTCGTTCAGGTGACCGGTGCAAGCGGCATTCCCACACGACGAACACCTTCCATCCAGCCTTCCGAAGGGCGTGCGATTTACGTGCATCACGTGCTTGATTGGCAGTGATCTTCTGTTGCCAGAACAAGGTGTTGCTCTTCGGTGTGCGTGGCTTGCAATACGGGCAGCCATGCCAGAAACAGCCGTGCACGAACAGCGCCACGCGACGACCCACGAAGGCGATGTCCGGACGACCAGGGCACTTGGCGTAATGAAGTCGGTACCCGGTATACCCGGCACGTCGCAATTCAGCACGGGCCAGTAGTTCCGGTCCGGTGTCCTTGGCACGGATGCGGCTCATTACCGCGCTCACCCGCGGGTCACGGGGAATGGGCGCCCGTCCATCGCGCAGATAGGCCATGACGGCAAGGTAACCCCGTCAGCCGGGAGGTGACCATCAATCCAGCTTGCTGCGCGGATCACTGTGTGCGAGCTGCTCGGCCTGGACCCCGCGTTGGTATACCTCCTGTGAGCAGGTGAGGCCGTTCTTGAAGAAGTACTGCCCTCCCCACTTGTGGGTCACTTTGCGATACTCGTCCACCACCACACCGGTCCTCACGGTGACCACTGTGGTCACACGGTTCGGTTCCACGAATGTCTGCTGATCCATTTCAACCACGGCGACCTCCTCGGGCTCATCAGGGCGCTCCTCCGCATTGCTGTTCGTGAACGCACGTACTATCCGGGAAGCCTCCTCCTGCACCACCGGGGAGATCGACCGACGGTCATCCTGACCGGTACGTGCCTGGCTGGTGACCGCGGTGGGTTCGACCGATGGCCGCACGACCTTACGCTCGTTCACTGGAGCCGGTGGAACCGGTCGTTCCGCCTTCACTTCCGATGCGGGCTTCTCCCCCACCTTCTGCACCCGTGTGGTCTCCTCGGCTTTCGCCTTGGCCTTCACTTGTGCTGCCCGGTCCGCCGCCTCTGCTTCGGTCTTCGCTCTGGCTTCGGCCTGCTTCTCCGCTTCCGCAGCGGCCTTCGCCTTTTCCTCTGCCTGTTTCTGCGCCACAGCCTCTTGTCTGGCTTTCGCGGCGGCCTGCTTCTCCGCCTCCGCTTCAGCCTTGGCCTTCGCCTTCGCGTTCACCTCCTCGTCCTTCTGCTTCTGCTCCACCTTGGTCAGCACCTCCTGCAGCTGCGACTGGATCGACTTCGTGTAGTCCGTGTCATAGTCGAAGTCACCGGTCTTGTCATCATAGCGGATCATTCCCACGGGTTGGTTGAAGACCACGATGTTGATGTCGTCGTACTGCTTGAACAGGGAAACAGCGAAGTCGAAGGGCGTGAAACCAGCGGCCGCTGCTTCCGCAGGTGCGTGGGTGTTGAAGGAGATCTTCTTCGCGACATAACCATCCTTCTCGAAGGAGAGGATGTAGTTGTGCCCGATCTCGAGATCGAGGGAGAACTTGTTCAGTCCGTCGGTGAGGGTACGCTCCTTCACACCGTCCTTCATGACCACCGCCCGGGTCCCGGACAGGTCCCCAGCCTCGATCTTCAAACGACCGTTCACGGTGAAACGGCCCTGCGCCCAAGTGAACGCGGGTAGGATGACGATGGCCAGTAGGAGAAGGTGGCGCCAGGTATGCCCGGACGTATCGTGCATGGTCCGTTGGGAACTTGTTCCGCCCGGTGTACGTTGGAAAGCCCTCGATTGTTACCCATGCTCAGGACCGGCCTGCTTCTAACTTCCCTTGCCCTGTTCGGCGGCATCACTTGCGCCCAAGCACCCGTGCTGGATGCTTTGAATGAACGGTTCGCACCGGTGGTGACCTTTCGAACAGACAGGCAGCAACACTTGGTCATTGATATCCATGATCAGGGTGAACGGATCCGACAGGATGTGGTGGACCCGTTGGACCTGGATCCGGGATCCATCACCTACTCACAGGAAGAGGATGGTGTGGTGCTGAAATGCCGGGAAGAGCGGGTGCAATGCATCTCCAAGGAGATCTTCAAACTGGACGTTGTCCGTCTGACCAGCCGGGTCACCATCCCGAAGCCGGCTGATGATCCCGATGGCGCCACCTCCATGGAACTCCTTCGCGCATGGGTGGAGACGACCCAGAAGGCCGGTGATCAGGCCTTGAGCGGAACCCCCTCGAAGCCCTTACGTAAGAACGGCCGATGAGAACTGTCGCCCTTTCCCTCCTTGTGTTCATCCTAAGCACCACAGGTACGGCCCAATACCTGACCGAGAACACGAACCCGAACGAGGTCACGACCTGGTACGAGGAAGGTGAACGCGCGTACCGGGCCGGGGATCATGCCATGGCGGTCGTGTGGTACACCCGCGTGATCGACAGGGATCCCGGGCATCTCAATGCGCACTTGCAACGCGGCTTCTGCCACAGTCTGATGAAGGACCATGTGAAGGCCGTCGCCGACTTCAGTGCGGTGATCGCTTCCAAAGATGACCACATCTGGGCATACACGAGCCGGGGCAGCTCCTACAGCAAGCTGGGCGAACACGATCTGGCCATCGCCGACTTCAACAAGGTGCTCACCCTTGACCCGAAGAACGAGGAGGCATACAACAACCGCGGTTGGGCCCGAAAGGCCACAGGCGATCAGGCCGGTGCCTGCAAGGACTGGAACACCAGCAAGCGGATGGGCAACGCGGAAGCCAAGATCATCCTGACGAACAATCGTTGCAAATGAACGTGAAGAAGACCATCGTATTGATCGTACTCCTGCTCGTAGCGTTCTGGGCCGGTGCCCAGGACCAGAGCTACGCCGACTGCCTCACCAAGACGGCCAGTCGTTGGGGTGCCCCTTGCGAGCCTTGCGAGTACTACAAGGAGACCTACAAACGCGATTTCAGCGGAACCTACCAGATCGACCTGCAGAACGCCTGCTCGGACATGATCGAGGTGAAGGTGGCCATGCAGGAGGAGAACGGGACCTGGCGGACCTTTCCCATCAAAGCGCTGGGCGCACGGGAGAGCATGACCGCATTCGCGTGCAAGGGCACGGGCAAATACATGTATTGGGTGCGCCGGGTGAACGATACGGAGATCCTGCTACCCAGTGATCAGGAGATCCTGACCGAGTACCGATCGCGCTGAACAGCATACGGTCGGGCACGCCGGCTCCGTTTTCAACACTCGTTGTTGATCCTTGACCGGCTCCACGAGCTGGAACGACCTGCGGTCATGGCCACCTTTGGGGAAACCCGACGGAGCATGGCCACCCTCTACCACATCGATCGTACCGAGAACTCACCGCAGGTGGACCTCGATGTGGACAATGGCATCATGGAGTTCATCGGCCGATCGCTTCCACCGAACAGCGAGCTGTTCTACTCCCGTGTGTACAATTGGCTTGATGAGTACCTGGCGAGGGCCGGTCGGGAAACCACGGTCAACATGCGGCTCGATTATCTGGACACGAGCTCCAGCAAGCACATCTACAACATCTTCTCCCGGCTCGACGCTGCCACCGCTGAAGGGCGGGCGGTGAAGGTGAACTGGCACTTCGAGACCGGTGATGAGGAGATGGCGGAGACCGGAAAGGATTACGAGAGCCTCTTCCACCTGGACTTCGAGTTCATCGAAGTGGCCGAGCTGTTCTAAGCGAGCCTTCGCGCATAGGCACGCTTGCCAGTGGGGCGACCGATCCGTGTTTCCAGCACAACGCAATGAACAAGCCCCGACCTCCTTCGGGATCGGGGCTTGGGAGGAAAAGGCCCCGGCTACAGCAGTTCGTTCGCCAGGTTGGCCAGCGGGCTGCGTTCTCCTTTCTCCAGCGTGATATGTGCGAACAGTGGGTCGCCCTTCGCTTTGTCGATGAGGTAGCTCAGGCCGTTGGACTCCGTGTCCAGGTAGGGTGTGTCGATCTGGTGGATGTCTCCTGTGAAGACGATCTTGGTGCCTTCCCCAGCGCGACTGATCACGGTCTTTATCTCCAAGGGGGTGAGGTTCTGGGCCTCGTCAACGATGAAGAAGATGTTGCTCAGGCTGCGACCACGTATGTACGCCAGTGGTGCGATCGCGATCTTCTCGTTCTCGAGCATCTCATCGATCCGCTTCGGCGTGCTGTCGTGCTTTTCGAACTGTCCCTTGATGAGCTTCAAGTTGTCCCAGAGCGGCTGCATATAAGGATCGAGCTTGCTCTGGATATCACCGGGCAGGTAGCCGATGTCCTTGTTGCTCAGCGGAACCACCGGCCGGGTAACGTAGATCTGCCGGTACTCCCGACGTTGTTCCAATGCGCAGGCGAGTGCGAGCAGCGTTTTTCCCGTGCCGGCCGCGCCTTGAAGCGTGACGAGTTTGATCTCCGGGTCGAGCAGGGCGCTCATCGCCAGGGCTTGTTCCGCGTTCTTCGGCCCGATGCCGAATACGCTCTGCTTCTCCACGCGGTCCACATTGCCGGTGCGCGGATCGTACTTGGCAAGGATGCTCTTCTTCTTGTGCTTCAAGATGAAGAAATGATTGCCCCGGGGCTTCTCCATGCCGAGGTCCTCCACGTTCGTGCTTCCGTGTGCGAAGAGCGCGTCTATCTTCTCCTCGCTGAAATCGTCGACCACCGTACGGCCCGTGTAGAGCTTTTCCCGCACATCACGGACCTTGCCGGTGAGGTAGTCCTCCGCCACGATGTTGAGGCTCTTGGCCTTCAGCCGCAAAGCGATGTCCTTGGTCACCAGGACGACCTTGCGATCCTTGTTCTGACGCTGGATGGTCAGCGTGGCGTTGAGGATCTGGTGATCGTTCTTGCCATCCTGGAACACCTTGGTGGCGTCAACCCCATTGAGGTCATGCTTGGCCACGACCTTGAACTTCCCATGGGTGGCACCATTAAGGGGCTGCCAGTCCGAGAGGACGTCCAGTTTCGCTATGTCGTCGAGGTGGCGGATGAACTCGCGCGCCTCGTAGTTGATCGTATCGTTGCCTTTCTTGAAGGTGTCCAGTTCTTCGAGTACCTGTATCGGGATGGCCACATCGTGTTCTGCGAAGTTCTCGATGGCCGAGTGGTCGTAGAGGATGACTGAAGTATCCAATACGAAGATCTTCCGGTCTTTCTTCTTCATTCGATCAATGAACGGTGTGGATCAAATGTATCCGCCGCACCACCCCACCTTCGATATCCACATTCACGCACTTATCCACGATCGATCGTTCCCTTGACCCCGGTTGAACTGGACATGAAGGGAACGCCAATTCCTTGGAAAACGAAGCGGGGACCACCTTTTCGGCGATCCCCGCTCCTGCTGGTCCGCGGTCGTGACCTTGGACGCGCACTATCCCACTTCCTTGCACACCCTGGACGGGAGCCCCGGGAAAGACAGGGCATCTTGAAGTATCGCACAACTGGCATGCGATCGGAGCGTCTGTTCGCATGACCTCTTACCAGGCCTGGCGTCACCCGAAGGCGCTACCAGCGACGACCACTTCCACATTCTGATACCCTGCGGCACGAAAGAACGGACAGCACGAACGAAGCTATCCGGAGCCACTTCCGGGTCCAATTCCAGAGGCCATGCCTTGTGAACAAGTTGTACACGATCGACTTCAGGTCGTTCCACCGGTCCGTTGATCCTATTATGTTTAAGGAGCCTTAACAGGAAGGCCATGTGGCTTTCCTTGCTTGCGACCTGAAACCAAACCTATGACCATGTTTGACACATTACGTTCCCTCTTGACCGCTCGATCAGGCCCCGGAGGCTCGGGTCGAACTCCCATGTGGATGCTCGCGGCCGGATTCTCCTTTTATGCTGCGGGCCTTTCGGCCCAGACCGTCTTCATCAACGAGATCCATTATGATGATGCCGGTGCTGATTCTGGCGAAGGCGTTGAAGTAGCGGGACCTGCTGGCACCGATCTGACCGGCTGGAGTCTGATCTTATATAACGGAAGCAATGGCACGGAGTACGACAGCTTCAGCTTTCCAGGCAGCATTCCGGATCTGGGCGGTGGATTTGGTACCGTCTTTATCAGCACCGTGGGCATACAGAATGGTGGCCCGGACGGGATCGCTCTGTACGACGGCACTACGGTCATTCAATTCCTGAGTTATGAGGGAAGCTTTACTGCAGTTGGCGGTGTCGCGGACGGCTTGACAAGCACGGACATCGGCGTGTCTGAGACTACCTCCACTCTTGATGGCACCTCACTTCAATTGACGGGCACCGGCACGGTATATACAGACTTTACTTGGGCCGCTTCATCAGCGAGCACCTACGGTGCCTTTAATAACGGCCAAACCTTCGGCGGGGGTGGCTGCGGGATCACGATCAACCAGGTCGAGGCGACCTGCAACGACCTTACGGTTGGTGTCGACGACTACACCTTGAGCATCTCGTACTTCGGTGTGGATCCTTTGGTTACCGTGATCTACGGAGGTTCTGGTTCTGTCGGCGGCTCTGATCCTGCTGTTAACGTCAATGGAACCATCATTGTCAGCGGGATCCCAGAAGGAGAGGGCTATTCCGTGAGCTTCTCCGCCCCTTGCGATGGCATCGCCACGATCAGCGGCTCCTCGCCGGTCTGTGAGCCACCGGCATGTGGTATCACGCTTGGCTCGGAGACCGTCACCTGCCTGGGGAATACGGAGAATGATGATACCTACGAGGTGAGCATCCCATACACAGGCATGCAGATGGGAACCACCGTTCAGAACAACTCCGGTTCGGGGAGCGTGGGTGGAAATGACCCGGCCACTGAAGCGGATGGAACGATCATCGTGACCGGGATCAGCGAAGCGGATGCCTACTCCATTGCGTTGACCTCTCCCTGCGAGGCGCTCAGCGTTTCCGGCTCAGCTCCCGTGTGTGACCCACTGCCGACCTTGACGGTGATCGGCTTTGACGAAGCCGCGAACTGGACCCTGGGCTCGGTCGCCTCGTTCACGTCTTACGCAAGTGACCATACCTATACTGAGAGTGATTGGAGCTTCACGGGGGGACCGGCGGTGCGTAACGGAACCGCTAATCAGGACGGAGTCCCAGGTGCTCTGGACGTTTATAGCTGGCGTTTGCGGGATAACACCGCTACGGACTGGAGAGCCACCTACAACGGCACGGCGACATTGACCCAATTCGGCTTCGACGTACGCCGTTGGGACGCATCCCCGGACCCCAACTTCGAAGTGAGTTACAGCGTGGATGGTGGCAGCAACTTCAGCCCGTCCCTGCTCACCATCAACAACACTTACCTCGATAACTCTTCCGCTTGGAAGACATACAGCTATACGATACCATCTCCGGCGCAGTACGCCCCTGGGAATTTCGTCGTGCGTGTGACTGGCTCGAATCCGACCGAGCGGATCATGATCGACAACTTCAGTTTCGATACGGGTGTGATCACTTGTGCTCTAGGGCTCGGTAGTCCTTCGGTGAGCTGCGATGGATTCACCGCCGGACCTGGGAATGACACCTACACGGTAACCATCAATTACACCGGTGTACAAGCCGGCGCGACAGTGATCAACAACAGCGGTTCCGGTTCCGTGAGCGGTAATGACCCGAGCACCGAGGAGAACGGTACCATCACCGTTAGCGGCATTACGGAAGGGACAGGTTACTCCATCACTTTCAACGTACCGTGCGAAACACTTGTGGTCAGTGGGAGCTCCCCGACCTGTGAGCCGCCGCCGAGCCTGGTCATCAATGAAGTGGACTACGATCAACCGGGTACGGATGCTGACGAGTTCGTGGAACTCAAGAACACCGGCGCTACCCCTGTCGATCTCACGGGGCTCAAGGTGATCCTGGTGAATGGAAGCACGGACTCCCCTTATGGCACCCCCATCATCCTTCCGAGCGCATCGCTCGCCGCGGGGGACTATTACGTGATCGGAAGCAGCAGCGTACCCAACGTTGACCTGGTGGCCTTCACTACCGACGGCATCCAGAACGGGTCTCCGGACGGTGTCCGACTGCTGACTGCGGATGACAACATCATCGACCAGATGAGTTACGAGGGGGATATGTCCTCCACGGAAGGGACCGGCGCAGGCACCGATCCGAACAACACGGCTGGTGCTAGCCTTTGCCGGATCCCGGATGGAACGGACACGGACGATAATAGTGTCGACTTCGTCCTGTCCTGCTCCACGCCGGGCGAAGTGAACACGTTCATTGATTCGGATTCCGATGGTACCCCCGACTGCCTGGATGTCTGCCCCGATGGTCCCGAACCAGGCTCCCCCTGCGATGACGGCGATGATCTCACTGCGGACGATACCGTTCAGGGCGACTGTTCCTGCGTAGGCATCGCCCTGGATTGCGAAGGCGTCCCAGGTGGACCTGCCACCCCGGGTACGGAGTGTGATGACTTCAACCCAGGGACCATCAACGACGTCTACCAGTTGGATTGCACCTGTGCCGGTGTGGTCGTGGATTGCCTCGGCATCCCGGGCGGTCCGAACCTTCCCGGCGCACCGTGCAACGATTTCGATCCGAGCACGAACGATGAGACCTACAACGAGTTCTGCGCTTGCGTGGGCACCCCCTGCTCCCAGAACGTCGTCCTCGACCTGCGCTCCGATGTGAACAGTGACCAGATCAGCTGGGAGATCCTCTACCAGAACGATGCGACCGTTGTCTGCAGCGGTGGTGGTTACCTGTCTGGTATCACCGACCCCATCGTGGAGGCCTGCTGCCTGCCCATCGGTTGCTTCCGCCTGCGTGTTTCTGACAGCGGTGGCGATGGCTTCGTGACGGGCGGCTACCAGCTCCGTGAGAGCGGGGCCAACGGTCGTCGGATCATCGACAACTTCGGGAACTTCAACGACGGTCTGGAGAGCGCGTTAAGCTCCACCTACGAGAACGGATCGTTCTGCGTACCCATCGGTGATGATGCCCCGATCTTCAGCAGCTGCGACAAGCTGGACTGGGTGAACAACAAGTTCATCGTCTGCCATGCCAACGCTGCCGTGAGTGCGGAATTTGGTGTCACGAACACGACCAGCGGCTACGAGTTCTGGTTCTTCGACCCGAACGGCAGTTACAGCTACCGCCGCTTCCGCAGCCACGCCACCAGCGATGGTTACGGTTCCGGTGCGACGCGTGCCTGCCATTTCAAGATCAACGGCTGGTATAGCAGCCTGGCCACCCCGCACATCCCGGCGGACATCCTGCTGAACGTGCGTGTACGCGGTCGTGTAGCGGGTAACAACCTGCCCTTCGGCCCTGCCTGCCAGTTCAAGATCGACGCCGAGCTTGCCGCATGCCCGCGCGTGAAGCTGCAGGACAACCCGACGAACACCAGTGACTACAGCTGTGGCGTGAGCCGCAACTTCGGGGGACCGAGCAACCCGGACAACCGCATCTACGCCAACCCGCCCCAACCGGTCCCGGTGGTGGCCAGCAGCGCGGTGCGTTACCAGTTCCGCTTCCGGATCACGGGTGAGAACGTCTGCATCGTGCGTCCGCCTCAGACCAGCGCCCGCATGGTCCTGAACTGGACCAACGGAACCCCGCTGGAGTGCAACAGGACCTACGAGGTGGATGTGCGTGTGAGCCTGGACGGTGGTGCCACGTGGTGCTTCGGCCCGGCCGGTAGCAGCCAAGCCGCTGCCTGCGCCGATACCGAGGACTGGGGCAAGGTGTGCCTGGTGACGATCAACCCCTGTGCAGAAGCAGCTGGCGGTGGCAGCAGCTTGGCTCTTCAGGGTGATGGTGAGTTCACCATGTATCCGAACCCGAACCGCGGCGACCAACTCTACTTGAATGTGAGCAAGGTGCAGGAGGGTGTGAACACCGTGAACGTGGACATCTACGACCTCACCGGCAAGCGCGTGATGGCACGCACCATCGCCGTACAGGATGGCTTCGTGAAGACGAACCTCGACCTGAATGGCGACCTCTCCGGTGGCATGTACATGGTGAACATCATCGCAGGCGACAAGACCTACACCGAGCGACTGGTGATCCAGCCGTAAGGGAACGGACTTCGAAATGAAGCCCCGCTCACCGCCAGGTGGGCGGGGCTTCCCATTTCCACTCAGGTCCCGATCATGAGCCTAGGGATATCAGGACCTCTTAATGACCGAGGCGCCCGCGGATGAATCACCGGACCACCTCGAGCATCGGGGTAAGTGTCGACGCTGACTCGTCGACCAAGCCAGCCTGAAAAGGTGGCCTCCGGTCACACTTATCCGACGCTCAACTTCTCGATGGCCACCTTCACTACCGAGGTCTTGAGTCCAATGAAAAAGCCGCCACACGGGCGGCTTCTTCAAGGACCGATCCGGTCAATGCTGTATCTGCACCATCCGCTTGTCGACCACCACGCCGGTCGCATCGATCAGGCGAAGGAGGTAGTTCCCGTTCCGAAGATCGGATACGTCGATATCCTTGCGCGGACCGGCGTTCAAGTTGACCGTACGTACCTGCTTTCCCGCCATGTCCACGAGTTCCATCCGGACCGCTTCCGCAGGGACGCCGTTCATGATGATCCGGTCCTGTGCCGGGACTGGTAAAGCCGTGAAGCGGCTCATCGTTCCAGTTGCGATCGAGGTCGCATTGACCTGCACCGGTACACTGGTCAACTGGCAGGTGGTTCCGAATCCTGCCACTACGCTATAGGCGCCGGGAACTTCCGGCACGATCACCTGGTTATCCGCACCGGGTATCTCCTCTCCATCCAGAAGCCATGTGTAGCTGTCCGCAGGAGAGCTGATCAATTGATCGCCATTCTGGGTGATCGTTGGCGCTGGCATGGGGCATTGGTCCACGATCCGCTTGATCGTCCCAGTGCTGGCGTTCGAGACGAACAACTCCCCCGCACTGTTCTCGGCAATGGCCGACGTGCCAGTTCCCCCATTGCTCGCACGTACCTGTGCCCTGGTCCAACCTCCTTCCCCATCTGGTCGAATAGCGTAGTACGGTGCTGGGCAATAGTCCGTATAGATATAGAGCCCGTACAGGCGGGGGAATTCCGTTCCCCGGTACACTCGGCCCCCGATCACCGAACACCAGCCTTCAGCATGTGTATGCACGCTCACCGGCGGCACGAAACTGTCAGCAGGTGGGCAATCGTCACTGATGCCCGGTGTCGGGATGTTCCCCTCATAACAGCGCCAGCCGAAGTTGGGGCCGCTGTTATCACCGGCAGGCCAGAAGTCGACCTCCTCCTGTTGTCCTTGACCCACATCACCGATCCAGAGATCACCGGTCAAGGCATCGAAGCCAAAACGCCACGGATTGCGAAGGCCACTGGCC
>Ga0116144_10003809_pt1 | contig 14711 bp, 9 predicted proteins | sample AD_UKC035_MetaG_FD_89746 | JGI IMG/M metagenome (GOLD analysis project Ga0116144, IMG submission 89746) | Active sludge microbial communities of municipal wastewater-treating anaerobic digesters from USA - AD_UKC035_MetaG | ecosystem: Engineered > Bioreactor > Anaerobic > Digestate | place: USA... | reverse complement strand
TTGGGTACCATACCCGGGATTGGCTTTCGATACTACTTCAAATGGTCGTATGGTTTTTTTAGCTCGACTCGCCATTGCAGGTCCTCCTTTGCATACTGACTTTTTACTTATGCTCACCGACAGTGCCAATAACCTGATATGGAGCCGCACCTTTGGCGGTCCCGGCTTTGAGACCGCCTACGATGTGCGCACCTGTGCCGATGGCGGTTTTGTAATGACCGGTATATGGGATGACGATGCTGGAATAGGCAACCCGAATCCGCAAGTGTATGTGGTTAAAACCGACAGCATGGGCTATGTGCTGAGCAGCAATATTGGTAACCTGCAACACATGCGCAGCGGCCTGATGCTTTACCCCAACCCCGCCACAGAAACAAGCACTATGCTTATAGAGCATTTTCAACAAAGCCGCGCCCCATACCAGGCCAAGCTCTACGATATGCAAGGCCGCTTGATACAAACAACGGAAAACATAGTAAGCAATGAGCAAAGCCTATCGCTGCAAAGGCTTGAAAAGGGTTTGTATATACTCATGCTAAACGACCGCCACGGCCTTTTATATCACAGCATTAAGCTGATGAAGGAGTGAGGCGAAGAGATTTATATTAAACTATTTTATTGCATAGATTTATTTTGGGCATAGCAGTAACAAAGAATGCGTTTGAACAATTACGTTAATAAAGCTTTAACGGGCTGATTGGTTTTAAGCCCCGGGGAAGAAATTACTTTTAATCCAATTGGGCGGCCAGGGTACAGGTTTTTTTATAGGTTTTCACATTTCCTTTCTGATCAAATACTTCAATTACAATAATGTAAATGCCTATACGTGCTTTTTGTCTCAAATCGTCAATGCCATCCCATACAAAGGAACCTTCATTGCCCAACAATTCGTTTTGTACCAGTTTTCGTATTACTCTGCCCCGTACATCGTGTATGGTAACATTGGCTATCAAACCCGCATTATCGAACTGATAAAAGATGGTAGTGAAATCCTGATGGCCATCGTTGTCGGGTGAAAAAACTTCGGGGCTTACTTTTATGCTTGCATTATCGTTGTTGCCTTCGCTGTGCTGCGAATTTTTATAACCCGGTGTTGCAAATCCAAGCGACTCGGCTGCCGAGTGCCAATTCATTTCGCTTTGAGTGGGGCTGTGAAAACTTAAGCGCTCCAACGAAACTCCTTCCACATTGTTTAAGAGCGGATAGTGCAGGTCTTCGGTATAGGCAAACTGATCGATGAGCAATGGTCCGGGTAAGCGCAAAGTCACCACTCCCAAATCGTTGTTGTACGAAGGCATAGTGGATATATCGATAAAAGCGGTGGTATTGGACAAAGGATATTGTGCAATAACTGTTGCTGCACTGCTACTAATCAATGCGTACTGCGATGGAAAAAACAGATAACCTTCGGGTGCTATGCTGTATTCGTTTTGTACCTGAAGCGTATTGTAATCGGCATTTCCAATCAACACATTTTTTAAGTCGATTACTTTTTGCGAGCGATTGTATATCTCAACAAAATCAACACCATCGCCCAAAGGATTAAACAACACTTCATTGATTAACACATCTGAAAGCGCAGCCGTATCGGCCAATCCAAAATAAACTGTACTGCCTGCATTTAGGGCATTGCCGGGGCAATCGAACAAAAGCGAATTATTGCTGATGGAATAAATGGTGGACGCCTGCATGGTAAAAGGCAGATCAACCAAAACCGAACGATTGAATACATCGGCACTGGTAACATCAAGTGGTGTTAAACTGCCGGTACCAATGCTGTAATTGCTTTTATCTAAAACCGAGGCTGCATCCATTGCTTTGCTGAAATACAATTGTATTTGCACGGGCGATTTAACATAGGCACGCAAGAGCTGCGCTTTTTGTGTATCGGTAAATGTTGCATTTACACTATTGATGTTTCCGGGAGTACCGCCACGATTGTCCTTACTGGCCTGCCAATTATTTTCGTTGGGGCAATAATAAGCAGTGTCGATTAATTCTAAACTCCATCCCCCGTTTTTCTTAAAGTTGTCTTTATACCAGGTGTCATTATAGTCCACTCGTTGTATTAAAGTATTGGCTTCATTTCTTAATTCCAATTGATCGCCATCATTGTTCAATCCGGGAAATGAACTTAAACCTATGGTAGTGCCATAAGTCGAGAACAAAGTACTGTTTGCGTTGCTGCAAACGATTACATATTGTTGCGGGAGTAATGTGAGTGACGGAAATGTAGCTGTACTGCTACCATCGCTCAAAGTCCAGTCTTTCAGATCGATTGCTTTAGTGCTTCGATTATACAGTTCAATATATTCGGCATTGGGCAATAAGACCATAGGATCGGGATCGGCCATAATTTCATTGATTTGCACATCGCCAAAAACCGCCACCACCGGAATGGTATAGGTAAACATACCTGTTGCATTATTGCTCACATTTCCATTCAAATCTTGTACACCGTTTACCAGAAGTGTGTAGGGTTGCCCCGATATGAATGCATTGGAATATGTAAGATGAACGAGTGCGGGATTGCTCAAGTCTTTTTGTGCTGCACTTGGATTGCCAAAGAAGGGTTGCACTTCGTAATGATTAATATCCACTGCACTGGCAGAATCAACCGCTTCATTAAAAATAACTTCCAATTGAGTGCTGCTGATGGCGCTAACACTTTGTATTGTTGGCGCAATGGTATCGTTCACAATGGGTGATACAATAAAATCATCGAAATAAAAATTGTTGGCATTGGAAACGGTATAAACACATTGCACACCAAAAAACTGACTGTTGTTGTAAGTGGCATCGGTTCCGCTGGCTTGCAAAACGAAATTGTTACCGGCTGCAACATCGGCAAAAATATTCCAGTTGGCGTTGTTGTCGCGGGTTATTTTAACACGAATGGTGAATGAGGAAGCTATAAACGCATTGGTTCCTCGCGCTACCGATGTGCTGCTCGCGCCATCGAGTCGAAACAATTCAATAGCATCGTTGCTGCCGCCTTCTCCAAATTGGAGATAATATCCGTTTAAGGGATTTTCTAAATCGGACTGATCGCTGCTTAAATATACCCTGCCAAAATTCGATCCTGAAGCGGAAAAATTTTGACGGATATAAAACTCCCATTGCATATTGTCCAATGAAGATAAAGTCAAAGCGGTTGATAAATATGAGCTAGCGGCAACCGTATTGCTGCTTTGCAACTGTTGAGAGGCGTTAACGATAAACTCTCCCGCATCACCGGTCCAGGTGGGATTGGATGAAAAATTTCCATCCGTGAATGAATCCATCAACTGAGCTTGAACCGAATTAAACTGAATTAGAAAAAATAAACTGATCAGTAGTCGCATTTTGTACCTTTGTATATTCTGTAAAAATATAAATTGATTTCATGAAAATTGCAGTTGTTGGTGCCACAGGTTTGGTTGGAAGTAAAATGCTTCAGCTTTTAGAAGAAAGGAATTTTCCGCTCACTCAGTTAATTCCTGTTGCATCGGAGAAGTCTGTCGGCAAAATACTTCGCTGGAAAGGAAATACCTATCCGCTTTGTACGCATCAGCAAGCATTGGCCGAAAAGCCTCATATTGCTTTGTTCTCTGCCGGAGGGAACACTTCTCTGGAATGGGCTCCACAATATGCTGAGCAAGGTTGTGTGGTCATCGATAATTCTTCGGCCTGGAGAATGGATGCAACAAAAAAACTTATTGTACCGGAAATCAATGCACATGTTTTGACGGTTGACGATAAAATAATAGCCAACCCCAACTGCAGTACCATACAAATGTTGATGGTATTAAAACCTCTGCACGACCGGTTTACCGTAAAGCGAGTTGTGGTGAGTACCTATCAAAGCGTTAGCGGAACGGGAAAAAAAGCAGTCGATCAGCTGATGAATGAACGACAAAATATTAAAGGAGAAATGGCCTATCCTTATCCGATTGATTTGAATTTAATTCCACATATTGATTCCTTCACCGAAAACGGATATACCAAAGAAGAAATGAAAATGTTGAACGAAACCCGGAAGATTATGGGCGACTCTTCGATTCTACTTTCTGCTACCACTGTTCGTGTTCCGGTTTCAGCAGGTCATTCCGAATCGGTGAATATTGAATTTGAACAAAGTCCCGATCTCGAACAGATTCATCAATTGCTCAACAATTTTCCGGGCGTAAAAGTCATCGATTCACCTTTGAACAATGAGTACCCTATGCCATTGATTCATGCACAAGATTCTGATTTGGTATTTGTTGGACGAATACGAAAAGACTTGAGTCACCCAAAGGCCATTAATTGTTGGATAGTGAGTGATAACCTGCGCAAAGGTGCAGCCACCAATGCTATTCAAATAGCAGAATATTTGATCAAAGAAAAACTGGTTTCATCGTAACGGTTTACAGAAAAAATCGTATACTTTGCTTATAGCTGAAAGCAAAAAATAGAATGAACAAGATTAAAAAAATAATGGTCGCCAATCGTGGAGAGATTGCCATACGTTGTTTGCGTGCAGCAGCAGAGTTGGGCATACGCACGGTAGCCATTTATACTTTCGAAGATCGTTACTCATTGCATCGTTACAAAGCCGATGAAGCGTATCAGGTTGGAAATGATGACGAGCCATTGAAACCTTATCTTGACATTGAAGAAATTCTTTTCGTTGCCAAAGCTCATTCGGTTGATGCGATTCATCCGGGTTATGGATTTTTAAGTGAGAATGTTCAGTTCGCAAAAAGATGTCGTGAAGAAGGCATAAAATTTATCGGCCCCGATCCTGAGGTTATGGAGCAGTTGGGCGATAAAATCGCTTCCAAAAAAGTTGCTCGTGCCTGTAAGGTTCCGGTGATTGATGACAATCAGATTCCATTACGTACGGCAGACGATGCCTTAGTTGAATCGAAAAGAATTGGTTTTCCGATTATACTCAAAGCCAGTGCCGGAGGTGGTGGCAGAGGAATGCGCGTAATAAAAAATGAAAGCGATTTGGAAAACGCTTTCAACGAAGCCAAGCGCGAAGCCGGAAATGCATTTGGCAACGATACCATCTTTATCGAAAAATTTATTGAAAGTCCCAAGCACATTGAAGTACAATTGCTGGGCGATGAGCACGGTAACCTTGTGCACTTGTTTGAACGCGATTGCAGTGTGCAGCGTAGATTTCAAAAAGTGGTAGAAGTGGCTCCGGCTCCAAACTTAAAACCGGAGACCAAAGAAAAACTTTACGACTATGCGTTGCGCCTGGCACGAGAAGTAAAATATAACAATGCAGGTACAGCAGAATTTTTAGTCTCAACCACCGAAGAAATATATTTCATTGAAGTTAATCCACGCATACAAGTAGAGCATACGGTTACCGAACAAGTAACCGGAGTTGATTTGGTTCGTGCACAAATATTAATTGCCGATGGCGAAAAACTCAGCGGAGAAAAAATTGATATTCCTTCGCAAGAAAGTTTACAGCTCAATGGATTTGCCATTCAATGCCGTATCACTACCGAAGATCCTTCCAATCAATTTAAACCCGATTATGGAACTTTGATCGCCTATAGAAATGCAGGAGGATTCGGAATCCGCATTGACGAAGGTAGTTCCTATCAAGGGGTAAAAGTTTCACCATTTTTCGACAGTATGTTGGCCAAGGTAACTGCACATGCCCGAACCCTTCAAGGTGCTTCGGATAGAATGTTCAGAACTTTAATGGAGTTTAGAATACGTGGTCTTAAAACCAATATTCCTTTTCTCGAAAACGTGATCCGTCATCCGGTTTTTAAAGAAGGCAATGCACGCGTACAATTTATTGAAGCGCATCCCGAGCTATTTATTTTTCAGCGCAAGCAAGATCGCGGCACCAAGCTACTTCGCTATTTGGCCGATGTAATGGTGAATGGTAATCCCGATGTTAAAGTAAAAGACGACAACAAAATATTTCGAAAAGCACCACTTCCGCAATGCGGACATAATCTGCCTTATCAAAACGGAACCAAACAACTGTTGGATGAAATGGGCGCTGAAAAGTTTTCTCAATGGTTGAAAGATCAAAAGCAGGTTAAGTTTACCGATACTACTTTGCGCGATGCACACCAAAGTCTTTTAGCGACTCGATTCAGAACAGTAGATATGCTGAAGGTGGCCGACTGTTTTGCCAGAAAAAATCCTGATGTTTTTTCAATGGAAGTATGGGGAGGTGCAACCTTTGATGTGGCTATGCGATTTTTGCACGAATGCCCTTGGGAACGTTTGCGATTGTTGCGCGAAGCCATTCCAAATATTTTACTTCAAATGCTGATTCGCGGAAGCAATGCCGTAGGCTATACCGCTTACCCCAATAATCTGGTTGGTGCTTTTATTGAAGAATCATCAAAAAGTGGAATAGATATCTTCAGAATTTTCGATTCATTGAATTGGGTAAAGAGCATGGAATACAGCATTAAAGCCGTACGGGAACGAACTCCCGGAATTGCCGAAGCCTGTATCAGTTATACCGGAGACATCAGCAACAAAGGTTCCGAAAAATATACTTTGCAATATTATATCGATCTGGCTAAGCAACTCGAAGATGCCGGTGCGCATATTCTTTGCATAAAGGATATGGCAGGTTTGCTGAAGCCTTATGCCGCTTTTGAATTGATCACTGCGCTTAAAAAAACAATTGATCTTCCGGTGCATTTGCATACGCACGACACTTCTTCCATACAAGCAGCTACGTATCTTAAAGCGGTTGAGGCGGGAGTGGATGTGGTGGATGTTGCTTTGAGCAGTATGTCGGGACTCACTTCACAACCCAACTTCAATTCGATGGTGGAATTGTTGAAACATACTCCACAGGAAGTTTCATTGGATGTGGCTTCATTGAATGAGTTTTCAAATTATTGGGAAGTGGTTAGAGAGTATTACTATCCATTTGAATCGGGTTTACTGGCCGGAACCGCTGAAGTATATGAGCATGAAATTCCCGGAGGGCAATATTCCAATCTTAGACCACAAGCTGAATCGCTGGGCCTGGGTGATAAAATGCAGGAAATAAAGAAAGCCTATCGCGAAGTGAATCAAATGTTTGGTGACATTGTAAAAGTTACACCTTCATCAAAAGTGGTTGGCGATATGGCTCTATTTATGGTTACCAATGGATACAGCAAAGAAGATATATTTTCTAAGGGCGATGAGTTGTCATTCCCGGCTTCGGTAAAAAGTTTCTTCAAAGGAGATCTGGGTCAGGCACATGGTGGATTTCCAACAGAACTTCAAAAAATTATATTGAAGGATGAAACGCCATATACCGATTTACCGAATGCACATTTAAAAGCGATTGATTTTGATATTGAGTTTAAAGAGTTTCAAAACAATTATCCACTTAAAAACAGTTTTCAGAATTTTTTGTCGTGGAAATTTTACCCAAAAGTTTTTGAAGACTTTTATAATTTTTCAAAATCGTTTGGTGATGTAAGTTATGTGCCTACGCCTGCTTTTTTCTTCGGTATGAAAAGCAATGAAGAAATCATCATCAACATAGGGCAAGGTAAAACCGTTATTGTGCGACTGCTCTATATAGGACCTGTTGACGAGAATGGAAACCGAATTGTGTACTTCCGTCTCAATGGTCAAACTCGAAGTATTGAAGTACACGATAAAAATGCCAATGTTCAAAAAATCAGTCACCGAAAAGTAGAAGGCAATGGGCATATTGGCGCTCCGCTGCAAGGAATGCTGAGTAAAATATTCATTAAAGAAGGCGATCAGGTAAAAAAGAATACTCCCTTATTTACCATTGAGGCCATGAAAATGGAAACCACTATAACGGCTAACAAAGATCTTACTGTTCAAAAAATAGTGCTGGGCGAAAGTACAATGGTCGAAACCGATGATTTGATTTTAGAAACCAAATCGTAAGGGAATTATTTCTTAGTTTTACTACTATAAATATTGAGCGCATGAAAAAACTGTACTCGGCATTTTTTATGTTTTGTTTTTTATGGAATGCAGCCTCTGCGCAAACGCTTAGCAACAGCAATCTGCCTATAATAATCTTAGACACCTATGGTCAAACGATCGTAGATGACCCGAGAATTACAATTGGTGTAAAAATAATTGACAATGGGTTTGGATTCATCAATAATGTAAATGACACGCCCAATGTTTATGATGGTGAAGTGAGCATTGAGATAAGAGGAAGCACTTCTCAACAGTATCCTAAAAAAGCATATGCTTTTGAAACACAAGATTCAGTTGGTAACAATTTAAATGTTTCATTATTGGGAATGCCACAAGAAAACGATTGGATTTTTTATGCCCCTTATCCGGATAAAACACTTTTGCGCAATTCGATGGCTTTTTATTTATGGAGAAGAATGGGGCACTATGCATCTCGAACACAACACGCGGAGATGGTACGCAATGGAGACTATCGTGGTGTATATGAATTGCATGAAAAAATAAAACGAGATAACGATCGGGTTGATATTGCCAAACTCACTCCGGCCGATACCATTGGAGATGAATTAACCGGAGGTTATATTATTAAAATAGACAAAACCACCGGTTCGGGAACATTGCAATGGAATTCTCCAATCAACAACAATGTTTACTTTCAATTTCACGATCCGGAGGATACGGAGTTGCTTCCGGTGCAACGATATTATATTGAAAGCTATGTAAGCACCTTTGAAACGGTGCTCAACAGCACTTGGTTTGCCAATACCGATTCTGGATATAGTAAATATATTGATGTAAATTCTTTTATTGATTATATGATCATGCAGGAATTGGGTCGAACGGTGGATGGATATCGATCGAGCTGTTTTTTTTATAAAGATAAAGACAGCAAAGGAGGAAAAATCACAATGGGTCCGCTATGGGATTTTAATTTAAGTTATGGAAATGCCAATTACTGTCAGGCGTATAGCAATACAGGATATCAATACAATTACAATTCTATCTGCACACCCAATGGACCCTCGGTCCCGTTTTGGTGGGCGAAATTATTAAGCGATCCGTTTTACGCCAATCAACTTAAATGCAGATGGAATGAATTAAGACAGGGTATGTTGCATACCGATTCGATCAATCAATGGATAGACAGTGCAGCTTATTATTTAAATGATGCTCAACAAAGAAATTTTACAAAGTGGCCAATACTGGGTGTTTATGTAAACTGGAATAATTATATCGGTCAAACCTTTAGCGATGAAATAAATTATTTGAAGTCATGGATAGAAGATCGCTCCGTTTGGCTCGATGCAAACTGGCCCGGAGCCTGCAATGTGAACATAGAGAATATTCCGGCATCGAATGCAATGATACATGTTTACCCCAATCCATCCAATCAATTTGTATTCATTCATTTCATGCATTCATTTTCAAAAGAAGGACTTCAATTGTACTTGTTCGATCTCAATGGTCGATTGATTGATCAACCGTCAACCAAGCTCGATGCTCAAAGCAATGAATGGTATTTTGATGTTTCGAAAATTCAAAGCGGAATGTATTTGTTGCAGGTTCAAAACAAGTTTGGACAAAAGGCGCATCGAAAACTTATCGTTCAACAATGACATTAAAGTTTGATGAGTTTATATTTCATTTAAAGCAAATGTATTTTGTATCTGTTTTTATTTGTACTTTTGATTCGCTTTAAAAACTTTATGAAGAAAATTTTACTCGCTTTGTTTCTTTCGTTTGGGTTGCATTCAACTGTATCTGCGCAAACCATATTATTACAAAACGACTTTACCGGTTACAATGGATTGGCTTCTACAATGACTGCCGGATGGTATGCTTCATTTCACGACACCAGTTTGGTTAAATCGTTTTATACGAGTAGTGGATTTTACGGCATGTCGGCACCGGCTTATAAATTTGGTCTCGATAGCACTACATTAATCTCTCCTATGTTTAGTGGAGCCGATTCCCTTCGTTTTTATATGAAAGGAAATGGAACGCCTAATAGCGATAATATTTTTTATGTGTACACTTCAAACGATAGCTCAACCTGGAATTTGTTGGCTACTTACGATACCATTGCACCCGCTGCAGCTATTGTAACGCTTGCCTTACCCATGAACAGCAAATATTTACGTTTCTATTATTCAAAACCGACACAAGGATATAATGTTGGCATTGATGACATTGTAGTATTTGCAAATACCACCGGCATACAAAGCAATAGTAATTCATGGTTAAAAGATATTTATCCCAATCCGGCATCAAGCAAAACAGTACTTACTTTTGATCAAGTACTTTCAAAAATAGATATTAGTGTTTATTCTATATTAGGAAATAAAGTTCTTCAAGTGAATACCGGCAATACAAACAGAGTAACGCTGGATGTTGCTGCATTACCACAAGGCATTTACATGGTAAAGGTCAAAAACGATAAAAGCAGCAGCAGCCGTAAGCTTGTCATTAAGCGTTAAGTAACAGAACAAAGCAAACCTGTTTAGCGCACGCCCGTCTTATTTTTTAAGGCGGGCTTTTTCTTTTTGATCTGCCTCGTGCTCCAGTTTTTTATACCAAGCCGCACCATACTTTCTTACTAATGCATCTTTCAAAAAACGATAAACCGGAACACTTAATTCTTTTCCAAGTTTGCAGGCATCACTGCATATTTCCCACACATGATAGCGCAACAGCTCATAAGGAGATTTATGTTCAATACGAATGGGATATAAATGACAAGAGATGGGTTTTCTAAATTCAACTTTTCCTTCCTCCCAGGCATTTTCAATTCCACAAACAGCGGTTCCATCAGGAGTGTAATTTACATAGGCGCACGGACCATCATCACCAATTAAGGTGGTTACCAAATCACCATCTGCATCTCGCATAAAAGTTCCCTTCTCTTTTACCGCTTTCTTTCCTTCTTTCGTTAGAAATGGTAAAATCTGATCCAGCCCTTCTTGTATTTGTTCTATTTCTTTGGGTTCCAATGGAGCGCCCGATTGACCTTCAATGCAACATGAGCCTTTGCATTTTTTTAGATTACAGACAAACTCTTTCTTAAAGAGGTCTTCGTACACCACTACATTATCTATAATAATCATATCGGGAAATATTGAGGATCAAAACTAAGGGATATTTTATTGGAGAACAACTTGCCATATAAAAGATGTACTTTTGATCGCAGAATATAGGCATGACACAGAAAGAAACTGTTATACGCGTCACCGATTTGGTGAAAAATTATGGATCCTTTCAAGCTGTGAAGGGTATTTCATTTAGTGTTATGCAAGGAGAAATTTTCGGATTGTTGGGACCCAATGGTGCAGGTAAAACAACTACACTCGAAATCATAGAAACGCTTCGTAGTAAAACTGCCGGTGAAGTGGAAGTGTTGGGGTTAAACATCGATCGTCATGCAGATGAATTGAAAAAGAGAATTGGTGTTCAATTGCAAGCAGCAGGATATTATCCGGGTTTAAAATTGGATGAATTGCTCTTACTTTTTGGAGGCTTGTTTAATGTAGAGGTAGATATTCAAGCATTATTGGCTCGGGTTGGATTAACTGAAAAAAGAAAAGCCTATTACAAGCAACTTTCAGGAGGTCAGAAACAGCGTTTCTCCTTGGCTACAACTTTAATCAATACACCCGAAGTTATTTTTATGGATGAACCCACCACCGGATTGGACCCTCAGGCGCGTAGAAATATCTGGAACCTCATCAAAGAAATTCGAGAAGAAGGATGTAGTATTATTTTAACCACTCATTATATGGAAGAAGCAGAACAACTTTGTGACCGCGTAGCCATTATTGATCATGGAAAAATTATTGCCTGCAATCGACCTTCGGTTTTGATAGATGATTTATTACAAAGTGGTTTTAAGAAAGAAGCCTTTATAAAACCGGCTAATCTGGAAGATGTGTTTCTTCAACTGACTGGCGAACAATGGAGAGATAATTAATGAACCCCAAAAAGCAATACTCTCAGATAAAAGCGATGATGGCTATGACTCGAGCAAGTTTTACCTCATTGCTTCGTAGTCCATCGGCAGTGGTTTTTACTATCGCATTCCCTTTGGTATTTATAGTCGTTTTTGGGTTCTTGTCGAATAACAGTTTGAAACTTGATGTTGCATTGATTCCCGGAAGCGACACTTCAGAAGTTTTTCTTTCCAAACTCTCCACTATTCCCGGACTACAATTGCACCAACAGGAAACATCGCAAAGCATAGAAGAAAAATTAAAACGAGGAGAATATGAAGCGGCTTTATTCATTCATCCAAAAAGTGAAGCGCCCTTAATATTCGAGTTACAACTGAGCGAAGCTTCTATGCAAAAAGCACAAGCGTTTAAGTTGATGATGCAAAGTATGGTGAATGAAATGAATTTAGAGCTGAATGGAATATCCGAAAAGAAAGTGTTGCTCAATAGCCGACAAGTAAGTGGCAAAGCATTTAAGACCATCGACTTTATTTTGCCAGGTCAGTTGGGCTTTTCCTTATTGGGCACCGGTGTTTTCGGAACTGCATTTGTTTTTTTCAACCTCCGTCAAACTTTAGTGGTAAAAAGATTTTTTGTTACCCCGGTCAAACGACCCTATATCATTTTATCGGAAGCATTTAGTCGTGCAAGTTTTGCTATGGCTGGTTCTTTATTATTACTCCTGATCGGTTATTTTGCATTTGGTTTCACTTTAGCCAATGGAGTATTTACTGTAATACAATTGCTCGTGTTGTCGCTTTTAGGTTTACTCACTTTTATGGGATTCGGCTTTATTGTTTCAGGTTTGGCAAAAAGTGAAAGCAGTATTCCTCCTCTTGCTAATATAATTACACTGCCTCAGTTTTTACTGGCGGGTACTTTCTTCCCAATTAGCGCTTTCCCCGAATGGCTTCAACCACTATGCAAAATATTGCCGCTCACTTACCTAAATGACGCTTACCGTAAAATAGCTTTTGATGGGAACAATTTGACAGATGTTTCTACAGAAATTGGCATACTTTTACTTTGGGGATTATTGGTTCATGCCATAGCAGTAAAGGTTTTCAAATGGGAATAACTTTTGTGTAACGCTTTACAACAAATGAAGGGTAATACCTGTTATTACTCTATAATTCGTTATGAATTATTAATTTTGAACCATAAATAAAAAACTAAAATGATAGGAATTTACATTATTTCAATTGTGTTTATGCTGGTGGGCTGGCTGGTTGGTATGCAGTTGAAACGAAAATTTAACGAGTACAGCCAAACACCAATTAGTTCTGGAATGACCGGAAAGCAAATTGCTGAAAAGATGTTGCGCGACAATGGCATTACCGATGTAAGAGTTATTTCGGTTGAAGGTCAATTGACAGACCATTATAATCCTTTGGAAAAGACCGTTAATCTAAGTCACGATGTTTATTATGCAAACTCTGCTGCAGCTGCTGCAGTGGCTGCTCACGAATGTGGGCATGCCGTTCAACATGCGCAAGCTTATGCTTGGTTACAAATGCGCTCGGCTATGGTGCCGGTGGTAAGTTTTGGGAGTAAATGGGTTCAGTGGGTTTTGCTCGGAGGTATTTTATTGGTGAATACATTTCCATCCTTATTGCTAATCGGTATTATCATGTTTGGCGTAATAACATTGTTCAGTTTTGTTACCCTCCCGGTTGAATTTGATGCAAGCCGTAGAGCACTGGTATGGATCAGCAACACCGGAGTAGCCGGAAACCTTGAACAAAAACAAGCCAAAGATGCTTTGTTTTGGGCTGCAATGACCTATGTGGTTGCTGCTCTATCGGCCTTAGCTACTTTGATGTACTATATATTGATCTATATGGGTCGGAGAGATTAATAAATCTTCAGATAAAAAAACAAAAAGCCATATCCGATGATATGGCTTTTTTTATTCGCTAAAGCAAATGGAGTCTAATGTGCTTCGAGCCAATTTTTTCCATAGCCCGATTCTACAACTACCGGTACCTTTAATGGTAAAGCACTTTGCATCAACTGCTCCACCATGTTTTTCATCTCTTCTTTTTCAGAATGGTGAACATCAAAGACCAATTCGTCATGCACCTGAAGCAACATACGACTCTTCATTTTCTTCTCTTGCATAGCTTGGTCTATTTTAATCATTGCAATTTTAATCATGTCTGCAGCTGAGCCTTGTATGGGTGTGTTGATGGCGTTTCGCTCCGCAAAACCACGAACGGTAAAATTCCGTGAATGAATATCGGGCAAATAACGCTTTCGGCCACACATGGTAAGTATGTATCCATGTTCTCGTGCAAATGCAATATTGGTATCGAGCAATTTTCTTACTCCCGGAAACTGTTTAAAGAAATTATCGATGATCTCTTGTGCTTCTCCACGCTTAATACCCAATTGCTGAGAAAGACCAAAGGCTGTTTGTCCGTAAGCGATTCCAAAGTTTACTGCTTTTGCTCTTCCCCGCATTTCACGCGACACTTCATTGATGGCTACTCCAAAAACTTTTGATGCTGTGGCGGCATGAATATCCTGACCTTGATGAAAAGCCTGCATCATAGCCTCATCTTCACTTAATGATGCAATAATCCGTAGTTCAATCTGAGAATAATCGGCCGATAACAATTCGAACTCATCATTTCGCGGTATAAATGCTTTTCGTATTTCTCTACCCCGTGCAGTTTTTATAGGTATGTTTTGCAAGTTAGGATTGTTGGAGCTCAATCTTCCGGTTGCCGCAATGGTTTGATTGAAACTGGAATGAACTCTTCCGGTTTTTGGATTTACCATTTGTGGCAATGCATCAACATAAGT
>Ga0116144_10003807_pt1 | contig 14720 bp, 5 predicted proteins | sample AD_UKC035_MetaG_FD_89746 | JGI IMG/M metagenome (GOLD analysis project Ga0116144, IMG submission 89746) | Active sludge microbial communities of municipal wastewater-treating anaerobic digesters from USA - AD_UKC035_MetaG | ecosystem: Engineered > Bioreactor > Anaerobic > Digestate | place: USA... | reverse complement strand
GGTTGAGCTAACGGGAAAAAGGATTGATACGATTCCGCGTAAAGTGATGGAAAAGCTTACCCGTTATTCCTGGCCGGGTAATGTCAGGGAATTACGAAATGTGATTGAACACGCCATGATCATCACCACCAGTCGCACCCTTGACATAGCACTTCCCACGACCTATCTGAGCGATCAGGTAAAAGTGGGTACCCTGGAAGAAATTGAGCGCCTGCATATTCTGGCCGTCTTGAAACAAACACACTGGCGGGTAAGGGGAGAGGACGGTGCAGCACAGATCCTGGGACTGAATGAAGCCACGCTGCGGTTCCGGATGAAGAAGCTGGGAATCCGGCGGCCGGAATGAACTGCAAACGGCTAAATGCAAACAACGAACTGTTCGAAGTGGACGAATCACTGATGGTTTATCGCCACAATTTATTCACCTTACATAATGGAAAAAAATAAATGACCATTTTCCCTTTTTGAACATGACCTTCATAAGTCTGGGAGAACATGTAGGCCTTTACCGGATTATATTTCTCAATGAAACTGTGATATGACAATGAAATTTTTTGCTCATACAGCTGAGTCTTTACTTCAACCGGGATCGGGCCATTTTTTTCAATCATAAAATCAACTTCTGCCCTGGATTTGGAACGCCAGTATTTGACACTGAGTTCATTTTTAATACATTCAGAAAATACATATTGCTCGTTAAGAACGCCGGTTATGGTCAGGGACTCTGAGAAATTTTCCAGGCAACTATTTCTGAAGCCATGGTCGATAAAATAAATTTTCGGGATTTTAACAAGTTCTGTCCGCCGGTTTGAATAATAGGGCCGGATGAGCGACAGAATAAAGGTCTTTTGAAGTATATCCAAATAGCGTTTAAGCTCGGGAATATTCGTCTCTGAAATATGGCACAACTCCTGGTAATTGATCATCCCACCCACCTGCAGAGAAAGCCCTTTTATCAGTTTCACCAATTTGTACTCGTTACTGATTTGGAAGATTTCACGGATCTCACGTAAAATATAGGTACTGAATATATTTCTGAGCACAAGCTGCTTCTCCTCATTGTCTTTCGACATCACGACTCTTGGAAATCCACCATAAAGAAGAAACTCCTTTAAATACACATTCATTTCATCAATGAGTGCCGTGCCGTAGTTGCCTTCGTCATACAAGGAGACCAGTCCAACAGACCGGGCTTTCAGAAATTCCCTAAAAGAGAAGGGAAATAAGGTAAAAATAAAAACACGTCCAGCAAGGAATTTCAGGCTCTCAACTGAAAGTTCAGCAGAGGATGATCCTGAAATCAGAATTTTTGTATCGGTATGACCATAAAGGTATTTGAGCTTCTTTCCACTTTCACGGGAATATTGAATTTCATCAATGAAAACGTATTCATAAGGAACCACGTGAAGCTTTTGAAAGGAAATGATGTCATCTTCGAACATTCGCATTATCCCAACATCATCAAACGAAATGAAATTCACCTGTTTACCCCCCTTTTTCAGCTCATTGGCGATATATTTCAGCAGCGTTGTTTTGCCGCATTGCCTGATGCCAACAACCGCAATGATCTCTTTTACATGAAGATATTTTTCGATGAGGGCTTCCAGGTCTCTGTGAATATAGTTCATTTTATCCATGCTGTTTTAGATTTAATTTTTATTTTGGCAGGGGTAAAGATAATAAGTATTTTAATAAAAATAAAATTCGAAATCAAAAAACAGGCACCAACGTAATCTAAATTCGCAAATTACTATTCACCTTTGGTATGCGCAAAATGTTGCACATAGTGTAATATATTGCGCATTTTAGTCTTATATAAGTCGATATGTTAGGGTCCATGGGCCTTTCTAATATAAACATAATGAGTGCATTATAAATGATCAGGCAGCGTTGGCATATAAATTGCCTGTAAAGGCGCACCCATTCACCACCCATGGTCATTTCGTGTTACACCCTGACGACTTCATTGAGCCGTTCCCAGGATTTACTGGATGTACTGAGGTCCATCAACGGTCCCACACTTTTCTCAAAAGGGTGTATTCTTTCCGATATATGGCAACATCCGGATAATCCGGGGATGTTCCTTCTTCATGAGGAATGGAGTTCCCTGGAAGATCTGAAAAATCACGTCAATTCTCCATTGTATCACCGTTTACTTTCAGCCATGGAGCTGTGCACCATGAAGCCTGAAGTGATCTTCATGGACGGCAGTGACCAGCGCGGTATGGAGTGGGTGGCGCAGGTACGGTCCCTCATAATAAAAGAAGACATATTATAACATATATATCTACCGGGTTCATAAATAGATGTAACAGAGAAATATAGAAATTATGAAGAAATATTTTACCCTCCTGCATTTCATTGGTTTGTTCACAGGATTATGCACGTCCACCGGAATTAATGCGCAGACCACCACTATTCCAGCGGGTTCTTTCATCATTAACATGGGGGTTACACCGCAAACGGTCTACAATGGAACCAAGCCCTATGGCCTTGTATATCAATTGTTATCACTCAAATGTCCCGTGCATTGGGTGATCAATCCAGCCAAAACCGATAAAGAAGCCACAGATTTTACCTACAATGGTGTGGATTTTAAAAGCGGGGCATTTATAGTAGAGGCACAGTACAGGACTGCTTCTGTAGACGCGCTTATCAGTACCTGGACGAATCCTTCAGGCTCTTATAAAGTAGTAGGAGTTACGACAACCTCCCCATTGACCCTGAATTTTCCCATTTTTAAAACATTGTATAGCATTCCCCGGTGGACCATGGATAAACAGAATGGTTCGATTGCGGTCAACTTTTTTAATTATGCCTCCATTCCGCCCGTAGCGTATGGTGGTTCCTCGAGTTCCGGATGGGATCTGCCCGCTGCATTGGATTGTTGTGATGATTTGTTTGTAATGCCACATGCTGATCCCACCTGGGCGACGCACAGGAACCTTTATGACTGGAATGAAAGCTGCAAAGGTGCCATCTGGCTTGGCTGTCATGCCGGGAGTGCCCTTGAAGATATGTTTGATAATATCATTATTGATGGGGATCCCATTGATCCAACCCAGCAAACCAACTTCCTGTCAGAAGAAAATGGACCGGCGGTGGGCTCGGGGCCCTATTCCGATCCGGGGAATGCTTTGATCTTATGGGGCGATCACAGCGCCGGGACATTACCGTACACGTTTAACAACACCTATGCTACTGATCCGGTCGCTCAGTTCCAAGGATCCATTGATGCGGCCACCCAGAATGGATCGGAACAGATCTACATTCCTGCTTTCCCCGGTGCTCAATCCAGCGGATGGCGGCCTACAACAAAAGTGCTGGTTTATGATCCAAATCATCCTCAGGCCTATCAGTACCCGAACACTCCTTTAACCCATGTGGGTGCCATCCTGGCGTATGGTCCCGGCCTGGGGGAATCCGACCGTGCCAATGTCATGCTGGAGGCCTCGCACAATATCTCCGGGACAGGACCTGCGAATGTGGCAGCTATGAGGGCATTTTTCAATTTTTCATTCCTGTCGTCAACCATAAAAATTGCCATCCCGGAAATCCAACCTCTTCCTAATCCATTGTATTCCGGTACACCTTACGAGTGTACTTTTACATGGTACGGCAATCAGACTCCCATAAGCATTCCCATCACAATTCAGTGGACTTCTTCCTGCGGAGGGACTTTCACACCAAATTCCACTTCCCAGACAGTCAATTTTACACCACCCACTGCTCCCAACCCCATCAGTTGCCAAATTTCCGTAACGGTTACAGACGCATGCGGGCGTGTAACTTTTGATACCCATTCGCAATTAATTCAATGTGATCTTTCGGTATCCAGTGCCATAACGAATCCATGTTATGGTGTTCCCAACGGTGGTGCAATCAGTATGACCGCTAACGGCGGTGAAACGATCTCCAGCTATTCCTGGACGAAGAGCGGCGGAGGAAGCGGTAGCGGAAGCGGGAGCGTCATTTCCAATTTATCGGCCGGTACGTATACGGTCACTGCAACAGCCACTAACGGGTGCATCGCGACTTTCACCGTCACTCTCACCGAATCCCCGCAGATCATTATCAATGCCACGCCGGTGAATGTGTCATGTAACGGTGGGGCTACCGGAGGCATCAACACCATGGTGTCAGGTGGTATCCCAGGATATACCTTTGCCTGGATCTCTCCGCCTACCGGATTTTCTTCCACCAACCAGAATCTAAGTGGACTGACGGCGGGTACGTATAACCTGACCGTCACCGACAGCAAGGGCTGTACGGCTGCGACATCGGCAGAAGTCACCCAGCCAGCAGCCATAGTCATCACTCCCACCATTACCAATGTAACCTGTTATGGTGAGAATAATGGAATCATCAACCTGTCTGTTTCCGGAGGAACTTCACCCTATACTTTTCTCTGGAATGATGGAAATTCTTCTCAGAACCGCACGGGTCTTGCTCCGGGAACCTATTCGGTGACCGTGACCGATGCGAACAGCTGCACACAGACCTATGAAAGCATCCTTGTCAGCGAACCGGCTACTGCCCTGATCCTCGGTGAAACCCATGTAAATGTGTTGTGCTACGGGGCATCGACAGGCTCCATTGACTTAACCGTAAGCGGAGGTACAGGTCCTTACACCCATAGCTGGACCAAAACCGGCACACCTGCCTACGGTGCCAGCACTGAAGACCTCAATGGACTTGCGGCAGGAACCTACAATGTAACTGTAACGGACAACAAGCTTTGTACAGCAACTTTAAGCATAGAAATTACTCAACCACCTGCACTTGTGCTGAATTTAACTATAACTCACCCAACCTGCCCTCCATCTGCCGATCCTCCGGTGAATGCCGATGGCACAATTGATCTTACCGTTACTGGGGGCACCGCTCCATATACGATTGATTGGAGCGATCTTCCAGGCGCCAGCGATCCGGAAGACCGCACCGGATTACAGGCAGGCGCCTATTCAGTGACTGTCACCGATGCCAGCGGATGTTCCATCACCACTTCTGAAAGTCTGAATTACATGAATCCCAATCCGATACCGCCGACAGGCATCAACCATTAATATCTCCCTCAAAGAATAGGTAACACTACGAAATAACACCAGTTATGAAGACAATGGCTCAAAAGATAACCGATCTGACCAAAACTGCTCGCCTGAAAACAGGGTTTATGCACTTTATCACACCAGCATTGACCGTAATGTTTTTACATCTTACGACTCAGTCACTGTTTGCACAGGTGACCGTGGATAATACCAGTAGTGGATCAGCCAGCACGAACGTTACGACCATTACTGTTTCACATACTACGGGTTCCGGTACTGACAGATTAATGCTTGTTGGAGTATCTGACAGAGAAAATGGTGTTATTTCGGTTACTTATAACGATGATCCTCTATCCTTGGTAGGTGAGCAAATAAGTTCCAATAATGCCCGCACCCATATTTTTTCTATGGTTAATCCACCCAATGGAACATTTGATGTCGTTGTCACTACAACAAATAATTTTGATAAAGGTGGAATTGTTGGTGTCATGACATTCACAGGGGTTGATCAAAATACACCGTTAAATACGTATGCATCGAGTTCGGGTACTTCAGGTGATCCTACTCTGACAAACATTGCGTCAGGTACTAATGAACTTATGTATGATGTGGTGGCTTTCCGAAACCGAAACCTCACAGGACCAGGCATTGGACAAACACAGCGATGGTATATTAACAGTGGTGATGAAATGCGAGGCGGAGGTAGTACCAAACCAGGAACTTCATCACCGGTAACTATGACATGGACAAGAGAAGTAACCAATAATGAAGACTGGTCGATGAGTGCCGTTTCCATTAAGTCGACTCCCATTGCCGACCTCCAAATCACTAAAACGGTTAACAATCCGACTCCTTATGTTGGCCAAACCATCACGTTCACCTTGACAGCAACGAATACCGGACCTGGCACTGCACAGAATGTAGCTGTCAATGATTTGCTGCCTGTAGGTTACACGTATGTATCCCATTCGACCGCCACGGGAACTTATACTGGAGGAACCGGGGTCTGGGATATTGGCACTCTGAATGCAAGCACATCCGCTACATTAACTATCAACGCAGTGGTCAATGCAAGCGGATCGTATAGTAATACCGCCACCATTACAGGAGATGTAGTTGACAATACTCCGGGAAATAACAGTGCAACTGTCAGCATAACGCCATGCCAGGCGGGCGGCACAGCACCATTGTTTAATAATTGACATGCAGATTTTCACAAAAAACCACGCTGTAAAAAGTACAGTTATGAAGAATACATACCCCAACCCGACCACCAGGATTGATCGTATCAAAGCATTATCCTTTATCCGGAAACTCGGCTTTATCTCGCTTTTAGTGCTATTCCTGGTCACTACTGCGGGTAATCTGTGGTCTCAAGTATCGGTAGATGCCACAAGTTCTGGCTCTGCAACCGCTGGATCCTCCATAACGGTCAGCCATACAACAGGAGCAGGATCCGACAGGTTAATGCTTGTCGGGATTTCGAGCAGGGACCGTACCGTTACGGGTGTAACCTATGGTGGAACTGCCTTGACATTAGTTGGTGCACAGACATCCAACGGAAATGCAAAAACGGCCATATACAGGCTTATAGCTCCTGCCTCCGGAACGGCCAGCGTAGTGGTATCCTTCAGCGGGACTGTCGGCAAAGGAGCCGTTGTGGGAGTCATGACCTTTACCGGAGTCAACCAGACGACTCCTTTGGGCACCTATGCATCGAATGTCGGGAACAGCACCAATGCAACGCTTAATGTCACTTCAGCCAGCAGCGAGCTGGTGTTTAACGTGGTTTCAGTACAAAATCAGAATGTCAACAATACTACAGGGCAAACGCAACGGTGGAACGTTAATACTGCTTCCGAATGTACAGGGGCTGGTTGTACAAAGCCTGGTTCCGCTAATACATCCTTATCGTGGACACTGATAAAAGATGACTGGTCAATGAGCGGGGTTTCTATTAAACCCTTAGCCGCAAGCGATATTCAAATCACAAAGTCTTCCACTCCCACTACACCTGTTCTGGGTTCAACGGTTACATTCACTCTTACAGCAACGAACAACGGACCGGATGCGGCTACAGGTGTTACTGCCAGCGATGTTTTACCAAACGGTTTTCAGTATGTTTCCCATAGCACTGCTACGGGAACAGCTTCCTATAACAGCGGCAATCAGACGGTTACCTGGAGCATTGGCAGCCTCGCCAATGGAGCAAGTGCAACTTTGACCATTGATGCGACAGTATTGTGCGGTAATGACTATAAAAACATCGCCACCATCACCGGCAATCAACCTGATCCTGAAACAGCCAACAACACCGCAGTGCTGATCATCAGTCCTCAGAATACTATATCAACCTTTTATCAGATCTGTGAGGGGACGACCTACAATTTAACCCAGCATAATCCCTGTAATACACCTGCCAGTATGAATGTTACATGGCATACGGCCACACCGGCCACCTTAGGAAACAAGGTGGCCACACCTTCGGCTGTGCCGGCCGGTATCTATTATGCAGCTTTCGAGGATGCCACTAACAGTTGTTACAGCCCAGCCACTGCATTTACAATTGCCAATTATCCCACGATCACGGCAAGTCTGGCTGCCAGCCCCAATCCTGTTCTCTGCAATGGCGGAACCACCACCCTCACCGTTTCCGCCAGCGGCGGTACCGGAACCCTTCAGTACAGCCTTAACGGTGGTCCTTACCAGTCCGGCAATACCTTTACCGCAGGTGCAGGCACCTACACGGTGACTGTCCGGGACGCAAGTCCAAACCCCGGACCCTGTACAGTTACCACCAATACTGTTACTGTGACCCAGCCGACAGCACTATCTATTTCACTCGTTGCCAAAACAGATGTGAGCTGTAACGGGCAGAGCACCGGAAGCATCACTATCGCCGGAAATGGCGGAACTGTGCCCTATTCTTACAGTATCAACGGAACTAATTATTATGCTTCAGGTACTTTTACCGGATTGGCGGCAGGTCCGTATACTCTTTATACCAAAGATCTCAACAATTGCGGCCCGGTCACCCTGAGTGTGACCATAACTGAACCGGCTGCCTCTCTTTCGCTGATTCCAACCGTCATTCAACCAACATGTTACATTGACGGAAGCATAACCTTGGTTGTAAGCGGTGGCACAACACCCTATACCTGCGATTGGAGTGATCTGCCGGGAACGAGCAATCCTGAGGACCGTACCGGATTGCTGCCGGGAACCTATTCCGTCACCGTCACAGATGCCAACGGATGTACCATTGTCTCCGGTCCTCACATTTTGAGTACTCCGGTAGATTGTATAGGGTACGATGTATGCCGCTCAGATGCCGCCAGTGTATTTTCGGTGTACCCTGATCCTGAAAATGATTCCTATATTTGGACTGTTCCCCCAGGAGCAGTGATCGTATCGGGGCAGGGCACTCCTTCGATAGTTATCAACTGGAGTGATGTGACACCGGGAACTTATCAGGTGTGTGTTGTCGCACACAATATTTGCGGAACGACGTCTCAGATTTGCAGGGACGTGTATGTTCATGAAGCTATAGCTACAGCCTCAGCCAGTCCTGTATGCGAAGGGGGTGCACTGGAGCTTTTTGCCAGTGGTGGTGTCAGTTATTACTGGACCGGTCCCAGCGGATTTACCTCTTCCAGTGCAAATCCCATCATTTTTAACGCAACTGCCCTGAACAACAATGGCATTTACACGGTTACCGTGACGAATGAGGATGGTTGCACCGCCACTGCAAACGTAAGTGTAAGCGTTGGGGCTCCGCCTGTTCTTACTGGAACGGTGATCAGTCCTGCTGCCTGTGGTCAACCCATCGGTTCGATCGATCTTAATCCGTCAGGTGGATCCGGAAGTTATTCCTATGACTGGAACAATGGAGCCACCACCCAGGATCTGACCAGCATCCCTGCCGGGAATTATACTGTTTTGGTTACAGATATCGTCACACTGTGCTCCACTGAAGAAACCTATTCTGTTTTTGATCTGGACGGGCCGGTTGCCTCACCGGCGACCAATGATCTATCCTGTTACGGCGATTCGAATGGATCCATTGATCTTACTGTCACACAATCTCCAGCCCAGACACCTTATACGTATCTATGGTCCAACGGAGCCACGACAGAGGATATTGCAGGACTTTCAGCAGGAGAGTACAGCGTGGTGGTTACGGATAAGAATGGTTGCAAAGGGGCTGCATCGGTTACGATTCAACAACCGGCTTCCCTTGTGATTGATGAGGTCCATACCAATGTGAGCTGTTATGGTGGAGGTGGTGCTTCTATAACCGCACTGGTTTCAGGAGGGACATCTCCTTACAGCTATTCCTGGACAAAGGATGGAAGTCCTTTTGGAAGCAATACCAATCACCTGACCGGATTATATGCCGGAACATATGTTGTGACTGTGCTGGATAACAAGGGATGTACGGCAAACCTGACCATTACGGTCACACAGCCGGTTGCCGGATTGTCAGCAGCGCAAATCATTACGCATGTCAGCTGTAATGGCGCTTCAGATGGACAAATTATTTTAAATGTAACCGGCGGAACCGATCCTTATATATATTCATGGTCAGGGCCCGGAGTCTTCTCTGCGACCTCAAAAGATATTTCTAATCTTCCGGCAGGATTTTACACTGTGATCATTACCGATTATAACGGTTGTATCCTTGAAATAGAGAATATTGAGATCACACAGCCGGATGCGCTTGCAGTTTCTGGTATACCAACATATGTCAGCTGTTATGGCAGTAACGGAGGTGCCATTGATTTGACTGTAACCGGTGGGACTCCGATGTATTTCTATTCCTGGTCGAATGGCATGAACACACAGGATCTGACGGGGCTGGCCGCAGGTACGTACAGTATCATCGTCACGGATGGTCATGGCTGCCAGGCGACCGCTTCATTTACGATTACGGAGCCACCGTTGCTCAGTGCTTCAGCTTCTGCCGCCGATGCTACATGTTACGGAGCAGCCACTGGTAGCATTGCTTCATCAGTCAGTGGAGGGACTCCATCGTATACCTACCTCTGGTCAAATGGTGCCACTTCACCGGATCTTACGGGTGTCGGTGCGGGCACTTATTCTGTGACCGTGACCGACAGCAAGGGATGTACGGCAGTGGCCAGTGCCACAGTTAATGAACCCTCAGGTGTTGTCGTAACCGGGGTAGTTACCAATATCTTATGCTATGGCGGATCCACAGGTGAGATAAATATTACCGCAAGCGGAGGAACAGGCGTTTACACGTACGACTGGGATGACATTTCCGGTACAAATGATTTCGAGGACAGGACAGGTCTCCTTGCCGGGAGTTACCACGTTACGGTATATGATGCATCTAACTGCACGGCTTCTGCCACATATACCATCACCCAGCCTGCGGCTGTTGCCCTGTCAGAAACCCATTCCAATATTTCGTGTTATGGCGGATCCGATGGCAGCATCGATCTTACCGTGACCGGTGGCGTCGCTCCCTATACGTATTTATGGTCGAATGCTGCTACCACTGAAGATATCACGGGGCTGATTGCCGGCGCCTATTCCGTCACTGTAACGGATGTCAATCTTTGCACTGCCGTTCTTTCAGGAATAACCATCAGTGAACCTCCATTGCTTGTACTCACCCTTTCACATGAAGATGTGACCTGCAAGGGAGGCAATGATGGAAGCGCAACGGCAAGTCCCACTGGCGGAACCTTGCCCTTCAGTTATTTATGGTCCAATGGATCAACCTTACCAACAGCCTCCGGCCTGATTGCAGGATCTTATTCAGTCGTTGTAACCGATACCAAGGGTTGCACTGTCAACGGAAGTGTCACGATCACCGAACCTTCTGCTGAGATAGAGCTTTATGCAACGACCGTGGATGCTTCTGCATGTGGTGGCAATACAGGATCAATAGACCTCACGGTTGTCAATGGAATATCACCTTTCTCGTACGTATGGTCAAACGGTTTTACCAACCAGGATCCGTCTGGACTTGCTGCTGGAACATACAGTGTGACAGTGACCGATGCGGATGGATGTTCTGCGACGTTAAGCGATATCACAGTCAGTTCAGCACCCACCCTTGTCGTTACAGTCACCCCCTATGACCGGAGTTGCCTGGCTGCGGATGGTTCAGCATATGCAGAGATAACAGGCGGAACAGGCCCCTATTCCTATCTTTGGTCAACAGGTGCCACTACGAGCTACATTACGGGCCTGGATGCCGGCACTTATTCAGTAACCGTTACCGATGCCAATGGGTGCACCGACGATGGAAGCGGAACGGTCATCATGCCCAGCTGCTCGGCACCGGTTGCACTTGATGATTATTTTATCACCTGCTCGGGTACAGTGGTTACGGGGTCTGTGGCCAGCAATGATTATGACGGCGACAACACCCTGTCTGAGCTGGAATTCCTGCCCCTGAACGGACCAACTGACCAGCAGGGCACCATCGCCTGGGATCCATCCTACAATGGTTCCTTTACGTTTACCCCGACTCCTGGTTATACCGGGACATTGACCATCACCTATCTGGTTGAGGATCCGGCTGGCTTAACGGACGAGGGTCTGCTGACAATTTACATATCCCAGATTTCCGCAGAAATTACTGCAGCGAATACGACTCACGAATCCTGCGGTCTCCATAACGGAACCGCAACGGTAGCGGTAACACCCGATGAATCAGCCGGTTTTGGGCCCTATTCCTATTCCTGGAATACCACCCCTGTGCAAAGCACGACCACCGCATCAAACCTTGCAGCCGGAACGTATACCGTTACGATCACTGATGCAAAATTGTGTTCGGTGACAGCCTCAGTGACGATCGAGAATGTTTGTCTCACGATCGTTAAAACACTGTACTCAGTGAATGGTAACACTTCGGCTACAACCTACAATGCGACAGATGATGTGATTACTTACCATATAGTGGTGACCAATACAGGCACGGCTGCACTGAATGGTATAACTGTTACGGACCCATTAACAGGTATGAATGAGACGATCGCGACCCTTGCACCGGGAGCATCCCAGACATTTACAACAACTTATACTGTACTAACTTCGGATCTTTCAGCCGGAAGCATTTACAACATCGCAACTGCGAATTATTCGTACAACGGCCAGGATTATACAACAAGTGACAGTGAGACCATTCAATCCGGGAATGCAGATGTATCCATTGTGAAAACCTGTACAACATCGCCGGTTGTTGCCGGGCAGATGGTATATTATTCCATCACAGTGACCAATGCGGGGCCGAGCACTGCCCTGAATGTCGAGGTTGCCGATGTGAATGCGTCGCTGAGCAACATGCAGTTTTCAACCGACAATGTGGTTTGGAATCCATGGATCAGCCCACACATAATTGGTACTTTAAATGCCGGCGGTACTACAGTTATTTATTTAAAAGGAACGGTGCCAAGCAGTTTAACAGGTAATTTAGTCAATACAGCAACCGTAAATTCGACAAACGATAACAACACCAGCAATAATTCCAGTACGGTCACTTCGCCGGTGACAACTTCAGCCGATATGGCGATCACTAAAATCTGCAACACTTCCCCGGTAAAAAAGAATCATTTAATAAATTATACTATTACAGTTGTCAACAACGGCCCCAGCGATGCCTTATCCGTATCTGTAGCCGATGTTATAAATACAATCTATATCTCTAATCCTGAATACTCTACGGACGGCGGTACCAACTGGAACCCCTGGACCAGCCCGTTGAATATCGGAACGTTGACAGTCAATTCCACTTATACGTTTCAACTTCAGGGAATGGTCACCGACCTGGCTGTTTCACCACTGATAAATACTGCCTCTGTTTCATCCACTACACCTGATCCGGATATTGATAACAATACAGCATCCGTCAGTACGACGTTAAACAAGGAAGCTGATCTGTCCATTGTTAAGACCGACCCTGCTTCTGTCACTGCCGGGACCCAGATAAGCTATTCCATAACGGCTACAAACAATGACAACAACTTTGATGCGACCAATGTAACCATCACCGATAACATCAATTCCTCATATATTTCAAATGCAGAATACTCTGACGATGGTGGGTCCACCTGGATAGTATGGAGTGGCTCTTATCCCGTAGCATCATTAAATCACGGTTCTTCGGTGACGATTTTAATCAGAGGAACCGTACTGCCGGGGGTCACCACGAACGTACCGAATACTGCCAGTGTGAACAGCAACGATGTACCCGATCCAGTTCCCGGTAACAATTCATCCAGCACTTCGACTCCTGTTACTGTTTCTGCCGATCTGAGGATAATAAAAACCGTTACGACCTCTCCCGTGGTTGCCGGCGGGACCATAACCTGGGATATAGAAATCAGGAATCTCGGTCCAAGCAATGCGGTAGCCGTAATCTCAACGGATGCACTTCCAACCGGTTTAAATACTGTCCAGTATTCCACTGATAATGGGACTACCTGGACCAACTGGCCTGCCGATAATACTTTTATATTGGGTGATCTTGCCTTTAATATGACTACCGGGATCAAGGTCAGGGCCAATGTTGATGTTACCAATTGTGAACCGATAACGAACACTGCCCACGTTACCTCATCGACACCTGATCCCAATTTGGATAATAACACTTCAATCTCAGGGCCGATCCCTGTTATTGACCAGACCCCGCCTTCCATAATCTGTCCGGCAACTATTTCAGTGAGCTGTGAAGCTTCAACAAGCCCAACCAGCACGGGTACCGCCACTGCCACCGATAACTGCACGGCTGCCGGGGCGATAACCATTTCCCATACCGACCAGACGGTGGCAGGCAGTTGTCAGAACAATTACACCATCAATCGCATCTGGACAGCCACGGATGGCAGCACTAATTCATCTTCCTGCACGCAGGTCATTACAGTTTATGATAACACCCCACCAACGATCAGCTGTCCTTCTGATGTTTCGGTGGAATGTACCCGGGATATTCCTGATGTCAATACTTCCGCTGTGACGGCTACCGATAATTGCGGAGGCACGGTGATCGTGAACTGGGTGATTGATGAAATTTCCGACCAGACGTGCGCTAACCGGTACACCCTTACCCGTACCTACCGGGCAACCGATGCCTGCGGGAATGCAGCCACCTGCCAGCAGGTCATTACGGTTTACGATGATACGCCGGCCACATTCGATGCACCTCCTGCTGTGACCATTTCCTGTGAGCAATCGACAGATCCATCCAATACCGGTCAGCCTTCGAATATTGTCGGCAATTGCGGGGGCACCAACCAGAACTGGACCTATTCCGATCAGTGGCAAACCGGGCCCGGCTGCAACGGCACCGGAACCATCCTGAGAACCTTTACTGTTACGGATCAGTGCGGGAATTCAAGCACCGGCACGCAGACTATCGTCATCATTGACGGTATATTTCCGCAGATCACCTGTCCGGCCGACCAGGTCCGCAGCACAAATCCGGGAGCCTGCATCTATACAGCGTCCGGAACGGAATTCAATCCGTTAACAGCTACCGACAATTGCGGTATCTTGAGTGTGGTCAACAACCTGAACGGAACCGGTACACTGGCAGGATATGTTTTTAGCAAAGGAACGACGACCGTCATCTGGACCATTACAGATGGCTGCGGACAAGCAGCGTCGTGCAGTTTTACGGTGACCGTAAACGACAAT
>Ga0116144_10003804_pt1 | contig 14731 bp, 12 predicted proteins | sample AD_UKC035_MetaG_FD_89746 | JGI IMG/M metagenome (GOLD analysis project Ga0116144, IMG submission 89746) | Active sludge microbial communities of municipal wastewater-treating anaerobic digesters from USA - AD_UKC035_MetaG | ecosystem: Engineered > Bioreactor > Anaerobic > Digestate | place: USA... | reverse complement strand
GTCTTCCACCGAACGCCTGTTCCGGGTTTCGCATCCTCTCTGGGGCATCTGATTTCCTTCATAGCACCATATTCACCCCTAAACCCGCCCGCGTCGTGATGACGCGGGCGGGTGGCGTGGAACGCCCTCACCGGCAGCGACTTCACCGACGCCGCTACCTACCCGTATGCTTGCGTCTTCCCCCCCCCCGGCCGTCCCCTGCCCCGCCTATGTTAATGGCTAAGAACCTATCCGAAAATTATAGCGGCGTTGCGCCGCTGTGCCGGGTCTTGCAGCTAAAGCCGCTTTCAGGAAGGTATTTTTTCGTGGGCGGGCTACGCCCGCCCACGAAAAAATACCCTTCGAACCGCGCCTTTAGGCGCAAATCGTGGGCCAAAACGGCATGGTTCAGAAAGCCGAAGAGTTAGATTGACACTTCCGGCGGCACCAGAGACACTTTTGGAGCCAGTCCCAGTAAAGTGAGTACGTCATCCGGGACGTCCAGTCCGACCAGTTGCGCCGGGCAATAGCCCGCGCGTTTGCCGCGCGCAAAGGGCTGTACGTTATGCAGGAAGCGAAACAACTCCAGACATCCTTGATCGGTGTGCTTGCGCCCATTCAGGACAGGCCGCAGCAGGCTGTTGACGCACTCCGCCAGCATACTCCCGCGCCACGAACGGTTCAAGGTCTGGCTCAAGGCATCCCAAGCCAGCCAAAGCTGGTCAAGCCCCAGCAGAGAGAACGCCGTGTCAAGGTTCTCTTCCCAAAGGAGCCGTCGCGCCTGCCGTTCGCCCCAGGGCAAAGGATGGCGTTTCTCATCGGCCTCAATCTGCCACAGGCACGCCAAAGCTTGAATCGCGGCGGCCCCCCAGCGTTCTATCAGCGGGGTGAGCGCCGCGGCGAGGAGCGGCTGATAACTAAACAGGGCTTCCGCCCAATTGACGAGGTTAGTATGCAGTTTCTCGTAGATGCGCCCCGGCCACGCGCGCAACTGTTCCCCCGCGCCGCGCAGGGAGGCCGCCCCCGTTACCGGATCGCGCACCTGGCGCTGTTCCAAGTCAATCAACGCAAACTGCGCATCCACCTGGTGAGCCAGTGCCCACAAAGCGTCGTAGCGGGCAATCTTCTCCTCCACCTCAGCCCCCAGCCGTTGCCAAGCGGCGAAGTGGTGCGCCAGCCGTTTGGGCGTGTTAGCCTGGTCAAATTTGGTCACGCGCGCTTCAGCTGCCTGGAGTGCCGCGTAGGCTTGGCGTTCCAGCCGGGCCACCTGCCCCCACAGCGGCCGCAGCAAGTGGTCCCAATCCAGTTGATGCACCGCGACCGCGGCGCGCTGCGCCCCCGCGGCCAAGCCTTTGCCCGCATCGCTGGCAAATTGTGGCGTTTCTGGGGCGTCCAACAATACACAGCCCCAGGTGTCGCCATCACACTCCGGCTGCCGGGTCAGGGCATAGATGTACAACAAATCGTTACCCACCACCAGCAAATTCGGCAAGCCATTGGCATAGATCTCGTCTCCCGCTAACGTCTCTCCTACGGCGGGGTGCCAACCCGCATTGACCGTGGTCGCCGCCGCTTCGGCCTTCGCCAGTTCGCCATTGACCCAACTCGGCGACAGTTCGGTATCCAACAGTTCCGCCAGACACCGCGGCACGCCCCTTTGGCTCACCCCGGCGCTCGTCAGGGCCACCACGCTGCGGACCAAGCGATTCCGATCTACATGGATCGTTCGCTCCCGCGGCTGCGGCCCGTGTGGCTCGGGTGCCAGCCCGGCGAGCAGCACCCGTTCTCCGGCGTCACCGATTTCGTAAATCGTTTGTCGCGTAACCGCGTATTCCTCGGCCAACCGGGTGATGGTCCCGCGCGGGCGCTCGGTATTCAAAACTTCAATCGCGATTTGTGCTCGCTGCATACTCGTGATATCATCTCTTCTTGCACCCACAGGTCACCTCTTTTCAGCTTTGGTCTTCAGCAAACCAATTCTGCCACAAAGATGGCCTGTGGGCAATTTGTTAATCTAACTTAAACCATGCCGAAAATGGATATGTTTTTTACTCATCCCGTCATGATACCACGTCAGAGTTGTTTTTTAAAGTGCTGTTGCCTACTACACACTTGAAAGGAAAGCTATGAATTCTCAACAACATGCGTATGAATTCGACGTTCGCGCCTACGGCGCCGCCGGCGATGGGCGAACGCTCGACTCACCCGCCATCCAGCAGGCGATTGAGGCCGCGCACGCGGCGGGGGGCGGCGTCGTTCACGCGCCGCCGGGGATTTACCGCTGCGGCACGCTTGAACTGCGCAGCGCCGTCACTCTGGAACTGGACAGGGACGCAACGATCCTGGGCAGCGCCAAACTCGCTGACTACCGTTGTTACCATTGGCCTGCGCTTATCACGGCCAAAGATCAGCGCGACATCGCCATCATCGGCGCAGGGACGATAGACGGCAATTCGCCGGAACTGGTCAGGGAATTTGACCGCATCAAGGCCAGCGGCAACGGCCTGGATTTCTTCCCCCACGCGGTGGAGGGCGCGGACATCGAGATGGCGAGTCCGTTTGGCACGCCCTATACCTTCAATCCCTACCAACTGCAACGGGAGGGCGTCTTGCTGGAGCGCATTTATGGGTCGTTCACCCGCCCCACCGAGGCCGTGCGCCCGCAGGTGATCGAGTTCAACCACTGCACCCACGTCACCGTGCGCGATATCACCCTCTGCAACGCCGCGAACTGGGTGGAGACGTACCGCAACTGTGAAGACCTCTTGATCGAGCGGATCAAAGTGCGCAGCACGCAATACTGGAACAACGACGGCCTGGATTTGGTGGACTGCAAGCGGGTGCGCGTGCTGGATTGCGACATCAATTCCGCCGATGACGCCCTGTGCCTGAAGTCGGAGTTCTACGGGACGGGCTGCGAAGACATCACCATCGCGCGCTGCACGCTCGCCTCGCGCGCCAGCGCGCTCAAGTTCGGCACTGCCTCGCAACACGGCTTCCGGCGCATCCACGTCAGCGACATCGCAGTGCGCAACACCTACCGCTCGGTGGTGGCGATTCAATCCGTGGATGGCGCGGTGGTGGAGGACATCACGGTGGAGCGCGCCAGGGGGACCAACACGGGCAACGCCTTCGCCATCCGCCTGGGCCACCGCAATCCGCACAAGCCGGTCGGGTCCATCAAGGACATCGTCCTGCGGGACATCGAGGTGGACGTGCCGCCTCAGCCGCCCGACTACCACTCCGAGACCGGGACGCCCCACAACCTCATCCCCGGCTCGATCACCGGCATCCCCGGCGCGCGGGTGGAAGACGTGCTGCTGGAAAACGTCCAGGTGCGCTACGGCGGCCGGGCCGACCGCGCCCACGCGGAGATTCCGCTGGACGCCCTGGACAGTGTGCCGGAAAAAGTCACCGACTACCCCGAATTCACGATGTGGGGCGAATTGCCCGCCTGGGCGGCCTACATCCGTCACGCCAGCGGGGTGACGCTGCGGAACGTGCGCTTCACCCTGGGCGGGCCGGACTTCCGCCCGGCCATCGTCGCCGCCGACGCGCCCGGACTGACGCTGGAAAACCTGGACATCGCGCCGTGCAGCGGGGAGCCGGTCATCGTCCTCAAGGACTCTCCCGAGGCAACGCTGCACAACGTCGCTTTCCCAGATGGCGCAGCGGAAACTGTGCAAATTCTAGGAGGTGGAAGATGAACCCGCTTATTCCTACCGTTCATTCGGCAGACCCCTCGGCCCACGTCTGGCCGGGGGACGACCGGCTGTGGATTTACGCCTCGCACGACCAGCCCGGCACGAATACCCACGATACGATGGTCAGTTATCACGTTTTTTCTTCCACCGATTTGGTCAACTGGATTGACTATGGCGTAGTGTTGCACCTCAAGGATGTGGCCTGGGCCGTCAGCCACATGTGGGCCATTGATGCGGTGCTGTGGCAGGGCACGTACTACCTCGTTTACTGCGCCATCGAGCGCGCCACCGGGATGTTCCGCACCGGCTTGGCCATCAGTGCGCTGCCGCAGGGGCCGTTCCAGGACATCGGCTTCATTCAAGGCGTGGAATGGGGCCAGGACCCCGCCTTGTTCGTGGATGACGACGGCGCGCCCTACCTCTTCTGGGGCGCGGGCGGCCATTGCTATGGCTGCCGCCTGGCCGACGATCTCCGTTCCGCCGTCCCCGGCACGACGGTGGATCTGACGGAGCAACTGACGTGGGTGTTTGAAGGCCCGTGGGTCCACCGATATAACGGGACGTACTACCTGTCGTACCCCGGCCTGTACGAAAACCGCTGGCCCGAACACATGTACTACGCCACCGCCGACCACCCGCTCGGCCCGTACACGTTTCGCGGCGAATACATCCCCGTGTTCCCCGGCCAGGCCGGCACCAATCATGGCTCGATTATCCAGTACAAGGGGCAGTGGTACGCCTTCCATCACAGCATGTGGATTTCGGGCATCAGCGAATGTCGCAGCCTGATGGCCGATTATCTGGACTACAATCCCGACGGCACGCTCCGCCCGATCATCCCCAGCAAAGAAGGCGTCGCTGCTCCCGGCGCGACGCCCGGCCCCTCGCATGTGACGCTGCTGCTCGACGCGGAGAACGGCGCGGCGGCTTGCGGCCAACTGCACGGCACGCGCGTGGCTACCGACCGACCCGGCTACACCGGTCATGGCTACGTCACCGGCTTCGACAAGTCCAACTACGGCGTCAGCGTGATGGCGCAGTGCGGGCAAGACCGGCGCTATCGCCTGTTCGTGCGTTACGTCGCCCCGGAGGGGGAGCAACACAACAAAGTGCTGGTCAACCACACGCTCATTGACCAGCCCGGCGTCGCCGAAGAGCGCTACGACAAGCGCATCACCTTCCCGCAGTGTAGCGACTGGCAGGAGGTGGACTGCGGCATCGTCCAACTGGTACGTGGCGATAACACCATTCGCCTGTACAACGGCAGCGGCGGCATTGAGGTGGATTGTTTCCGCCTGGAGCCGGTGGAGTAAAGGAGATTTTATGACAACCTGGCAACTTTCGAACGAAGCTGAAACACTGACCTACACCCTCATCCTGGAGGACACGCGGCTGTATTACGCGGTCGCTTATCGCGGGACGCCGGTGATCGAGCGCTCGCCTCTCGGCATCGTCCGCGCCGACGCGGACTTCACGGCGGGACTGACGTGGATCGCCACGTCGGATACGCGCGTGATTGACGAGACGTACCGGATGCTCATCGGCAAGCAAAGCGCGATTGCTCACCGGGGCGTGGAGCAAGTCTTCACGTTCCAGAACGCCGACGGCGCATTGCTCGAACTGGCGGTGCGCGCGTATCCCGACGGCGTGGCGTTCCGCTACGGCTTCCCCGGCCCGGCGGGGCAGACGGTGGTGGTTACCGGCGAGACGACGGGCTTCTACATCCCGCCCAACGGCGACGCCTGGATGCTGCCCTACGACAAGGTGGCGACGTGGGCGCCCGCCTACGAGAACGAGTTCCGCCAGGTCGCCATCGGGACGGCGGCCCCGGAGCCGACCGGCTGGGCTTTCCCCGTCATCTGCAATCCCAACGGCGTCTGGCTGCTGCTCACCGAGGCCGGGCTGGACACGCCGTTCTACGGCATCCACCTGGAGCAGGACGCCCCCGGCGGACGCTACCGCGCGCGGCTGCCCGAAGAACCGGAGACCTACGGCGTCGCGCCGCAGACAGCGACGGTGACGCTGCCCTTCCACGCGCCCTGGCGCACGTTCATCATCGGCCCGACGGCGGGCGTCGCCGTGGAATCCAGTCTGGTCTACACCCTGAGCGCGCCGTCCGTCCTGGCGGATACGGCCTGGGTCAAGCCGGGCCGCGTCTCGTGGAGCTGGTGGAGCGACATGAACAGCCAGATGGACTACCACCTGCTCGTCCCGTTTGTGGATCTGGCCGCCGGGCTGCACTGGGAGTACTCGCTGGTGGATTACGGCTGGCACGAGATGCGCAACGGCGCGATCCGCGACCTCATCGCCTACGCGGACGCGCGGGGCGTGGGCCTGTTCCTGTGGTACAACTCCGGCGGCGCGCACAACCAGGTGCTGGACGCCGGCCCGCGCGACATCATGAATGACCCGGCGCGGCGTCGGGAGGAGATGGCGCGGCTTCAGGCATGGGGCATCAAGGGCATCAAGGTGGACTTCATGCAGAGCGACAAGCAGTACGTGATGCAGCTCTACCACGACATCCTGCGGGACGCGGCGGACTTCAAACTGCTGGTCAACTTCCACGGCGCGACGGTCCCGCGCGGCTGGTCGCGCACGTTCCCGCACTTGCTGAGCATGGAGGCGGTCGCCGGGGCGGAGCAGTACTGGAGCGAACGGTTTGCGGACGTGGCGCATCACCTGCACACCATCTACCCGTACACGCGCAACGCCGTCGGCCCGATGGACTACACGCCCGTCATCTTTGGCGACGCGCCGCAGAAGCAGCCGCACCTGACCACCAACGCGCACGAGCTGGCGCTGTCCGTCGCCTTCGAGAGCGGCTTGCAGCACTTCGCCGACACGCCCGCCGCCTACTTGAGCCAGCCGCAGGGCGTGCAGGACTTCCTCAAAGTCGTGCCGGTGACGTGGGACGAAACCCGCCACCTCGCCGGCGTCCCCGGCGCGCTGCTCGTCATCGCGCGGCGCAAGGGAGACGTGTGGTACGTCGCCGGGCTGAACGGCCTGACGACGCCGCAGCCCGTCGCCGTCCCTCTGACATTCCTGGCGGAGGGCGACTACACCGCGACGCTCATCCACGATGGGGCCGCGCCGCGTGCGTTTGCCCTACAGTCGCTTGCGGTGACGCGCGCCGTGGCATTGACAGTCGAGATGGCGGGGCGGGGCGGCTTTGTCGCGCGGATATGTCCGGTTGGCCTGGACTAGAGTCAGGCCGTACGCAAATGCGTGTAAATTTACCGCAGAGTACGCAAAGAATTCCATAGAACTTATAGAGGCGTCAATTAAACCTGGCACAATCCTTCGCGTCTCGGCGCTCTACGCCCAAGAGATTCCTCACAACAAGCGTTCAGAGAGAAGATCAACGTTGAGTCGGGCTATGCGTAATAAAAGGAAATGTGGTTATTATGACAGCCTAGGACAACAACATGCTAAACCATGCGCTCCTAGGCGGCATCGTGTTTCTGTGGAGTGTGATAAAAGCCCTGCGCTCTCCGAAATTCAGTGCGGAATCTTGAGGTGGTCCAATGTCAACGTATCCAACATCTATACCTTCCCGCCGCCGCTGGTGGCTCTGGCTCGTCGGCCTGGGCGCCGGCGGTGGACTGTTGCTGACGGTGGTTGCGGCTTTATCCGAGCCAACTCCAGAAAATCTGACGTTGATGGCCTCGATCTGGAGTGCGGGACTGTATACCCTGACGCTGCGGCTCACCCACCCGTGGTGGCTGCCCCGACTGGCCCGCCGTCCCCTGCGCAACGCCGTGCTGCTGGGCGCCTTCAACGCGGCCGTCATCGAAACCACATTCCTGCTCCTTGAGAAACTGTTCGGCGCGGAGGGCGTCGCCGCACACCCCAACCTGATCCTCGACCTGTTGATGACCATGCCCTGGTACATCGTGATGTGCCTGAGCTTCGTCAAAATCCAGGCGCGCCGGCGCTTTTCGGCGGCGACGGTGCTCTGCCTCGGCGGCATCTACGAACTGGGCGCTGACGGCGTCGTCGGCCCGCTTTTGGGCATCTTATCGGGTGACGTCAGCCTCTTCACCCTGGCCTACTGGCTGCAAATGCTGCTTTACGTGTGGGCTTTCATTCCGGTGTACAGCTCGCTGCTGCTGCCGCCAAGTTGGTTGATTGCCACCACCCCGCCCCCCACAGAAACGCCGCGTTTCCCGGCCTGGCGCGATGCCCTCAGACCACTGCTCTGGCTGATCCCTTTTGCGCTCTATCTGCTGGTTTTCATGCTGATCTATCTGGCCGTGGGGTGACGTTGCAGGCAAGAAGCAAGACGAGTGCGTTGGCTCCGCGCAACGGTTATGCGATACTTCTCGCGAGCCTGCCCGCGAGCGATGGCAGGATGACCGGAAGCAAACGACGCTGGCCCCTTCTAACGAACCGGAAGGGGCCAGCGTCATCACATGATGCAGACAGTATTGGATTTCAGTCACTCTGCCGCAGCACCAGCGGCAGGCAAACCACTAGCGGAGCGGTTTCTCCCGACAACACCTCGTAAACCGCCGTTGAACCGCTGATCTCGTTCGCAATTACCAACAACGCAGCGCCGGTGGGGCTGTACGCGGCGGGCACGAACTTCAACCCTTCGGGGCTGACGTCGCCGGACGCGCTGGGAACGTAGCCCACAAAGACCAGCGCCTGCGGGGTGGCCACGTCGTAGACCATCACGCCGCCTGCGCCGCGGCAATCTGCTCGAAGTCCGCGTCACTGTCGTAAACCAGCGTCCCAGGTCGAGATCAATGTCCTTGATTCGGAACTCTTCACTGTAGCCGTCGTAGTCGCGCGCGTCGCCCTCATTGGCCGTCAGCAGGTAGGTTGCGCCGGCGGCGCTTCACTTCGCGCCACGACCGCACCTCTCTTCCTTGCGGTGATCTCTGGGCTTATGATGCCTGATTTGTCTGTTCATGCTGCTTTTTCCTTAATGCGAATTTACATTGCTACGGCTAATGTCATGAAGTACAATATGGATATGATCTTACGTCGGCGGCGTAAGGTTGGAAATGGTTAATCGGATTGCGGGCAACGCTTCGGAATGACGGGATGAAGTTTCGCACAACATACAGAGTGGATGCGAAAGTTTAGTGAAGTTAGGGCCACCCAGCTACAGGAAGGGCACACACAATGGACACTCCTTTAATCCAATTAGCCGGATGCACCATCCTGATCGTAGACGATAATCCAATCAATTTAGGAATCATCGCCGATTACCTGGAATCCTACCATTTCAATATCTTGACGGCGACCGACGGCGCCGATGCTCTGAAAATCGTGAAAGGGGTCACGCCGGATTTGATCCTGTTGGATGTGATGCTGCCGGATATGGATGGCTTTGAAGTATGCCGCCAACTAAAAGCGCAGAAGCCCCTCCAGGATGTGCCACTGATCTTTGTCACGGCGCTCACGGAAACGGAATACAAGATCAAGGGGTTTGAAGTCGGCGCAATGGATTACATCACCAAACCCCTTCAACTTCCAGAAGTATTGTCGCGCGTGATGACCCATCTGCGCATCCGCGAGTTGACCGCGCATCTGGAATATCAAGTTCGCCTGCGGACCATAGAACTTGACCACGCAGTCGCCGCCACCCAGCAACTCAACCGGGAGCTGTTGGAGGCCAACACCCGGTTGAAGCACGAAATTGCCGAACATCAGCGGGCAGAAGCCGCGCTGGCAGAATCCCAGAATCAGTTGTATGCGACGTTCAACGCGATGGACGATTGGGTTTTTGTGCTTGACGGGCAGGAACGGTTCACCCATTGCTATACGCCTCAGAAGTGGTTGTATTTGCCTCTCGAAGCCTTTATTGGGAAAAAATATTCCGAGGTGTTGCCGCCCGATATTGGGGCGCCATTACACGCCGCGTTTGAGAAGAGCAAAAACAATGAGAGTGTTGAATTTGAATATCAACTCAAAATAGACGCTGATATTCACTGGTACGCGGCCAAGCTTTCCCCCATGCTGCTCAACGATGTCTTTACCGGGGTAGTAGCCGTCGTTAGAGACATTACCCGACGCAAACATGCTGAACAGGAAAAAGATCGCCTGTTGCTACAGATTAGTCAAAGCCACCAACAATTACGCGCAATGGCGATCCGGTTGGCTGAGGTGCAAGAAAATGATCGGAAGCAATTGGCCCGCGAACTGCACGACCGGGTAGGGCAAAACCTTTCAACAATGGGGTTTATCCTGAACATTCTCCGCGATCAGGCGGCGCCCCTGTTGCCGGAGACGGCTCATCCGACCTTTGTGACGCGCGTGGCGGATGTCCTGGATATGATCAAACAAACGACCGACGATATACGCAATGTGATGGCCGAATTACGCCCTTCGGTGTTGGATGATTACGGTCTGGGGCCAGCTTTGCGCTGGTATGGCGAACGTTTCAGTGCACAAACGGGACTGGCAGTCACCGTACAAGTTCCCGAACTGCCCCAGCGTTTACCGGCGTTGATAGAAACTACGCTATTTCGCATCCTCCAGGAAGCTTTAACGAATGTGGCGAAGCACGCCCACGCCACCCAGGTAACCATTACCCTGACCACCGACGCCGAGGCCATCACTCTGATGATTAGTGACAATGGCATTGGATTCGAGGTAACACGCCCCACCACCACCAGAAACGAAACCGGCTGGGGACTGTTGAACATGAGCGAACGCGCAGCGGCGGTGGGCGGAGAATTTCAGATCGAGGCGGCGCCGGGTCGAGGCGTCACTCTTAGCGTCAAGGCGCCGTTGCCATGAGCGGGATCACCCTGTTTCTGGCCGAAGACAGCACCATCCTGCGGGATGCAATGCGCTATATGCTGGAAGCGCAGCCCGATCTTCGGGTCGTCGGTGACGCCGCCGATGGGCGGGAGGCGGTGCGTCAGGTCGCGCAGTTGTGCCCGGAGATCGTGATTATGGATATTGGGCTGCCCGGCCTGAATGGCATTGAAGCCACCCGGCAGATCCGCGACCTGTGTCCCGCTATCCATGTCATCATTTTGTCCATTCACTGCGACGCCGAGTATGTTACCCGTGCCTTAAAGGCCGGGGCAGAAGGGTACCTGCTCAAAGACTCGGCTGGCGCCGAGTTGATCACGGCCATCCGGGTGGTCAGCGCCGGTCATCACTATCTCTCGCCAGCGATCGCTGACCAGGTGATGACCGATTACAAACGGCAGTTAGCCCTGGCCCGCCCCTCTAGCCCATTGGACTGCCTCAGTCCCCGCGAGCAAGAAATCCTCCAGCTTGTTGCGGAGGGCAAGTCTAACAATGAGATTGGCGCGCTCCTCTACCTTTCCCCCAAGAGTGTTCACACGTACCGCAAACGCCTGATGGAAAAGCTGGATATTCACGATCTTTCCGGCCTGATCAAATTCGCCATCCAGCAAGGTTTGATACCCCTGACGTAAATTGTCCCCATTTTCCTACACGTAAAGTCCCCCTTTTCTGACAGACATCCCACCGCAGTTTTGCTACAATGAGAAGCAATACTCATTTGAGTAGGAAGAGGTAGGTATGCCCACGCGAATTTTGATCGTCGAGGATCATGACCTGTTCCGCCGCAATCTGCACAGTTGGCTAGAGGGAAATTTCCCAACCTGTACCATCAGCGAAGCCGCCAGCGGCGAGGAAGCCCTGGAAATTGTCCGGCAGACTTTGCCCCACATCATCCTTATGGACATCACTTTGCCTCACATGAACGGGATTGCCACCCTGCGTCAGATTAAAGCCATCAATACGGCGCCAGCGGTCATTATGTTGACCGTTCACCAGGAGTCGTTTTATCGCACCGATGCGCTGGAGGCCGGGGCGGCAGCCTACGTGGCGAAGCAGGAAATGTATACCCACCTCTTGCCGATACTGATGCCATTGATCGGCAACGGCGCCAGTAGGTAATCAACCTGTTTTTCAAAGAAAGGAAGGGGTCGCAATGGGACGGACAGCAACGATTGCAAGTATTTTTACTCGCTATGACATCAGTGCGGAAGTGGCGCGCCAGGAAGCGCGCCGGGTCTCGGCCGATGAACTGCTCCAACAGGTAGCCGACTGTGTGATCAAAGGAGATGACGAGGCCATCGAATCCATAGTCAAAAAAGTCCTGGCAACCCGCAGCCCGCTCGCAGTCATCAATGAAGGGCTGATTCCAGGCATGGCCGAGGTGAGCCGTTTGTGGGACGCCGGCACTTACTTCCTCCCGCAAGTCATTCTGTCGTCGGATGCCATGAACGTGGGCATCAGCGTGTGTGAAGCGCAGATGGGTCAGGCGGTGCAAAAGAAGGGCAAGGTGGTGACGCATACTGCCGAAGGCGATATTCACGATCTCGGCCAGGTAATCGTCAACATTTTGTTAAACGCCAACGGTTTCGAGGTGATCAATCTAGGCGCCGATGTGCCGGTGGATGACGTGGTCGCCGCGTGTCAGAAGCACCAGCCCATCATGGTGACAGGCACGGCTTTAATGACCACCACGATGACGGCCTTCCCCAAAATCGCGGCCAAATTGAGAGCACACAACCTCAACATCCCCTTTGTCTGCGGCGGCGGCGCCGTCAGCGAGGAATTCGTCACGAGCTTTGACATGGGCATCTGGGGCAAAGAGGCCAGCCAAGCCCCGGAGATGGCCGCGGACGCGCTATCCGGTATGAGCTGGGAAGAAATGCGCGCCAAGTGGAATGGCTAACCTTTAAAATCGCAACTTTAAACGGCTAAGGAGGACAAGCAATGAAGCTGAGCAATACGATGGCTTATGACAATTTCGCCGATATGATGTTTGGCACGGCTAAAACGCCGGTTGAAACCCGCCGCGGCCTGAGCATCGGCGGGGGGTACGTCATCCCTGAAATCAAACCCCACCCGCGCCCAGGCAGCGAGAAAAATCTGAAGACGTTATTACGGGAATATGAGCGCGCCAACGGCGACGCCCTGGAACGTTGTGTGATCGTGGGCCATCCCACCCTGGTCGTTGAAAACGAGCACATCTTCCAGATGACCAACAATCCGCAGTGGGGCGCCGAAATCGCGGCACAGACGGCCCGACAATTGGACGAGTATCTCGAAAAGTATGGCCTGCGCACCGCCTATCGCGCCACCATCGCCGACCTGCGCAAGCCGGACATGGTGGATATGCGTGACTCGGATTACACGCAGCAGGTCCTGGCTTCTTTTGAGGCGTGTGCGCCCTACGCCGACATCATTTCCATCGAGTCTACCGGCGGCAAGGAGATCACCGACCATTGCGTCATCCGCAACGACATCACTGGGATGCTGTTCGGGCAAGCGGTGCTGGGTGGGCGCGATATGGAATGGCTCTGGATGCAAATCGTGGACATTGCGCGCCGGCATCACTGCATCGCCGGCGGCGATACCGACTGCGCCCAGGCCAACACGGCCATGTTCCTGGCCGGCGGGTTCACCTCGAAGGATGTGCCGCACACGTTTGCCGCGCTGGTGCGCGCCATCGCGGCCGGACGCAGTCTGGTGGCGTATGAGTGTGGCGCTACCGGGCCGGGCAAAGACTGTGGGTATGAAAATCCGATCATCAAAGCTATCACGGGGGTCCCGATCTCAACCGAGGGCAAGACCAGCGCGTGCGCGCACTCGGCGCTCATCGGCAATGCGATTGGGGCCGTCTGCGATCTCTGGTCTAATGAGGCGGTGGAGTACCACGAGATGTTTGGCGCAACCACGCCGGCCGTGTTTACAGAAATCCTGGGGTATGACGCGGCGGCGATGAATGCGGCGGTGGCGCTGGGCTATCAGAAAGAATTCCAAGCCTGTCTGGTCGCCTCCGACCGTTACCGCGACCCGCAAAGCTTCATCTTGTGCCCGGATAACGCCTGGATCATCGGCAAGGCCATTGTGGACAACAACGCCAGTATGTACAGCCGGGGCAAAGCCGCGGCGCTCCAAGCCGGCGCCCTGCTGCTCGGCGACCCCAATCTCCAACTCACGGCGTTTGAAAAAGAGTCCCTGGTGGGTTACATCAAGGAGTTGGAAGGGCTGCCGGATACTGAAGCCGATTTCATTGACTTGTGTGTACACAAATACAGCAAAATCAAGGGATTCAAACCGGCGTCCTACGGATTGTAAAGCGACTCCGCCGCTAAACCGGGATTTTGCAAACCGGGCTGCTATATCAGGGACTGCGTAGCACATACCCCCGCATATAGCAAGTTCGTGCATTAAATCCCGGTTTTTCAGTCTTTGAAGGGCAGATAGACCTATGCCACCACAGTTAGCGATTGCGGTAGACCTGGGCACCAGTGGGATTCGCGCGCAGGCGCTTGATCTCACTTCTGGGACAACGCTCGGGACGGCGATCACGACACGCCATCCACTGCCGGGGGCGAATGTGATGGATCACCTGCATTTCGCGCTAGAGATGGGGGTAGAAACGGCGCAGCGGCTCCTGCTGGTCGCCGTTAACCAAGTCATCGCCGCCCTGCCAATGCCGCCCGCGCCGGTGGTGCGGCTGGCCTTGTGCGGCAACCCCATTCAACTGTCCCTTTTCCAGGGAAGCGAAATCCGCGATCTGGCCTATGCCGGCCCCCGCAAACTGGAATCCCTGGGGGTCGTTCCGCCCGCGCGCGAAGCCGCCGTATTGTCGGCGCGGGACATCCCGTCCCTGGCCCTGCCCCCCCACTGCGAAGTCATCATCCCTCCGGCGGTGCGCCACGAGATTGGCGCCGATACGCTGGCGTTGATCCTCCAAACCGGGATGTTGGAGAGAGACGAAACTTCTCTGGCAACGGATTACGGCACCAATGCGGAGATCGTGTTGTATCACAAGGGACGTGTCCTTACGGGTTCCACCGCCGCCGGCCCGGCTTTGGAAGGCCAGCAGATTACCTGGGGGATGTTGGCCGCGCCCGGCGCCATTTCCGACCTGACGCCGGACACGGGCGGCGCCCGGCTGTGGGTCTTGGATGCTGAGATGCGCCCCAGACCCGGGCCGCTGGCGGCCCTTGCCGATGGCCGCCTTATGGACGTCGGCTTGGCATGGCCGGTTGGGATTACCGGAACCGGCGTCATTGCGCTGGTAGACCAGGCCATAG
>Ga0116144_10003793_pt1 | contig 14745 bp, 14 predicted proteins | sample AD_UKC035_MetaG_FD_89746 | JGI IMG/M metagenome (GOLD analysis project Ga0116144, IMG submission 89746) | Active sludge microbial communities of municipal wastewater-treating anaerobic digesters from USA - AD_UKC035_MetaG | ecosystem: Engineered > Bioreactor > Anaerobic > Digestate | place: USA... | reverse complement strand
ACCTGACCTTTATGTTCACCTACCATATGGGACCGATGTGTGAGTAAAAGGTGCCAGGAGCAATCCATTCTAAGCAACGGCATCAAAACAGCTGCCCGGCGAAAACCCTCAGGAATAGGCAACCGATCTTCAACGCAAGAAGGATGGAGAGCAGCCTGAATGTTTTTCTCATCCAAGTGGTTTATTTCTGCAAGGTGTTTCATTGAGGGCGCGCCAATCCACCGCAAAAATTACAGACAATACTGGCCTCAACCCACTCGACGTCCTTCGCAAGCAGCGGCGCTCCACAATTGGGACAGTTCAGCAGAAGCTGATTATTTTCATGAACGGGGTTGACCACGCCAGCAAGTGGGGCTGGGGCATTGGTCGATTTCTGCACCAGCCAGGTGTGCAACGCTTTAGCCTGAGCCAAAGCACCAGAATCGCGCAATTCAGAAATGATCATTTGGACTGATCGACGCAGTTCCGGCCAGCGACCTTGAAGCGCCAGTACGTTCAAGGCTCTATAAATCAACCCCAGACCAGATTCCGGATCGCCCATCAGAACGCGGCAGCGCCCGGCTTGAAAATACATTAAGGGTGAACGGACGGGGGCCAGATGCTCTGCCTCGCGAGCCAATTTCTCAAAGGCAATCGAGGCGCGATGGTAGTCACCGTTGTTCATCCAACGCCGAGCCTGTTCAAATGGTGTTTGCGGGCCAGCGTGAGCCGGTCCTCGACGGGGTGGCGGCAAGCCGGGACGATTAATCCTCCGGGGTGGCATCATCCACCTCGGAGCCACTGTCAGGGGCGGGAACAGAAACCAGCCCAGCCTCGGCCAACAGGGTGCCAGAATCCACCGAACGGTCAATAATTACCGGGCGAGCGAAGATTAGATACCCAGTATGGGCTACCATTCGGTCCGTGGGACGCAGGCGGGTAGGCTCGGCTTTATAATAGCGCAGAAAGATTTCGCAGACTTCTATGAATGCAAAATCATTTTGGCGTAAGTTAATCAGCAGTTTCTCGACTTGATTCACCGTTGGAAGGATGCTGCCGAAAAATCCACCCGCTTTTAGTGCAGACCGGGCTTGTGATATGTAATCATAGGGATTAGGAACATCCAAGAACAACGCATCTACACCAGTTTCATCAAATCCAACTTCAATATTACGATGTTTCAGCGTAACGCGGTCCCGCAATCCAAGTCGGTCAAGATTGCGCGCTGCAGTGGCTTGCATATCCTCACGAACATCATAGCTGGTGATGCGCCCGGCTTTACCAACATTGAAAGCAAAGGCAGAGGTCAGTGCACCAGACCCTGTACCAGCCTCCAAAATGTGCTGACCTTCACCAATCCCCATGGTGACCAGGATGAAACCGATTTCTTTCGGGTAGAGAATTTGTGAGCTACGGGGTAACTCTCGCAAGAGATCCGCCAACGAGGGCTGCAGAAGGAAAAACGGGGCACCATTATGGCTAAAAACCTGACTTCCCCAAGGTTTACCTATCAAGGTATCGTGATAAACAATACCGCGATGGGTATGAAATGCTGCACCAGTCTCCAGTTTGAGGATAAAGCGTTTGTGGCGCAAGCCAACCAGTTCAGCCAAGTCACCATCGTTTGCGTGGGTACCATGCAGACTCCAGGTCATTGGAGAGGCTCCATGCCAAGCTGCTGGCTGAAGAATTCTGTAATAGCGAGGTAACAACGCACCCGGTTTTCAAATTTCAAGACATCGTGACCTTCGTTTTCAAACATAAGATATTCAACTTGTTTTCCCTGCGAGCGGAGATACTCAACCACGTCGCGGGATTCCCTTTCAACAACACGCGGATCATTTTTACCCTGAATGACCAATATGGGACAGATCAATTGATGGGCATATGTCTTGGGTGATCGCTCCATTAGGAACTCCCGGTCTTCAATAGGGTCACCAACTGCTATACGGAAATAGGGCTTCCAGGTCTCAGGGATGCGTTCCATAAAGGTGATTAGATCATATGGGCCGAACATATCAACGGCGCCTCTCCAAAGATCGGGATGGCGCATCGCCTGGATCAACGTCATATAGCCACCGTATGAACGCCCCACGACGCCGGCTCGCTGAACATCCACTCGGGGGTGCTGGGCCAAAACTTTAAGGGCATGAACGTGATCCAAACGGTCACGCCCCCCCCAATCATGATCAACCTGCTTGGTGTAGCTAAGTCCATAGCCAGTACTGCCGCGAGCGTTGGGAACAAAAACAGCAAAACCATTGAGGGTCAAATATTGAATTAATGGAATGGAGAACCAAGCGAAATCGGGACGCTCCTGAGACTGCGGGCCACCATGAATGTAGTACACCAAGGGGCGTTTCCCTTCAAATCCTAATGCTGGCGCGGGAAGGTACAACCGCGCCGATATGCGCAGGCCATCGTAAGATGTAAAGGAGGCGTCTTCGCCGGATGACAATAACGCACGAGGAATGCCAAGAACACGTTCATTGGTGTGTTGTACAACTTCGTCGCCCGCCACAGTGTAGATTTGAGTCGGCGATACAGCCGTTGAGAAGGAAAGGGCAATACGGTCCCCAACCTCATCATATAAGTGAGAGAAGAGAACACCATCTTTCAGTTCTCCCCGCCCAATAATGATTTGGGTTACCATCAACGCTAATTTGGCTTTATCAAAATCCACCTCATAAAGCCATGAGCAGCCATCAATATTGTATTCGAGCAAATACCGATTCCCTTTGAGATGCTCCATCATGACCAGTTCGCCGGATCCAGTATGAGTCAGGCCAATTACTTCAACTGGTTGAAGCACACTTGGCTTATTTAAATCAAGGTATGCGGGACTGAATGTATCTGTAAAAAGCGCAGTGGTAACCAATAACCCATTTTCATCTGGCGTGAAGTTAATATTACCAATGCCGCTCAGGGGAATATCCGTTCCGGGTTGACGGTCCTCCAACGGCGTCCCATGCAGAATTTTCTGTTGACCATTTTCCCACAGATAGATTGTTGCATCGCCAAATGTGTATCCTTCTATTAAAACCACTCGGCTATGGTCTTCTGAGAAAGCCGCGGGGTAGGCTCCCCAAGGGCTGGCCGCAAGTTCAGTCACTTGTCCATTTGCAAGATTGCCTTGATAAGAACGGATCAAAGGTTCCTGACGAGATTCAGCACTCAGATAAACCATATTGGAAATATCATTACCCAGCGTAACGTGGACACGGGTTCCCTCAAAAAAGCTATTAAATGCAGGCTCAGGAAAACCACCATCAAGCGGGATCAGCATAGGTTGATAATTTTCATCTCCATCGCAGTCCAACATCACTAGAATTTTACCAATGGAAGGAAATACCAAAAACGGTGCACCGCCAACCAGATGAGGATTCTGCAATGCAATATCCGGCGGCAAGAGTGGTTCTGGAATGGAGCCGCCAAACCTCATTCGGTAAAGGCTTAAGCGCCCACTAAGATTGGAAATAAAGTAAATCAGATTTCCAACCAATTGCGGCGAAACAAATAAACGCGCAGACAGCAACGATTCAACATGATACATGGTTTATCTCCTTCTTTGGGGTTTTGTCTCAACCTGAACTAAACTGAGCCAATAGCCGAAGCCTAAAATAATCATACTTCCTAAAATACCCAAGCCAAGACGAAGCGGGCCGATACTGGCAAATGTCCAATTAAAGGCCGCCCCTAAGATATGACCAATCCAGAAACCGATCAGGCTTAGCAACAAATAAAGAATCATTCGCCCAAGTCCACCGCCTTTCCAAAGATGGAATACAAATCCGATTAAAGCAGCAACCAATGTGCCAAAAATAACCGATTGGATTGTCATGGGGTATCCTCCTCGTTCCAAGCCGCAATCAATCCGCCGCCAAGTACTTCATCTCCATTATACATGACTGCCACTTGGCCAGGGGTAATATCACGCAAGGGGTCTCGAAAAATCATTTGAACGCTCTGTTGTTCCAATATCCGAATTTGGGCCGCAACGGGAGCAGCTTTATATCGGATCTTAACATCAGCATCGAATCGATCCGATGGTGGCTTACCGGAGATCCAATTTACATGGTCTGCCTGCAAACTACAACGTCCCATTTCAGCGGCAATTCCAACAATCAATTCGTTACGTTCCGGGTTTTTAGATATGACATATAACGGTTGAGAGGCGGCAATCTGGAGGCCTTTGCGCTGTCCCACCGTATAAAAAGGCAGACCTTGGTGTGTACCGAGACGAACCCGTCTGCGATCAAGTATTGGTCCCGGTTGAATCGATTCCGGACAAGACATTTGAAGAAAGTCCCGATAGTCCTCGTCACCCAGAAAACATAAATCCTGGCTGTCTGGACGATCTGCGGCAGCAAGGCCAAATCGGGCAGCAATCTGCCTGACTTCAGATTTAGCCAACATTCCCAATGGAAATATTGTTCGTCCCAGTTGACTCTGATTTAATAAACTAAGTACATAAGATTGATCTTTGCCAGGATCAAGACCGCGCAATAGATGAGCCTGCCCATCAGAATCTTTAATTATTCTGGCATAATGGCCTGTAGCAAGATAGTTGGCACCAAGGTTTTGTGCTTGCGCCAACATATAGCCCCAGCGAATGGTTTTATTACATAAAAGGCATGGATTGGGTGTAAAACCCGCCGCATATTCAAGAACAAAACTTTGCACCACCTGCTGATAAAATAATTCACCAGCATCAAGTGCATAAAAAGGGATTCCCAACTTAGCCGCCACACGTCTTGCAATTACCATGGCATCCGGTGTGCAACAACGATTATTCTCCTCATGGCCCGGCATGCTCCATAAACGAAGCATAATCCCGATCACATCATAGCCTTGCTCAACCAACATGGCCGCAGCAACAGAGCTATCAACCCCACCAGACAAACCAACGGCGACCCGGATATGCTCTGATGTCATCTTGAGACTCCGCGACGAGCCTGTTCTGTTTTTACGGGAAGTATCGACAAAAAAGAGTCAAGGTCTTCTTGACTTGTGTATCGTCCCACGGTCACACGCAGTGATCCCAGCGCCCATTCGGGAGGTAGATCAAGCGCAAGCAAGATTTCTGAAGGTCGCGCACTGCCAGACCTGCAAGCAGAGCCAGAAGAACAGGCAAAGCCAGCCGCATCCAAAAGCGCTAATAAGGTATTCCCATCCACATCTTTAAAAACAAAGCTGGCATGATTAGGTAAACGCTCCTGCGGATGCCCTGTAAGCTGCGAGTTAGGACAATTCATAAGAATATTGAAGATCAACAGGTCTCGTAATTTTACAAAGTGTGCGTTGTGGGTGTCCATTTCCGACTTCAACAGCCGTAACGCTTCAGCCATGCCCAAAATAGAAGCAATGTCCTGAGTACCCGCGCGCAATCCTCGTTCCTGTCTTCCCCCCGTTTGAACAGCCTGGATCGGGGTCCCTTTGCGAACATATAATACTCCCCCACTTTTCGGACCATACAGTTTATGTGAACCAAGTGACAGTAAATCCAGATGATCAGACTGGACATTAATAGGCAAATATGCGGCAGCTTGAACCGCATCTGTATGAAATGGCACTCCCGCATCCTGGCAGATCTTTCCGATTTCAGAAATACGGTTTATGGACCCAATTTCATTATTAGCATACATGATGGAGACCAAGGCAGTTGATGGACGTAGACGGGCCATAACATTAACCGGATCAACCCTTCCGAATTCATCCACGGGGAGTAACTCCAGATCAAAACCTTCCAAGGCCGCCATTTGTTGGGCGGTGTGCAAAACCGCTGAATGCTCTACCGGAGATATGAGAATATGCCTGGCCCCTGTTTGTGTCAGACGGGCACGAGCCACCCCGCGCAGTGCCAGATTGTCACTTTCGGTACCGCCGGATGTAAAGTAAATTTCTTCGGGTAATGCGCCCAGACAAGCCGCCACTGTCTCGCGAGCCGATTCCAACACAGACTCTGCCCGTTGGCCGAACCAATGGAGCGACGAAGGATTGCCGTATCCAGAACTCCAAGCCTCTAGTACGATCTGCTGAATCCGCGGATCCATTGGTGTGGTAGCAGCATAATCCAAATAGACAGGGTTAAGTGGCATCATGGTTTCTCCTAGGCTGCTCCCCCGCAGCGTTGTGTAACCTTGGATTATAGCACCTATCAACACATCTTCAATCCTGATATAATAACATCAGTTTGTCAAAAATTCATGAAAAGGGAGGCCGGTATGACTACCCCCATTCACTTTGGAACCGATGGCTGGCGCGGCGTCATCGCAGAAGATTACACTTTTGATAATGTGCGGCGCTGCACACAGGGTTTTGCAGAATATATGCTGCGACATGGCAAAAAAGATCAGTGGTTTATTGTTGGGCATGATAAACGTTTCCATTCAGAGAATTTTGCATTGGCCGCTGCGGAGGTTCTGACTGGCAATGGGCTACGAGTATACTTGACCAATGGGGCCACACCGACGCCTGTAATAGCATACTCTGTGGTGAATCGCAAAGCTGCTGGCGCCATTAACATCACAGCCTCTCATAATCCACCCACTGACAACGGATTAAAAGTTCGCGATGAACATGGTGGAGCCATCTCGCCTGAAGGATTGAAGGAAATTGAGAGTCTGATCCCGGATTCGGTGACCGGTGTCCGACAGATGAAAGCAACAGAAGCTGAAGCGGCCGGAAGGTTAGTGCGTTTTGATCCAGCACCAGCTTATATCGAGCACTTAAAAGATTTAATTGACCTGCAACCCATCCGAGATGCAGGTTTAAATATTGTAGTTGACACCATGTGGGGCAATGGGGCCGGTTGGTTTTCTTCCCTGCTGGCGGATGGAGCCACCCGGGTTACCGAAATTCATAATACACGCAACCCCATATTCCCGGAAATGAAACGCCCGGAACCCATACCCCCAAACATTAATGTAGGTCTGCAAACCACAGTCAACATGGGAGCGGATGTTCTTCTCATCACGGATGGGGATGCCGATCGGGTGGGTGTTGGCGACGAAAATGGTCAATTTATCAATCAGCTCCAAGTCTATGCCTTACTGGCCCTGTACATGTTGGAAGTACGCGGCGAACGCGGGCCGATAGTCAAGACCCTATCCACCACAAGCATGCTGGAAAAATTAGGGCAAATATATGGCATTCCAATCCACGAAACCGGAGTGGGATTCAAATATGTCGCTCCAAAAATGATCGAGACCCAAGCCATGATGGGTGGCGAGGAATCTGGAGGTTATGCATTCCGCGATAACGTTCCTGAACGTGATGGGATTCTGGCGGGACTGTATATTCTGGATATGATGGTCAAGCTCAAACTCAAGCCATCCGAGTTAATCACCTTGTTGTACAGCAAGGTAGGGCCACATTATTATGATCGAATTGATACAACATTCAGTGGAGATCGCAAAGCTCGCGAAGAAAAGATCCTAAACGCCAAACCGGAAACTATTGGTGGTTTGAAAGTTACAGGATTAAACACAACCGATGGGTTTAAGTTTACATTGGAAGATGGCGGCTGGGTGTTAATCCGATTTTCAGGGACAGAACCCATCATGCGGGTGTATTGCGAAACAACCCACAAGGATGCTGTCCCAGCCATTTTAAGGGACGGTATGAGAATCGCAGGGTTGGCCTGATCTGTGTTTGTCGACACCCACTGCCACCTGAACCTTAACTTGTTTCAAGAGGATTTGGAAGCAGTATTGGAACGCGCCCGATCAGCCAATGTCTGTAGAATCATGATTCCGGCAATTGATCTGGAAAGCAGTCATTTGGCGATTAAACTTTGCGAACGATATAATCAACTTTTTGCTGCTGTTGGTGTTCACCCCAATGATGCCGCCAATTGGAACGATTCTTGTCTCGACGAATTAAGACAACTGGCAAAACACCCTCGCGTTGTGGCCATTGGGGAAATTGGATTGGATTATTATCGCGATCGTTGCCCACGCGAAAAACAATTGTCAGTTCTTCAAGATCTACTCCAACTGGCTCAGGAGTGTAATTTGCCGGTGGTTTTGCACAGTCGCCAATCGCTGGATGATATGTGGGCCGTCTTGCAGGATTGGTTGAATGACTTTCCCAAAATGCAGGGAAAACGCCAAGCCTCTCTTGGTGTTCTACATTCCTACGAAGGTCCAGTCGACACGGCTTACGCCCTAATTGATGCCGGGTTTTACATCGGCATCAATGGACCGGTGACCTTCAAAAATGCTTCAGACCGGCACGAGTTGGTTCATTCACTGCCTCTGGACAGCTTGCTTTTGGAGACAGATTCGCCTTACCTGACCCCCGTTCCTTATCGTGGTCAGCGCAATGAGCCCGCGTACATCCCATTAATTGCCCAAAAAATTGCCGATCTCAAAGCGGTTACAGCCGCAGGTGTTGCCGAAACAACGACTCAAAATGCAGACCGGCTTTTTAAATGGAGTGCATTCATTGAGTAAACCGGCCCAATTCTTATCCCTGGTACAAGACGATCTTGCTGAAGTCGAAGCATTGCTCCGAACCCAGGCTCAAGACTATCACCCCGACCTCCAGGCAGCTCTAAATCATTTACTGCAATCAGGCGGAAAAAGGATTCGCCCAACAGTCACGCTATTGATCGGTCAGATGCTGGGGGCGCCACATGATCGCTGCATCACTCTGGCGGCCTCTATTGAGATGCTTCACACGGCAACCCTGGTACATGATGATTTAATTGATGGGTCACTGCTGCGTCGTGGATCTCCAACCCTTAATGCACAATGGTCGCCCGGTGCCACAGTTTTAACCGGAGACTTTCTCTTTTCCATCGCGGCTCGATTAGCAGCCGAGACAGATTCGATTGATGTCATGAAGGTATTTGCCCGCACCCTGACAACCATCGTTAACGGAGAGATATCCCAACTATTCACTAGCCGCTGCCACGCAAGCCGGGAAAACTATTATCAACGAGTATACGCCAAAACCGGATCATTGTTTGAGACCTCCGCTTATGCCGCTGCGTTGATCAGTCCGGTTGACAGCGAACTTAAAAAAGCCATGAAACATTACGGCTATGAAATTGGTATTGCCTTTCAGCTCGTTGATGACATTCTGGATTTCACCGCTGATGAAACCGTTCTGGGCAAACCTGTTGGTAATGACCTGCGTCAGGGATTGGTAACGCTGCCGGCAATTATTTATGCGGAATCAAACCCAACCGATTTAGCTGCAGCAGATCTATTGAAAGGACGGTGTGTCCAAGAAGAATCAGAAATCAATCGTTTAATTAATGCCATCTGTCACAGTAACGCTATTTCCCACTCAGTTGCTGAGGCAACCGAATACATCAAACGTGCGGTTGGTTCTCTGTTGGCAGCGCCAAACTCCATTAACCGGACAGCATTGGAAGAACTGGCGCAATATATCATTTCAAGGAATCTTTAACAAGAGAAAAAGCCGCTCAAAGCGGCTTTTTTGCAGTGCGCTGGAGAGGACTTGAACCTCCACGGATCTCTCCACATGGCCCTCAACCATGCCTGTCTGCCAGTTCCAGCACCAGCGCATATGCAAGCCGTATTATAATCGGCTCTGACACATTGTCAAGCAAAATCAGGAGTTATTATGGCAATTGTACTAGATGCAATGGGGAGTGATCATTACCCCCAACCAGAACTACAGGCGGCTGTTGACGCTGCTCGCCTATTTGGTGAAGAAATCCTACTAGTCGGGAAAGAGGAACTGCTCGCCGATGATCTGAAGCGTTTAAATGCCGGTGGTTATCCTGTTAGGATTGTCGATGCTCCGGACGTATTGGAAATGGGTGAAAAGCCTGTTGATGCGGCCCGTCGCAAACCCAAAAATTCAATGGCGGTTGGATTGGAGCTGGTCAAAAATGGCGAAGCCAGTGCGTTTGTCACCGCCGGGAACACAGGTGGCGCCATGTTCAATGCCTATCGCACTTTGAGATTTCTTGATGGTGTACTGCGTCCAGCTCTGTCAGCCCTCTTCCCGGTCCGTGGAGGGCGTGCCGTTATCACCGATATTGGGGCCAACTCAGATTGTCGCCCCGAGTTTCTTTTACAGTTTGCTGTGTTGGGTAGTGTTTATGCCCGCAAAATTTTAAAAATTGAAAATCCACGTATTGGATTGTTGTCCAACGGGGAAGAAGCTGGAAAGGGCAACCAGCTTGTCCGGGACACCTATCCTTTATTGGAACAAAGTGGCTTAAACTTTGTTGGAAACCTGGAAGGGAAAGAAGTTTATGGTGGTATGGCGGATGTTGTTATCACGGATGGCTTTACAGGAAATGTTTTCCTCAAAAGCAGCGAAGCCGTAGCAAAATTTTTACTGGAACTGATGAAAGAACAGCTAACAGCCTCTCTGCCTGCCAAACTAGCAGGAGCAATGGCCAGGCCCTATCTAAGAAATTTGCGACAAGTCATGGACCCTGCTGAAGTAGGCGCAGCCCCTCTGCTGGGGGTCAATGGTCTGGTATTTGTCGGGCATGGTCGTTCTGATGCGCGGGCCCTGGTCAGCGCCATCCGGGCAGCGCGGGAGGCTGTCCAGGCTGATTTACTGGAAGCAATGCGATCAGCAATTCGAGAACAAATGGCGCAGATTGATGCGCTTATCACTCAAAATGCCCCCAGGCGGAAGGAATAACAGCATGCGTATTGTTATGGATGAAAAAATGGTCTCGCGCAACCAGAAAATTGCACGTTACACGATGATAGCGTCACTGGCGATATTGGTCATTGGGTTGATCATCTCATTTACAAATCCGGAACAAATTATCATTTCATTCGGGGCATTACTTTTGGGATTTTTAATGTCTCAAATTGCCCTTTTTTACGGCAATCGATGGGGCAAATCACCACGCCCAGATGAAATTCTCAATGATGAATTAAAGGGTCTAGATGAGCGGTATATCCTTTATCACTATTGCACTCCTGTACCCCATCTGCTGGTCGGGCCTGCAGGCATCTGGGTGTTGGCACCTTATTCGCAGGCCGGCAAAATCGAATATGACGCGAACAAAGATCGCTGGACCCAACAGGGAGGAAACTGGTACCTAAAAGTATTTGGGCAAGAAGGACTGGGGAGACCGGAACGGGATGCGAAAATTACGCTTCAGGATATTCATAAATATCTGCATGATCTGGTTGGAGACGATCCACGTCTACCCCAAGCGCAAATCGCATTAATCTTTACCAACGATAAGGCAGAAATTCAAAGTCAGGAAGCTCCTTTAGCAGCGATGCCGGTGAGTAAATTGAAGGACTTCATTCGCCGAAAGGCTAAAGAAGTGAATTTTTCTGCAGATGCCCAAACTTGGTTAGAAGAAGAACTACCCTAATTCGCGTCTTGAAGATGAAGCGATGCCTTGATGAATCAGGACCAGTAATAGGTTCCGGTTTATCAAGGCAATATGCTTCGTAGGTGATCTGATCTCACCGGATCTGAGGTTGTCAGCTCTTGCATCAGTGTCTTTACCAGCAGTCAAAAAATGGAGATGGAAATTCATACTGTCGAGAAATATCGTCGGTGTGGGTTTGCATCGGTAATTGCCTCAGCCTTTATTGAAAGCTACCTGTAGCATGGCAAGGATAAAATTGGGAATGTTTCCGGGATACCCCCAAGCATCCTCACTCTTGCGCAGAAAATGGGATACCGGGTGGAACCTGATTACCCAGTGTACTACTGGAATGAATAGGACCTCGTTGCATCAAGCCACTTTTCGGGGTGGCCTTTTTTTATGGCCAGCATCCGGGTTGGCCGTAGCGCTTAAGCGGCGGATTTCGTAGGCGGTGAGGTAACGCCACTCACCGGGCTTGAGATCGCCAAGCAGCAGGGTGCCGATGCGAACTCGGACAATACGTAAAACGGGCAAACCGATTCGAATCCCCATTTCACGAATTTGGCGTTTGCGCCCTTCCCGCAGGGTTATTCGCAACCAGACATTTTTTCCAACTGTATTTTCCATTCGAACATCTGCAGGGGCCGTGCGATGACCATCCTCCAGAACCACTCCATGGCGCAGTGCAGCCAGCTGACGCTCATCCGGACGTTCTTCAACCAATACGCGATACTCCTTCTCGTGGCCAAAACGCGGATGAGTCAGTCGGTTAGCCAGGTCCCCGTCATTAGTTAATAAAATCAAGCCCTCACTATCAAGATCCAATCGCCCAACAGTGAACAAATGGCCCGGTACAGGGATTAAGTCCCGTACAGTTTTACGTTCATCTTCAGCACCCGAATCAGATAAAACACCCCGGGGCTTATGAAGCATCACATAAACCTTCTGAACTTCCGCTTTTGGTAACACACGCCCATCCACTATAATATCATCCGTCTGGAGATCAGCTTTTGATCCCAAAGTAGCTGTTTTACCGTTCACGCTAACACGCCCAGCTGTTATTAACATTTCAGAGCTTCTGCGGGATCCATAACCAAAGCGAGCCAGAATTTTTTGCAATCGTTCTTCCATGAGATTAATCCTTTAATATTACATGACGCTCTTCATCAGGGGCTTCTGAAAGTTCATATGGTGGCATTTGACCCAGTGATGACAATCCAAAGTGTTGTAAAAATTCCGTCGTTGTACCGTACAGAATTGGACGCCCGGGGCCCTCAGTCCGTCCCATCTCCTGCACCAAACCCTTACTTAGTAAACTTTTTAATACACCATCACTATTTACACCCCGGATGGCATCAATCCCCGGACGTGTTATGGGTTGACGATAGGCAATGATGGCTAGTGTCTCCAACCCTGCTCGGCTTATCCGGGCAGTTGCCTCCAATCCAAGAAAGTTTTCAATGATTGGCGCCAGAATAGGTGCTGTTGTCAACTGAACCCGGCTTTCGTGACGCTGCAGGCTAATTCCCCGTCCTTGCACAAGATGCATCTCCAAATTACTCAACGCTTTTTCAATTTCATCAACCGGCCTGTCCAGAGCCTGGGACAATTGCATTACAGGGACCGGCCCCGCGGCCACAAACAAAATTGCTTCCAGGCAGGATTCCAGAGATGAAGGTAATAAAGATTTGGGCAGGTCTTCAGTCATGCTATAATATACATTCTCAACGGTCAAAATTTAGAGAGTTCAATTATACCTGTTGTACGATGAATTGTCACCCACCGCCCAAATTTTACAGAATAATCAGCTGGTTTGCCATCATGGTATGGCTGGCGGCCTGTACTCCAATGCCCATCTTCAATTCAGGATTGGTTTCGATAACTATTGAAGCTGACGGGGATATCTTAGAAACTGACATACCGGCAGGGACATCAGTTTTCGATGCTTTAAAGACCAATGGGATTATCACCGAGACGCTGGATCGCATTGAGCCCCCGGGTTATACCATCATTGCTGAACCGATGACCATCTTGGTTGTGCGTATTCAAGAAGAATTTGAGATCGAGCAGGAAGTTATTCCATTTGAAAAACAAACGGTACCTAACGAATCCCTGCCAGACGGACGAACAATGTTGATCCAGTTGGGTGAGAACGGATTACAAGAGATCACTTATCGGCGAACATTCGAAAACGGCATTGAAACCTCGCGTACTGTTTTTAAAGTTGTAACAATTAACGAGGCAAAACCAGAAATCATGATGGTGGGCGTACAATCTCCTTTTTCACCCATCAGTGTTCCAGGTGTGATTGCGTATCTTACCGCGGGAAACGCTTGGGTCATGAGCAACACAACCGGTGAACGCCGCCCGATTATAACAACCGGAGACTTGGATGGCCGGGTTTTCGCTCTATCGCCCACAGGGGAATGGCTACTCTATACCCGGAAGAGCGATGAGGGGGAAGAAAGCATCAACACCTTATGGGTGGTCCGGATAATAGATGAAGATCCCTCCCCTTTCAGCTTGGATGCAGAAAATATCATCCATTTTGCCGGCTGGGTCCCCTCAGATGTCCTCATGGTGCTCTATTCCACAGTTGAACCGAGGGCAACAGCCCCAGGCTGGCAGGCCAACAATGATTTGCGAAGAATCCGATTCTCGGAAAATGCTTATATACGCGATGAAGAGATTTTGGAGGCGAATTCTGGAGGCATTTACGGCTGGTGGGGAACAAATTTTGTAATCTCGCCTGATGGATCTCAGTTGGCCTACTCGCGACCGGATAGTGTGGGATTGGTTGATCTTGAAACAGGTCAAACCTCTGTTTTACTCGACCTGCTTCCGCTCCAAACTAGGGGGGATTGGGCTTGGGCGCCTGAAATTAGCTGGGCGCCTGACCAACAGATCATTTATACGCCATCTCATATCCCAATGTCGGGCTTGGCTAATCCCGAAGCCTCCCCCTTATTCAACCTGAATGCTGTAATATTGGAAAGTCAAGCTGCGTTTCCCATTGTATCCCAAACGGGCATGTTTGCCTATCCGGCAGCCTCACCGGACACGCTGCCTGGCGACCGTTACCTGGTTGCTTATTTAAAGGCGATTCTGCCAGAGCAAAGCGACATCAGCCGGTATCAGTTGGTCTTGATGGATCGGGATGGATCCAATCAAATAATTATTTATCCGCCTGACGGCATGCCGGGCTTGGAACCACAACAAGTGGTCTGGGCCCCCTCAACAGGCGACGATCCCCTCTGGCTGGCGTTTGTGTACCAAGGGAATCTTTTCATTTATGAGAACAATTCTGGAGAGATACGTCAGGTTACCGGAGATGGTCTGATTGACCGGATTGATTGGAAGTAACATTATGGTTCCGAGGTCTAATATGATTGTTTTAATTACTGGTGCTGCTGGATTCTTGGGGTCTCATCTTT
>Ga0116144_10003792_pt1 | contig 14747 bp, 14 predicted proteins | sample AD_UKC035_MetaG_FD_89746 | JGI IMG/M metagenome (GOLD analysis project Ga0116144, IMG submission 89746) | Active sludge microbial communities of municipal wastewater-treating anaerobic digesters from USA - AD_UKC035_MetaG | ecosystem: Engineered > Bioreactor > Anaerobic > Digestate | place: USA... | reverse complement strand
GTCGCATTGTTGTCCAGATAGACGGTTTTCATTGCGCTTCGACGATCAGCTCGTCGGACACGGCCTGACGGAGCTGAGCTTCCACAAAGCCCTTCATGGTGTAGGTGGCCATCGGGCAGCTCGCGCAGGCGCCCTTCAGCGCCACAATCACGCGGTTGCCGTCCACGTCCACCAGATTGATATCACCGCCGTCGGCCTGCAGGGCCGGGCGGATGGTGGTGGCGATGACCTGTTCGATGAGCTTGATGCGTTCAAGGTTTGTCATGGTTTTTCCTTTGGTTTCAGCCTTCGGCTTTTCGCCGGCGATGCGGTCAAGAATTTCCTGAATGTCATCCAGACAGTTCCCGCAACCTCCACCGGCCTTGGTGTAGTTGGTGACCTCCTCCACCGTAGTCAGATGGTTTTCGCGGACGACATGCTCGATTTCCTTCTCGGTGACGCCGAAGCAGTGGCAGACCACGCGGCCTTCGATTTCCTTGACGCCGGCCGGCTTTCCCGTCCGGTAGTTCTCAATGGCGGCCTCAAGGGCCTGTTCGCCAAGAACGGAGCAGTGCATTTTCTCGCCGGGCAGGCCGCCAAGGAAGTTGGCCACATCCTGGTTTGTGATCTTTTCCGCCTCGGCAATAGTCTTGCCCTTGATGAGTTCGGTCATGGCGGAGGCGGCGGCGATGGCGCTGGCGCATCCGAACGTCTGGAATTTGGCGTCCGCAATGCGGCCGTCCCCGCCAAGCTTGAACGTAAGCTTCAGCGCGTCGCCGCAGGCCATGGATCCGACTTCCCCTGTGCCGTCGGCATCTTCAATGACCCCCGTGTTCCGGGGGTTCCGGAAGTGATCCATCACTTTATCTGTATATTCCCACATTCTTCATCTCTCCTGATGAGCACCAGCACAATATACGCAAGTCCGGCGGAATTTCATCAAAGATATCAAAAAAAGTTGAGCCCTGAGCCTTTGACATCCTGAATACAAAAGTCTAGTATCGCGCAAATTGTTTTATACTCTGGCGTCGGTTATGTCGAAAAAAAGTTTTCTTTCAGGTTTGCTGATACTCTGCATTCTGCTTGCGGCGGTGCTTTCCAATGCGCAGGATGATTCCCCCAACACCCTTTATCGCGAGGGCATGGGCTTTTTTGCCGAGGGCAATTTTGAAATGGCGGCCGAGCGGTTTTCCGATCTCATCAGCCGTTTCGGCAATGAGGAGGAATTCCAGCAGGCGATGGCGACGGTGTTCTACGCGCTGGGCTGCTCGCAGTACAACATCGGGCAGTATGAGGAATGCGCGGGAACCTTTGAAAAATTTGCGAATGTTTATCCCAATGCCAAGTTTGTGGACGAGGGACTGTTCCGAATCGGCTCGGCGTATTTTGCGCTGGAAAATTATGAGAAGGCAATCGAGGCCTTCCAGAACATGATGGAGAAGATGCCTCAGTCCTCCTATGCCGAGGACTCCTTCTATCAGATCGGGGTCTGCCATATGCTTCTGGGGGATTTCAAGGAGGCCGCCGAGTCTTTTCTCGCGTTCACTCAGGCTTTCCCGAATACGGCGCTGTATTCTCAGGCCACGGTTCTTCGCGCGCGCGCACTGTTTGAACTGGATGAATGGGAGCAGTCGCTGGATGCCCTGCGCGACCTGGAGGGCCGGGGACGTTCTTTTGAGCACATCACCATTGCCAATTTCCTCGCGCGGGAAATTGGCGACATTGCCTTTGATTACACCGACTATGATCTGGCTCTCGATGCCTATCGCCGCGTCCAGACGAAGGAGTTCCTGCTTCGCAACCAGCGCAGGCTGGTTGAGGGCATTCAGTTCAATCTGGAACTCATCAGGCGGAAAAGGCTGGCCGGACAGGATGTTGAAGGCCTCTTCCGTCAGGAGCAGCGCCTGAATGCGTCACTGGGCGAGGCGCAGCAGATGCTGGCGAATCTCGAACAGATGCCGGAATATGATGCGGCTCTCTTCCACCGGATCGGGCGCTGCTTTTTCAACACCGACCGCTTTTGGGAGGCGCGCGTGGCGTTTACGCGCGTGATTGAAATCGCCGAGGAGCCCATGGTGCGTGAAGCCGCACTGTTCGATCTGGCACTCGTGCTCAACCGCCAGCGTTATTTTGACGAGCTCATCTCGACCTGCACCAGGTATCTTGAAGAGTTTGAAGCGGATGAAAAGCTGGTTCAGAACGGCCGCGTGCCGACCATGGCCTACCTGCGGGCTGAAGCCTATGTCAACAAGGAGTTCTTCGAGGAGGCGGAGGTTGAACTGCGCGACATCCTGAAGAAGTATCCGAATCACAACCAGCTTTCGCGCATTGAGTTCTATCTGGCGCTTTCGCTGGCCATGCAGGAGAAGTTTGACGAGGCCATCCAGCGCTTCGAGACCTGGCTGAAGCAGTATCCGGACGACATCATGGTGCCGGAGGCGGAGTACTGGTATCCGATTTCGCTTTACTATTCAGGCCAGCATGCCAAGGCCATGCCGCGCTTCAGGGAGTATGCGGCGAAATATCCGATGTCGGTTTATACTCCGGAAGCCCTGTACCGCGAGGCCATGTGTCTTTATTCCCTCGAGCAGTTCAAGGAATGTGCGATGCTTCTGGGAAGCTGGATGGAGCGTTTCCCTGACCACTATTTCAGGTGGGAGGCGAAAGTCACGCGCGGCGGGGCCCTTGCGGCGATCGGCGAGCTGGAACGCGCCAGGGCGGAATATCTCGGCGTGACGAAGGAGGCCAAGGCGTTCTACTACATGGCCCTGACCGACTGCGCCAAGGTCTTTAAGGCGATAGCCACGAAAGAGGCCTATGAGGAAATGGCGAAGGTCTTCATGCAGTACATCAATGACGAGCCGGATTCCGGCAACGTGATTGATGCCGCCTATCAGGCGGGCTGGGCGCTGCGGCAGACAGGCGAGACCGACAAGGCGCAGCGCTTCTACTGGACGATCCTTTCACGCCACGGTAACACCCGCGGATGGGAGGGGTTCACGCCTGTTTTTAAGGACATGATGCGGCTTTACGGCCCCGAGGGCCAGGACCGCTTCCGGGCCGATCTCGAACAGAAATACTCCGAGGCGCTTCAGAACCGCAGGCTGACCCTGGGCGCGCGCCTGAAAATGGCAATCATTCTTTCGCGCCCGCCGGAAGAGCAGGGGGCGGAAATCCAGAAACTCGCGGATACCTTTACCGTTCAGCATCTGGGGCCTGAGGAAATCGGTTTTGTCGGCCAGTATTTCCTGAATGCCGGCCAGACCGAGAAGGGGATGACCTATCTGAACACCCTTTTGACCGAATTCCCGAAGTCTGCCTATGTTGCGGTGGCCCATGTCCGCATGGCCGAAGCGGCCTATCTGGCGGGCGACCTCGAAAAGGCGCTGGAATATGCCACCTTGGGCGTGGCGGAGGCGTTTGATCCGGCTCTCTATATTGACGCGCAGATGGTGCATTCGGAGACGCTGCGGGCGCTTGGAAAATATGAGGAGGCCATTCCGGGTTATACCGAGGTGCTGGCCAATCGCATGTCCCCCAAGGCCTACAAGCCGCTCTGCCTGCTGGGGCTGGGGGACTGCCATGCAGCCATGGACCGGCCGGAAAAGGCCATCGCCTTCTACCAGCGGATCTACGTGCTCTATCGGGCCTATACGGATGCTGTGGTTCAAGCCTACCTGCGGAGCGGCGAGCAGTTTGAAAAGCTCAAGGACCGGCAGGCGGCCATTAACACTTATACTGAACTGATCAACGATGAGAAACTGGGCGCAGTCCCTGAAGCGGCTGCGGCGAAAGAGAGACTGGCGAAACTGCAATGAACATGACGGGAAGATACATTCTGGCGGCGGGACTGGGCCTGATGCTCGGAGGCGCGGTTTCCGCCCAGACCCAGCCGGCCGCGAAATCCGCGGACAAGCCCCGGGGCATTGGCCCTTACGCGATGACCGTGAGACAGGGTGAAAAGACCGCCCGCACACAGGTGTGGCTCCTGCGGCGCGCGCGGGACATGGTCTGGATCAGCCGCAAGACCCAGACAGGTTCATTCATCGACATGGGCATGCATCAGGATGATGTTGTAAATCTGGAAATCCCGCGGCCTTCCGTATTTGATGCCGTCATGCAGGCCGCCAATGACTCTGCCCGCCGCGCCGCGCAGCGCGCGCTGCATGCCGTTCAGAAGCAGTTCGAACCGTACCGGGATCTGCCCGGGGTGATCTATGACGAGGCGCTTTTTCTTGAAGGACGGCTGCTGGAACAGCTCGGCCGCTGGGATGAAGCATTGAAACTGTATACGGATATCATCAGCCAGAAATACGAATCCCCGATGGCGGCCTCCGCCAGGGTCCATGCTGGACTTTGCCTGCTGCAGAAAAAGGACTTCGAGGGGGCGCTGGCGCACCTGGACAAAAACACCATTCCGCCGGACGATATTGATCTGCTGTCCGAGGTGTGTTTCGGCCGGGGGACGGCGCTGCAGGCGCTGGAGAAGTATGACGAAGCCATTATGGATTATCTCTATCCCGTGGTGTTTCATCCTTTTGTGAACAGCAACGAGGTCCGTTGTCTCAAAGCCGTGGTGCCGTGTTATGTCGCCCGCAAGGACTGGGATGCGGTGTTCAAGACATTTTATGCCCTGAGGAAGGATTATCCGGATGCAGCCGAAACGCAGGAGACGAGGACGTATCTGGAGGCCTACACGAATGAGCTGGGCCGCGAGCTGGATTTTCAGATTGAATTGAAAGATGAAGAACTTGAAGAAGACGAAGAAGAAGGGAACGACGATGAAGCTTAACAAACTGCTGACTGTATTCACCGTGTTGATGCTGGCCGGTCTCGTGCTGGCTTCTGTCTGCTTTGCTCAGGATGAAGAGGCCCCCGCCGCGCCGACCAAACTGACCCTGATGGGCATGCTGAAGCAGGGCGGCTGGGCCATGTGGCCTCTGGGCCTGTGCTCTTTCGCTCTGGTTGCGTTTGCGGTTCTTAATTTCCGCCAGATCAGCATGAAAAAGATGATACCCCCCGATGCGCTGAGCCAGATCCGCGCCGCCGCGTCCAATCGTGACCTCGGCACGCTCTGGCAGGTGTCCAGCGGTACGGACAGTTTCTTTACAAAAGGTCTTTCCGCCGGCCTCCGCAAGATTAATCCCGATGATCCGCCCGCATCCAAGGGGCACATGGAGGAAGCCATTGCCGAAACCGTCTCGCGCGAGGAATCGCAGGTTTCGTTCTGGATCAACTTCCTGTCGCTGATTTCGGCGGTGTCGCCTATGATTGGACTGCTGGGAACCGTCAGCGGCATGATCAAGGCCTTTCAGAAGATCGGCCAGAGCGGAATGGGCAAGCCGGAACTGCTGGCCGCCAACATCGGCGAGGCGCTGATCACGACGGCCACCGGCCTGATTATTGCCATCCCCGCGCTGTTCTTCTTCTTCCTTTTCCGCAATATGCTCAACAAAGTCATTGTGACCTCCGAGGAGCACTATTCCCTGATCCTTGATGACATCACCGGCACCGGCGTCACACATCTGTTTGAGTCGCCCTCGGCGGAATCTGCGCAGGAAGAAACAGAAGCTTAATTCAAAAGCAGCAAACCCGAAAACGGCATGAAACTGAAAAGAAGAGAACAGCCCCTGGCCGAAGTGGACATGACGCCCATGATCGACATGGTCTTCCTCCTGCTGGTGTTCTTCATGACCGCCGCGACGATGGCGAAGATGAACATGACCGAAAAGGTCAAGCTGCCTGTGGCTGACAAGGCGCAGATTCCCGACAACAAGAGGGATCGCGAGGCCATCACGGTCATGCCGAACGGGTTTGTGACTTCCGACGGCTCGGTGATCAGCGACGCGGAGCCCTATATGTTCCGCGGAAAGAAAACGGACGCCGCGGGACTCTCGCAAACGCTCACAGCTCTGGTTAAGAACGAGCCTGATTTGCGGGTTTTCATGCGGATTGACCGCGACGTCGAATATATCCGGGTTCAATCAGCCATTCGGGCCTGCGCGGAAGCCGGCATTTACGACATCATCTTCGGAGCCTACCAGACGGCGGCGGGAGACTGAGATGAAGATTAAGCGCAAAAAATCCGACGAGAAACTGGAAATTCAGATGACGCCCATGATTGACTGCGTCTTCCTGCTGCTCATTTACTTTATGGTCAGCACGACACTCCAGCGCCAGGAGGCAGATATCGGCGTCTCTCTTCCCGGGGTAGCCGAGCAGTCGGAGGCTGTAGAAATCCCGGATGAACAGGTCATTGAGATCACGGAGGCCGGAAACGTGCTTCTGAACGACCTTGAATACGATGAGCCTGGGAAATCGAACCTGCCCGAACTGGTGAAGATGCTGAAGCTCTTCAAGCAGACGGCCGAAGCCAATAAAGTTGAGGCCATGATCACCATTGCGCCCGCGGCCAAAATCAAGCATCAGCGGGTGGTGGATGTGCTCAATGCCTGCGCCGAGGCCAAACTGAACAATGTAACCTTTGCCGTGGAGGAAATGTGACAAACGGCGATCAACATCCTCATCACAAGCTCTCAAAAGGCGCGCGTTTCAAGCTCGAGGGCGTCGTCGCCAGCGTGGTGGTGCATATTATTCTGCTGATCGGTGCCGCCTCGCTGACCGTCCTTGTTATTCAGGGCCGGCAGAAAATGATGTTCGAGGGCAAGGAGCCGCCCTCCGTTCCCGCAAAGAAGCTGGAACACGCCATTCGCGTGAAGCAGATGGAAAAACAGGTCCGCAAGCCGCAGATACTTCAGCGGATGGTGTCCAAGACCCCGTCTTCTGTGGCGCTCCCGGAACTTCCGGAAATGGAAGTTCCTGATATGAAGAACATGCGCGATACCATCATGTCGCGCTCCAAGGCCGGGTCCGCGCTTGGCGGGCTTGGCGGCGAGGGCGGCGGCGCCGGTCGCGGCCTCACCGGGGGCACCGGTTATTCCGACGCGCAGTTTTTTGGCGAAAACGTCCGCACACGCGCCATCTGCATCCTCATGGATATCAGCGCCAGTATTCTGGCCAAGGGAATCATGGAGGATGTTCGTGCCGAAGCGCTCAAAATGCTTGAGGCGCTGAATCCGAACACGAAGTTTAACCTGATAGTCTTTGTGGACGGCGCGCAGCCGTTCTCACCTCAAATGGTCTATGGCACCAAAGCCAACCGTGAAGCGGGAATAAAATGGCTCAATCAGGAATTTGACGGCCGCAAAATGGGCAATAAGCGCGGATATTCCGGAAGCACGCCTGAAGACGCCATCAAGCTTGCGGTTGAAATGGGCTGTGACACGATGTTTGTGCTGACGGATGACCCGCCCTATATCAAGCGGGGCGATGCCGAGACCGGCGTTGAAATTCCCGAGCATCAGGACAATATTCTGGATTTCGCAAAGAACATAGAGTCGAAGTACGGGCGGCAGGTGAAAATCAACACGATAGCCTATAAACCCTGGTCCAACGCGAAAGGCCAGCGAGCCATTGATTTTCTGAAGAACCTGTCCCGTTCCACCGGCGGACGTTTCAAGCACATCAAGCGCAAAGATGAATAGCGAAGTCCCGGAATCACAGATCCAGGAGGACAAACCGTCTGGCCGGGCCGGCTTTGACTACCGGATGACTCATCACGAGATCAATGATCTTGATCTGTCCGCCTATGACGGACCGGTGATGCTGGTCAACTCGCCGGAGAGACTGCCGGACGCGGTGGCCGCCTTGAGCGCCGATCGCATTCTGGGCTTTGACACCGAAACGCGCCCTTCTTTCACCAAGGGCACCAACTACAAGCCGGCGCTTCTCCAGCTGGCCGGCGAGCAGGTCGTCTGCATTTTCCAGTTGAAACTCATCGGGCTCCCGCGGCCCCTGATCGATATTCTTGCGAATCCTGAGGTCATAAAGGCCGGCGTGGCGCCGCAGCGAGATGCTCTTGAACTCAAGGCGCTGGCTGAATTTGAGCCGGCCGGAATGTTTGATGTGTCCGAGGCCGGCCGGATGGGCGGTATTCAAAACTTGGGGCTCAAGGGACTGGCCGCGGTGCTTCTCGGCGAGCGCATTTCAAAACGCGCCCAGTTGACCAACTGGGCGCGGCAGAAACTTTCCCCGCATCAGATTACATATGCCGCAACAGATGCGTGGATCAGCCGGCGGATCTATCTGCGACTGCAGGAGATGGACATGCTCCGCCAGCCGGTCAGGAAAATGGAGAAGGAATCATGAATAAGAGGATTATCATCGCATTGCTGTTGATTGCGCTGGTGGCCATTGTATTGATCCTCAGCAGCGGCACCACGACCGTTAATTTGGGGTTTGGCAGGATGCACATGCACACGCCGCTGGCTCTGCTGCTGTTCACAAGCATTGGGGTGGTTGTTGGCCTGCTCCTGAAATGAGGCGTGCTTTACGCCTTGTAAGGCCCCGGGCTTGTGCCATAATCTGCCAAAAGGATCATGAATTATGATGACGGTTCCCCCCCATGTTAGAAAACTGATGGAGCAGGGGGTTTTGATTCCCGCTCCCGCTTCGGTTGAGATTGACGAGCGCATCAATCCCTTGCTGATTGCGCCGGGAGTTGTGCTGCACACAGGGACGAAGCTTCTGGGAGAGCATACCAGTATCGGGCCCGGCTGTGTGCTGGGCGAGGAAGGCCCCGTTATGCTCAAGAACTGCCAGCTGAGCAGCGGAGTGAAGCTGCAGGGCGGCTCATTTGAGGGTTCGGTTTTTCTCGGCAGATCTTCAATGGGTCCCTGCGCGCATGTGCGGGCCGGGACGCTGCTGGAGGAGGAAGCCGGCGGGGCGCATTCCGTGGGTTTCAAACAGACCATTTTTCTTCCCTATGTGACGGCCGGGAGTCTGATCAATTTCTGCGACGCCATGATGGCGGGCGGTCGCAGCCGCAAGGAGCACAGCGAAATTGGATCATCCTTCATTCATTTCAACTACACTCCCCACCGGGACAAGGCCACACCGTCACTGATCGGAGATGTTCCCCGCGGCGTGATGCTGAACAATGATCCGATCTTTCTCGGCGGACAGGGTGGTCTGGTGGGGCCGGTGCGGATCGATTACGGTTGTGTTACAGCCGCGGGGACGGTTTATCGCCGCGATGCGCTTGAGCCCAATATGCTTCTAACAGCGAAATCCCGCGGGGTCGGCCATCCCGTGCCATACAAGTCCGGAGCCTACCGCGGAATTGCGCGCATCGTCGCAAACAACCTTATTTATACAGGCAATTTGTGGGCGCTGACGCAGTGGTACAGGTTTGTGCGCCGCCATTTTATGGAGCGCAATCCCTTTGATCACGCCTGCTACAACGGGGCCATTCGACTGCTGGAAGATGCGCGCAGGGAGCGCATTAAACGATTGGCCGAGCTGGCAAAGAACCTTAAGGAATCCATAGCCATTCTGTCTGCAAAGGGGGACGGACCCGAGCTGGCCGCCCAGCACGCCTTTGTGAAGGCTTGGCCCGGCATTGAAGAAGCCGTTCGCGGGGGCCCGGAGCCGGATTTCTCCGTGGATCAGCTGCAGGACGTTTTTTCCGCGGCCTGGGACCGCGTCTCTGGAAGCGAGAAGGACTATCTCAAGGCGATTAAGAACCTGGCGCCGGACGAAGCCCGTGCGGGAACCGCCTGGCTGCAGTCGGTCGTGAATCAGATTGCCTGTTTGTTCTCAAACGCTGAATCATGATCCGATGAACTACAAGGTCACCATAGGTCTGGAAACGCATGTGCAGCTCAAGACGCAGAGCAAGATATTCTGCGGGTGCCGGAAGGATTTCGGCGATGAGCCGAATACGCATGTCTGTCCGGTGTGCCTCGGCTATCCGGGCGCCATGCCGGTGCTGAACGAGGAGGCCGTCCGCCTCACCGTTATGACGGGATTGATGATCGGCTGTAAAATCAATTCCTACAGCAAGTTCGACCGCAAGAGCTATTTTTATCCCGACATGCCCAAGAACTACCAGATTTCGCAGTACGATCAGCCGCTGTGCCTCGGCGGATCGGTTGAGATCGAGACGGAGGCCGGGAAGCGTTCGATTGAGGTCACGCGCATTCACCTTGAGGAGGATGTCGCCAAGAACATCCATTTCGAGAATTTCAGCGGTGTCGATTTCAACCGGGCAGGCACACCGCTGATGGAAATAGTGACGGAGCCGGTGATCGAATCGGCCGACGAGGCGTTTGCCTATCTGCAGGCGCTCAAGCAGATTCTGGTTTACGGCGGCATCAGCGACTGCAATCTCGAGGAGGGCAACATGCGCTGCGACGTGAACTGCAGTGTGCGGCCCGAGGGGCAGGAGAAGCTGGGCGTGAAGACCGAGCTGAAGAACATGAACACCTTCAAGGGCGTTCATCGCGCGCTGAAGGCTGAAATTGCCCGCCAGATTTCCGTGCTCGAAAAAGGCGGAACCATTCAGCAGGAAACGCGGCGATGGGATGACGTCGCCGGCGTCACGCTGGCGATGCGCTCGAAGGAATACGCGCACGACTACCGCTATTTCCCCGAGCCCGACCTGATGCCCGTGGTGCTGGACGAGAAAACTGTTGAGGAATGGCGCTGCCGGCTTCCCGAACTGCCCGCGAAGCGGCGCGAGCGGATGACGGCTGAGTACGGCATTCCCGAATATGATGCGGGCGTGCTGGCCGCCGACAAGCATGTGGCCGACTATTTCGAGGAGACCGCAAAACTTTGCGGCAGCGGGAAGGCGGCCTCCAACTGGATCATGACCGAGGTCATGCGTGTGCTTTCCGCGCAGGAAATTGAAATCCGCGGCCTCAAAATCACCCCTGTGGCGCTGGCGGCGCTGATCAAGCTGGTGGATGCCAAGACCATCAGCAGCACCGGTGCGAAAGAGGTTTTTGCGGTGATGCTCGAGGAGGGCGGCGATCCGGCGGCGATTGTGAAGGCGCGCGGGCTGGCGCAGGTGAGTGACACCGGCGCGCTGGAGGCGATGGTGATGCAGGCGATTGCCGAGAACGAGAAATCCGTGACGGCCTACAGGGCGGGCAAGGAAGCCGCTCTGCAGCATCTTGTCGGGCAGGTCATGAAGCTCAGCCGGGGCAAGGCCAATCCGGGCGTTGTCATTGAGCTGCTGAAGAAGAATCTTGCATGAACAAGATTCCGGCAAAAGACGGGCAGAAAGAGCCCGATCCATTGCTTGCGGCATTCGTGGATTATCTGGAAGGCGAAAAGAATGCCTCGCACCACACGGTCACCAACTATCTTCTCGATATTAAACAGTTCATCCGCTTCTCGTGGGGCAATGATGCGAAACCGCCCTATGGCTGGAAGCAGTGTGACCGCTATGCGGGCCGCAAGTTTCTTGTGCACTTGATGAAGGAGGGGCGCAATCCGACCACCGTGCTGCGCAAGCTTTCCAGCATGCGGTCATTCTTCCGTTTTATGCTTCGTGAGGAAATGGTGACCTTCAATCCCTTCTCCGGTGTGGCCATGCCGAAAAAAGGGAAATATCTGCCGGAGGTACTTTCGGTGGCGGAGGTCAACCGCCTGCTGGATGCTCCAAAGCTGGTGGCTGCGAAGCAGGGGGCACCCCAGTCACCTGGCGACAAGGCCTGGATGGATTACGCGGCGGCCCGCGACAGGGCCATTCTCGAAGTGCTTTACAGCACGGGGATGCGTGTCAGCGAGCTGGCCGGCCTGACGCCGGGGCAGGTGGATTTTCTCGCGGGCATCATCAAGGTGCGCGGAAAGGGAAAGAAGGAGCGGCTATGTCCGCTGGGCGGCCCGGCCTCGCGCTCGCTGCGCGAGGCGGTGGACAAAAGGGACATGTTCTGCGTGAGCATTGGAGAAAAACCCGGCTCGGCCGGATTTTTCCTGAACCGTAAGGGCGGGCGGATCACCACGCGGTCCATCGAGCGGATGATGAAGAAATATCTGCAGGCGGCCAATCTGAATCCGGAGCATTCGCCGCATGTGCTGCGCCACAGTTTCGCGACGCATTTGCTCGACAACGGGGCCGATTTGCGTAGTGTTCAGGAGCTTTTAGGGCATGCCAGCCTTTCGACCACGCAGATATACACGCACATAACGGTTGAGCGGCTCAAAGAGGTGTACAAACAGGCGCACCCGCGGGCGTGACCGGATGGATTTTTCATGATTTGGATTGTTTATAACATTCTGTTTGCTGTCGGCTTCACATTAATGCTGCCGCATTTCATATATCGCATGGTGCGGCGCGGCGGCTATGCCCGAAATTTTGTCCAGCGGCTGGGCTTCTACAGCCGGTCTATCCGCACAAAACTTTCCGCCGGACGCCACATCTGGATTCAGGCCGTGAGCGTGGGAGAGATATTTGTTGCCTTCCGCTTCATGGAGGAAATCCGGCGCAGGAATCCGGATGCACGCTTTGTTCTGTCCACCAATACCTCGACGGGGTACGCCCTTGCCCGGAGCAGGATTGGCGAAAGTGATATTCTCATTTATTTTCCCGTGGATTTTCCGCTTGTGATGCGGCGCGTGCTCGGGCTGATCAATCCCGCGGCTCTTATTCTTGTTGAATGTGAACTCTGGCCGAATCTCATCCGTCTGGCAAAGAGAAGGGGCACCCCGGTCCTGCTGGTCAATGGGCGCATTTCGGAGCATTCGTTCAGGGGCTATCGCAAATTGAAGTTCTTTACAAAGAAGATTCTCCCGATGGTGGATCTGCTCTGCGCCCAGAGTGCCGCCGATGCCCGCCGGCTGATCAGCCTTGGCGCCCCAGAACGGAATGTGAAGGTGATGGGCAGCGCCAAGTATGAGGTCGCATCGAAAGATCCCGCGGGGGAAGAAAAGGCGGCAGCCATTCTGAAAGCGGCCGGGATTGACATCACGGCGCCGATTCTCCTCGGCGGTTCCACCTGGGCGGGAGAGGAGAAAATCCTGCTCAACGCATTCAAGATTCTGCGGGATGAATTCAAGAACCTGCAGCTTGTTCTTGCCCCGCGCCATGCGGAGCGGGCAGGGGAGGTTATTCACGAAATCGAATCCGCAGGATGCCGCGCAGTGCAGCGCTCAAAACTGGATCTGTCGGCCGCGCGTGTCTGGGAGCCGGACGATGTGCTTCTGGTGGACAGCACTGGCGAGCTGAAGAATTTCTATCCTTATGCCACCGTGATCTTCATCGGCAAGAGCCTGACGCAGCACGGCGGGCAGAATCCCATCGAGCCTGCGGTGTACGGAAAGCCCGTCATCGTGGGGCCGAACATGGAAAATTTCCCGGTGGTCATGGAGGATTTCAGGGAAGCGTCGGCGCTGATCCAGGTCGCGGATGAAACGGGGCTGCACTCAAGCATACGTGCCCTGCTGTCCGACGCACAGCTCCGAGGGGATTACGGAGGCAGGGCGGCATCTCTGGTCGAGGCCAAGTCCGGGGCCCTGGCGGAAACTGTTGAACTTATAATTCCGCACCTTTTGAAATCATGAATTTCAACTTGCCGCGACTGGCTTTATCGGCGAGTATCGCAGGCAATGGAATACAGGAGGGTTTGATGAAAGCATTGATTCCGCTCATGCTGTGTATGCTGACTGTCGGTGCGGGGTTTGCTGACACCACGGTTGATGCCTCTAATCCCTATGCCTATGGGGCAAACATCGGCTGGATCAATGCCCGGGGGGATATCGCCTCCGGCGCAGTGTTCGGACAGTCTTATTGCACCGGCTATCTGTACAGCGCCAACTGCGGGTGGATTTCGCTGGGCAACGGACCTACCAACGGCTGGCGCTATTCCAATACCGCCGCCGACGACTGGGGTGTCAACCACGACGGAACAGGAAGCCTGACGGGTTTTGCCTATGGCGCAAACATCGGCTGGATTGCTTTTGAACAGACCTATGGACAGCCCCGGGTGGATCTGCTGACCGGAAATCTTTCTGGATACGTTTGGGGTGCCAATGTGGGCTGGATCAGTCTTTCGAATGCGCAGGCTTATGTGCAAACCACCAGGCTTGACTCTGGACCCGACTCCGATGCCGACGGCATTCCTGATTTCTGGGAGATGAAGCAGGTCGGGGACCTGGCTACGCTCAGCGGGGCGGGGCACGACGAGGATGATGATGGCGCTTCGGACACTGATGAATATTCTTCAGATACAGATCCGACGGATATTAATTCCAGTCTTGAGATCACGGCGCTCGAACGTCTGGATGGCACAAATCTTGTGACATGGAGCATTGAGCCCACTCGTTTCTACAAGCTGGAACATGCCTCCAGTGCGAGTAACAATGCGGATTGGGGGGACAGCGGTCACGGAATCATGTCTCCGGAACTGGCGGATGAAATGACGCGAGAACTGGCCGATTCCGCACAAACGTCGCAGTTCTTCCGGGCCAGAGCCATTGTCCCTCTGTCGCCCTGAAAAGCCGGAAATAAGGCCAAAAATGCCCTAAAAATGGCAAAAAACGCCTAAAAACGGCCGAAAATGCCCCAAAAACGGTAAAAACGACCTCAAAACGGCTAGTTTTATCAGAAAAACAGCATTTCGCTTTTCCGGCGCAATGTGTTCCACATTGAAATTGGAGAGGGAAATTCATATGCTGGCAGGCATTCGAATTGAATCCAGCGAGGGAAAACATGCACAAGAGAATATCGGCGGCACGGAGCCCGGAATGGAAGGCGCTGCAGGCTCATCAAAAAGAAATAAAATCGCAGCACCTGAGGGATCTTTTTCAGCAGCATCCTGAACGGGCGGAAACGTTCTCGCTCGAGGCCTGTGACCTGTTTCTTGACTATTCCAAGAATCGCATCACTTTCGAGACAATGCCGCTTCTGCTGAAGCTGACAG
>Ga0116144_10003790_pt1 | contig 14763 bp, 11 predicted proteins | sample AD_UKC035_MetaG_FD_89746 | JGI IMG/M metagenome (GOLD analysis project Ga0116144, IMG submission 89746) | Active sludge microbial communities of municipal wastewater-treating anaerobic digesters from USA - AD_UKC035_MetaG | ecosystem: Engineered > Bioreactor > Anaerobic > Digestate | place: USA... | reverse complement strand
CGGCCTGCGCGGCGACACCTTCTTCCAATACCTGCCGGAGAAGGTGGCCGAGAAACTGCGGCAGAAACCCACCGAGTGACGCGAGGCACGTCGATCCCCATAGGAACGCGAACTTCGCCCCCGTTCCACCGACCGGACCATGAACGAGATCACTCCTGTTGAACTGCAGGCCTGGCGCGACCGGGGCAAGGAGCACCAGCTCATCGACGTACGCGAACCGTACGAGGCCGAGCTGTGCAGCATTGGTGGCACGCTCATTCCTATGGGCGAGATCGTGGAACGGATCGGCGAGCTGCGCAAGGATGTCCCGGTGGTGATCCATTGCCGCAGCGGCGGTCGGTCGGCGGCGGTGATCAACGCCCTCGCGTCCCGGTATGGCTTCGAGAACCTCGTGAACCTCAGCGGAGGCATCTTCGCCTTCGGACGCGAGGTGGACCACTACCTTCAATGTGACTGACCCCGACGCATGGAACTGCTCCAGGAATTCTGGTACTTCATCACGCACCTCAACATCACGCTGCCGGCCTTCATCGCCGAGCACGGGAACCTGGTGTACGCGCTCCTTTTCGCCATCATCTTCGTGGAAACGGGGCTGGTGATCATGCCCTTCCTTCCCGGAGATTCGCTGTTGTTCGTTGCCGGTTCGCTGGCGGCCGGGGCCTCCGCGCCGCTCGACCTGGGCACTCTGTTCGTCCTGCTGTTCGTTGCCGCCGTCGCCGGGGACAACATCAACTACTGGGTGGGACGTTTCTTCGGGCCGCGGATCGTGAAATGGCGCACCTTCGGCCGGGATCTGGTGCAGCAGAAGCACCTGGACAAGACACACGCCTATTTCGAGCGGTACGGCGTGAAGACCATCATCATCGCGCGCTTCGTGCCCATCGTCCGCACGATCACCCCCTTTGTGGCCGGCATCGGTGCGATGGACTACCGCCGGAAGTTCCTGCCCTTCGACGTCTTCGGCGGCGCACTGTGGATCGGTCTGCTGCTGCTGGCTGGCTATCTCTTCGGCACCCATCCGTTCGTGCAGAAGAACTACGAAACGGTGATCCTGGCGATCGTCTTCATCAGCGTATTGCCCATGCTGGTGGAATTCGTCCGTCAATGGGGCCGCGGCATGAAGCCCGGCAATAGATCAGCATCCTGAGCGTTGGTGCAGGCGTGGCGCACTTCGGACTCATCGGTGAACACCTTGGTCATTCGTTCAGCCAGGCCTACTTTACGCAGAAGTTCGAGCGCGAAGGGCTCAAGGACCATCGCTATCAGCTCTATGAGCTGAAGGAACTGGAGGAACTGCGCGCCCTGCTCACGTCCACGCCCGACCTGCGTGGATTGAACGTTACTATACCCTACAAGCGTTCCATCATGCCGCTGTTGAACGGGGTGGATCCCATTGCGGCCGCCGTGGGTGCGGTGAACACCATCCGGATCGAATATGGTCACTGCACCGGCTATAACACCGACGTCGAAGGCTTCCGAACGATGTTGCTTCCCATGGTCGGAGATCAGCGGCCGCGTGCCTTGGTGCTGGGCAGTGGTGGTGCGAGCAGGGCCGTTGTCTTCGTTCTGCGCGAACTGGGCATCAAGTTCCGGGTGGTGAGCCGCAGCCGCGGAACGGGCGATATCACGTGGGACCTCCTGGATCCTGCCTTGGTCGGTGTGTGTCCGCTGATCATCAACACCACCCCGGTCGGCATGTTCCCGAAGGTTGATGAGATGCCCGACGTACCCATGGCCGCCATCGGTCCGCGTCACATCCTGCTGGACCTGATCTACAACCCGGAACGCACCCGATTCCTGGATGAAGGGGCGGCGCGCGGCGCGCGTGTGGCCAACGGGCTGGCCATGTTGCATGCACAGGCGGAGGCGGCCTGGCGCATCTGGAACTCCTGATCGATCTCAGCCAGCGGGTTGAGCCGGGAATGGCCCGGGAACGACCTCCGGACCAGCCAGGGGCCGGGTGAACGTGTTCCTCACCCGTTTGCTGTAATGGAATACCGGTATCCAGATGCATGCGGCGATGATCCCGCGGGTCACCTCCTTGACCGCATAGGGGTTGCCGGTGATCTCATCCAGCTTCAACCAGTTGTACAGTCCGATATCCACGAGGAGGAACACCACGCTCCACAGGTAGAGCACCTTCATCAACAATGGGGTACTGGTCCGGCGCTTGACATAGAGGACCAGTAGCAACACCGTATAGGCCAGGATGGCGACGCCATGGGCCTGGGAAAGGTGGGTGTAGAGCTCCGCCACCAACGGATGTTCGGTCGCATGCGCCCAATCGCTTCCGGTCATCAGGAAGAACCATCCATCGTCCTGGAACATGTCCACGAGGATCCTAAGCACTGACAAGCACAAGCCGATGAGCGGCAGGATCAGGAACCCACCGATCGAGCGATCCAGCTGGCCCAGCGCCTCGGGGTGTCCCGGGGGATCGTAGCGATAGAGCTGGATGCAGCCGAAGACGGCAAGCAGGATGCACTTTCCCGGAAGAGCCAATCGCCCCAGGCCATTCCCATAGCCGATCCATCCGCGGAAAGCGGGTGCGTGAACTCAAAGGTCAGCGCATCACCTATGCGGGACTGCAACTCGTGCAGGGCTGATGCTTCAGCGGCCTCGATGTGCGGTCGGGTGCTCGTGTAGCGGTGATCAATGGTGACGATACGATCGTCCTCCACCTCGACACTCCGAACAAAGCTGATCCCAAGGCCCTCGAACCGGGAGGATGAGGTATCCACGGACCATTCCACCTGAAGCTCGACCCTGAAAGTGTGTCGCACATCCACCGGCTCGCCCAATGCATAAGGAGCCTTCCTGGAGACCCGGCCCGGATCGTTCTGATAGTCGCTCACGTATGCGGCGAACAGTTCGAACTTGAAAGCAGCGCCGTTCTCGGTGGTATCCCAGGGCTGTAGGAGTCGGTAGCGTTCGTGGACCGAGAGGACGTTCCGCTCCTGGTCATCCTCGAACTTGACCATTTCCAGCAGCTCGCATGGTCCGTAGATCCCGGAATAGTAATCGGAATAGCTCTTCCCCAATTCGGTAGGACTGCGTGAAGCGATATCAGCACGGATACGGTCGGCGCGTCCCCCGCGGAACTCGGACCTGATTGACAGCTCACCTTCCCCACCCAGTTCGCCGAGCGAGATCCTTTCCATGACCCGGACTGAACCACTGTCGTTCACCACCAGTGATGTGTACCCCTTGGCTCGCGGCGACACCACCAGGGCTTTCCCATAATCCGGCGTGTACCGCAATTTGCCGCGCCCTCCGTTGTGCGTTGCGGTACCATCCACCCACATCGTATCACCGTACGCCACGACCATGGTGATGCAATGATCATACTGGCTCGGACGCGGCAACCACCCTCCCACCTGCGCACCCGCCGAGGAGTTCACCAACGCCGGATAGGCCTCGATCCCCAGCGCATTGAGCACGCTCGACAGGAGTAGGGATTTGTCCTTGCAATCACCGAAACGTTGTTCGTAGACCTGCGCCGGCCGGTGAGGCCTGTAGGCGCCGATACCCTCTTCCAAGCCGAGGTAGCGGATCTCCCGCTGAACCATGGCTATCGCACTGTCCATCCGCAGCTGATCGGTGGGCAGATCACGGAATCCCCGGATGCGCTCGGTCAACGCAGCTCCCAATGGATGTTCGGATCCGTATTGAACGAGCGCCCAGGACCGAAGTTCCTCGAGATCACTGAACTCACTGACCTCCATCCATGGGAACGCATCGAACCAGCTAGGCGCCCCACCTTCGGCATGCATGCAATCGAGCGGGGTCTGATCCCAGGTAAGCACCTTATCCCCGGCCAAGGTCGACTCCAGCGGGCGAGGTACGTTCCCGTGATTGGCGATCAACGGGGTCCGCCCACGGGGGACCACCATCCGCGTGAAGCAACGGGCAACGGGAATGGAGAAGCCCATCCGCACTTCGCGATGGAACCGTCCCTCGTCCACCGGGTTCCATCCTTCGATGGTGATGGCTTGATCGACCACATCGCCCGCCCGCACATCGCTGATATCGCACACGACGGAGAGCGTTCCATCATAGAGGTAGGAGTTCAGGTCCTCCTCGCGTCGCAGGATCCGCAGCGAGGACCTGTCCAGCTTGTCAAGGATCCGCCCGTTCCGGATGACGCGCAGGTGATGGATGGTGAGCCGCTGATAGGTGGGGTCGAATGCGATCGAGAACCGCGAACCGTTCTGCACCCCCTCGTGAGTGGTCAAACGCACGGCCTTGCGCCAGTAGGTCTGCTGCCGGCCAAGGTGGTACTGCCTATCGAGCAGAACGTACTCCTCACCACCTTGCACACAGGCGGTGTCCAGACGTGCAGCAGGATCCGGATCATGCGACACGACCCAATCAGCACACGGACCGATGAGGTATTGAGGGGTCTGGCCGCTCGAACGGACGGAGCATGCGAGAAGTAGGACGAGGAAGGCCCCTTGGAGGCGGAAGCTCATTCCGTGAAAATAGGTGAGAAAGCCGGATCCGGCCACCGGTCAGGATCACCGCCCACACGCCCGCACCACCATCACGATGAGGCAGAACAGGAAGACGAGAACCGAGATCCTGTTGATCCCGTGCATGAAGCGAAGGCTCATGTTCGGGTCCGGTGCTTTGAACATCGTCGCCGGGTTCAGGTAGTACAGGACGCGCTTCCAGAACATGGTACCAAGGTAGGCGCTCAGTGGGACGATGCCCTCACGGCCTGAACGCCGTATCGGGAACGATCGTGAACCGTTCCCATGCACCAACGGCATCGCGGTCGCCCATGAGGCGGTTGCTCGAATCCCCGGGCAGCGCGTGATCCGAGGAAACATAAAGACCGCGGTGGGTCCTGATCGCAACGCGCCCACCATCCAACGGTTCAAGCACGAACGATTCCCAGGCACCGATGTAGTCGCGGTTCGCGACAAGGACCTCCTTCTCATCACCGTCCGCGCACACATACCTGCCGTTCGCCGCCTGCAAGGCGATGGTATCCCCGCCCTTCCGGAACATGGTGAACCGTTCCCAATCGTTCACGTCTGGATGGCCCGATCGCAGTACAGGTGGGCTCCCTTCGCCCCCACCCAACTCACATCCCACGAAGGTCCCGTCGTGCGCCTGGATCGAGACGGTCATCCCTTCGTTCCCTGAGCGTCCAGGATCCGTGGGGGTCGTCGTATCCATGTTCGGTTCCGCACAAGAAAAGTAGGACAGGCTGGTGAGGATGGCGATGGTGTAACGGCTGTTCATGGGATCACGAAGGTGCGAAAGCCCGGCCATACAAGGCGGTACCTTTGTGCCCCGATCCGCTTCCCGTGCCCTTCGATCTCATCTCGGAATTCCAGCCCACCGGCGACCAGCCGGAGGCCATCGACCAGCTGGTCCAGGGGATCAACGACGGTGTTCCGGCGCAGACACTGCTCGGGGTCACCGGTTCGGGGAAGACCTTCACCGTGGCCAACGTGATCGCGCGCACGGACCGACCGGCGCTGATCCTGAGCCACAACAAGACCTTGGCGGCCCAGTTGTACGGGGAATTCAAGCACTTCTTCCCGAACGACCGGGTGGAGTACTTCGTGAGCTATTACGACTACTACCAGCCGGAAGCGTACCTCCCGACCACGAACACGTACATCGAGAAGGACCTCTCGGTGAATGACGAGATCGAGAAGTTGCGACTGAGCGCGACAAGCGCCCTGCTCAGCGGCCGACGTAACGTGATCGTGGTGGCCAGTGTGAGCTGCATCTACGGCATCGGCAACCCGGCCGAATTCCACAAGACCATCGTCCGGATCAATGCCGGACGGAAGATCCCACGGAACAAGATGCTCCATGAGCTGGTAAGCGCCTTGTACAGCAGGAAGGACGATGAACCCGGTCGGGGCAATTTCCGGGTGCGCGGGGATGTGGTGGAGGTCTATCTGGCTTACGCCGATGAGGCGGTACGGATCCATTTCTGGGGCGACGAGATCGAACGGATCGAGCGCTTTGACACGCTTGGCGGCCAGGTGGTGGAAACACCCGCGGAACTGACCATCTATCCGGCGAACATCTTCGTGACGAGCCGGGAGACCATGAACGGTGCGATCCGCGAGATCCAGGACGACATGGTGAAGCAGGTGACCTTCTTCCAGGAGATCGGCAAGCATCTGGAAGCGAAACGGCTCGAGGAGCGGGTGAGCCATGACATGGAGATGATGCGCGAACTCGGGTATTGCTCGGGCATCGAGAACTACAGCCGCTACTTCGATCGACGACAGACCGGCCAGCGCCCCTTCTGCCTGCTGGATTACTTTCCGGATGATTTCCTGATGGTCATCGACGAGAGCCATGTGACCGTAAGCCAGGTACAAGCCATGTACGGTGGGGACAGGAGCCGGAAGAAGAACCTGGTCGAGTACGGCTTCCGACTACCCAGCGCCATGGACAACCGCCCGTTGAAGTTCGAGGAGTTCGAAGCCATGATGGGCCAGACCCTCTTCGTGAGCGCGACCCCGGCCGATTATGAGCTGGAACGCAGTGAAGGCGTGGTGGTGGAACAGGTGGTGCGCCCGACCGGCCTGCTCGATCCCCCGATCGATGTGCGTCCGAGCAAGGACCAGATCGACGATCTGCTCTACGAGATCCGGCATCGCGCCCAGCGCGAGGAACGCGTGCTGGTGACGACCCTGACGAAACGCATGGCCGAGGAATTGACGGATTTCCTGGGCCGGAACGGGGTGCGTTGCAAGTACATCCACAGTGATGTGGACACCTTGGAGCGCATCGAGATCCTCCGGCAGTTACGTCTCGGCATGTTCGATGTGCTCGTTGGTGTGAACCTGCTGCGAGAGGGTCTGGACCTGCCTGAAGTGAGCTTGGTGGCCGTACTGGATGCGGACAAGGAGGGCTTCCTGCGCAGCAACCGATCGCTGACCCAGACAGCGGGTCGCGCCGCGCGGAATGTGAACGGCCTTGTGATCTTCTATGCCGACAAGGTGACGGAGAGCATGCGCCGAACGATGGAGGAGACGGAGCGGCGCAGAGCCAAACAGATCGCCTACAACGAGACGAACGGCATCACCCCGACCCAGATCAAGCGCGACCGAGCCGATGTCCTGCGACAGACCGCGGTGATCGATATACATGCTGACGGACAGCGCAGAGCCTACGTGGAGCCTGAGACCTTGAGCCTCGCTGCTGATCCGGTGATGAAGTACATGACCGAGGAACAGCTCGCCAACAACGCCGAATTGCTTGAGTCCCAGATGAGGAAGGCCGCGAAGGACCTGGACTTCATAGCGGCGGCCCAGCTCCGAGATGAACTGTTCGCCATGCGCAAGCTGCTCGAGGAACGTCAGAAGGCATCCAAGCAAGCCTGAAGGTAGGTCCAAGCCCCGTCATCGTTGCATGGGTACCTTTGGTCGGTGTCGCTGGACGTTGCGCCGAACCGTACGGAAGCGTGACGATCCCGCCCAACCGAACAACCTACATTGCCCCGCTCAACCCAGCCTAGACCGATGCGATCACTGTACTCGTCCCTGCTCCTGGCAGGCTCACTTCTGACATTTGATTCCACTGCACAATTGTCTTTCGGGGGCCATCCCTACGGAACGGGTCGTTCCAACGTTCTTCCTGCGGCCCCTGTGGCGATCATGCCCGAAGTGGACGCCACTGCGTTGATGGCTGAGGACGAAGCGCGTGCGGCGAGTGGGATCAAGGGCCCCTACCGGTTCGGCTTCAACCATGCCACGGATATCGGTCTTGATAATGCGGGGATCTGGCACACCCTGCCGAATGGGGATCGTGTCTGGCGTACGACCATTCACTGCCCGGGGGCCTTCAGCATCAACATGGAATTCCACGAATACGTGATCCCCGAAGGGGCCCAGGTGTTCGTATACAATGAGTTCGGTGACGTGCTGGGTGGTTTCGAGGCCAACAGCAACCCCTGTCAAACACAGATGGGTGTGGACCTGCTACCTGGGGACCTGGTCACTGTGGAATACGTGGAACCGGCCAACGTGACCGGAATGGGGCGTTTAAGGATCGGCCAGGTGACCCATGGCTACCGGGATGTGATGGGCATGGCCAAGGGGTTGAACCAGAGCGGCTCGTGTAACAACAACGTCATCTGCCCGGAGGGTGATCCATGGCGTGATCAGATCCGATCGGTGGCCATGCTCGTTACGGGCGGCGATGGCTTCTGCACCGGGACCTTGTTGAACAACTGCAACAACGATGGAACGCCCTACTTCCTCACCGCGAACCACTGCATGGAAGACGCCAGTACGAACGTGGTGTTCCGTTTCAATTGGAACAGCCCGCAGTGCTCGCCCACGGTGAACGGCCCGATGAACCAGAGCGTGGTGGGATACACCCTGTTGCATAATAGTGCCGGCAGCGATGTGGCCCTGCTTCGCCTGAACACCACCCCTCCCCCATCCTTCAATGTGTTCTACAGCGGCTGGGACAAGAGCAGCGCCGCATCCACCGGAGGCGCCACCTGCATCCACCACCCGTCCGGCGACATCAAGAAGATCAGCTTCGAGAACCAGAACGTGGTGTCGGGTTCATTCGGAGGGGCACAGTGCTGGCGCGTGACCGATTGGGATGATGGCACCACCGAGCCAGGCTCGAGCGGCAGCGGCTTGTGGAATGCCGACAAGCGGATCATTGGACAACTCTTCGGAGGCGGTGCCGCCTGCGGGAACGACTTCTCCGATTACTTCGGGAAATTCAGTGTGAGCTTTCCCGCGCTCCAGCAATGGTTGGGTGATTGCGGCACTGCCATTGATGGCTACCCCCTGAGCACCTCGAGCATCGCTGAGCAGCTGAACGGGGCCGGTCTGGAGGCATGGCCGAACCCGACGACGGGCTTGGTGAACCTGGTCCTCCCGAAGGGTCACGAAGGCACATGGACCGCGATGGTCCATGATGCTGTGGGTCAACTTGTCGCCACGGATCGGGTACCGGGCGGCTCGGAGCGGTTCGATCTTGACCTTGGCAGCCAACCTGAAGGCCTCTACCTGGTCGAGGTACGCTCCGGCGACATCCGCCTGCAGCAACGGGTGATGGTGGCACGGTAGGAGCCCAGGTGGACCGATCCATTGATAACCCCCCGGGCCGGGCCTTCGTACAAGGCCCATGCAACAGCTACGCGGTGGCCTGCTGATCGGAGCCTTCCTATTCATCGGTGACCTTCGTGCCCAGGCCGACGGACTGGTGGCCTATGTGCCAGAAGAACCGATCGCGCGCACGGCGGACGACACCCGGATCACCTTCGTGGAAAGTGCAGTGGCCGGCAAGATCGAGGCGATCATTCCGCCCGACGCGGACCGCGTGGACATCCTGAACGCTCGCGGCAATGTGAAGCATAGCTACGGCGCTGACAGGCTGGACCAGGTGGGACTCGGCGACTTGCGGCCAGGCACCTGGACCTTGCGCGTACACCGCGGTGACAGCCTTTCCATCCGCCGCTTCGTGGTGATGGAGCGCGGGACCGTCGTGTGGTCGCCGAAAGGACCGGTGCGGAAGCGCTGAATTAACGCAGGACCCGTAAGCCCCGCTTCTGGAGGCGGTCCAGACCGTGGGCCGCAGCGTCGAAGTCGGGCATGAGCGCCAGGGCCACCCGAAAGTCCTTGGCCGCACTATCCAGCACCCCTTCGAACTCATAGGTCAAGCCTCGGTTGTAATAGGCCTGCGCGTAGGTGGGCATCCGCTCGATCGCACCGGTGAACTCCTCACGGGCCGCCTCGAACCGGTCCTGGTGCTCCAGGTAGATGAATCCGGTATTGTACCAGGCCGTCGGGTTGTTCGGATCCAAGGTCTTGATCAACGCATAGTCGGCCAGTGCGATGCTGTCACGACCATGTTCCTGGGCGTAAAGGCCTCGTGCATACAGGGCTTCCACGCTTTTCGGGCGCAGGTCGACAAGGGAGTTGTAATACTGCCAGGCCAGTGGGTCGTTCTGACCGGCGTGCAGCTGCGCCAGTGCCATGTAAGCTTCGTAGAGGTCCGGGTCCCGTTCAATGGCCGTGCGGTAGCTGCTGATCGCCAGGCTCGTATCCCCTGCCTCGCGATGGATCCAACCCTTGAGGAAGTAACCGCGTGCATTCTGGTCGTCGATCCGCAGCGCATCGTTCACTTCGGCCATGGCGTTCACATGGTCCCGTTGGAGCAGGCGCAGCTCCGCCAGTTTGAAGCGCGCCTCGGTGCTGTCCAGGGCCAGGTTCCGCGCCTTCGTGAACTCGATCTCCGCGTTCACGAGATCGGCCTTGGAGAAGTAAAGGTCACCCAGGCCCAGGTGCCACCGGAAGTTGGTGCTGTCGACCAGGATGGCACGCTTCCAATCGTTCATGGCACCGCGCACACTGTCACGTGCCAGGTTCATGCGGGCACGTCGCGCGAAGAGGGCGGCGTTGTCGGGATCGGCCAGGATGGCACTATCGACCCTGGCAAGGGTCCAGGGTCTGGTGTGATCGACCAACGCGGTCTTCTCGCCACTGGTTGAACAAGCCGACCAGCACGTCATACCAAGAGCGGTCGCGAAGTGAAGGTGGGAGCGCTTGATCGAGGCCATAATGCAGAAGACCCCGGTACTTGACCGGGGTCTTCAAAGGTAGTCGCGCGCCGTGGATGCTGTCTTATCGTTTCGCCATGACTTGAGCAGCGGAATACAGCGACACGCAGACCACCAGGATCATACAGCGACCGGTTGCTGGTCGGTCTTGTTGATGGCGCTCTTGATGCGCTCCTCGAGTTCCTCACACAGCTCCACATTGTCGTCCAGCAACTGGCGCACCATGTCACGGCCCTGCCCCAGCTTGTTGTCCTCGTAACTGAACCAGCTGCCGCTCTTCTTGATGATGCCGAGTTCAACGCCCATGTCGATGATCTCGCCCGTCTTGCTGATGCCCTTGCCGAACATGATGTCGAACTCGGCCTTCTGGAAGGGTGGTGCCACCTTGTTCTTCACCACCTTCACCTTGGTCCGGTTACCCACCGCGTTCTCGCCGTCCTTGATCTGGGTGGCACGACGGATGTCCATGCGGATGCTGGCGTAGAACTTCAGGGCATTACCACCTGTGGTCGTTTCGGGGTTGCCGAACATCACGCCGATCTTCTCGCGAAGCTGGTTGATGAAGATGCAACAGCAGCCGGTCTTGCTGATGGTACCGGTGAGCTTGCGCAGGGCCTTGCTCATGAGGCGGGCCTGCATACCCACGGCGCTATCCCCCATCTCTCCTTCGATCTCGGCCCGCGGGGTGAGCGCGGCCACGCTGTCGATCACGATGATGTCGATCGCACCGGAACGGATCAGGTTGTCCGCGATCTCCAGCGCCTGCTCGCCATTATCGGGCTGGCTGATCAGGAGGTTCTCGGTATCCACACCGAGGCTTTCCGCATACACGCGATCGAAGGCATGCTCCGCGTCGATGATGGCGGCAATGCCCCCCTTCTTCTGCGCTTCGGCGATCGCATGGATGGCCAGTGTGGTCTTACCAGAGGACTCGGGACCATAGATCTCGATGATCCTTCCTTTGGGGTAGCCACCCACCCCCAACGCCAGGTCCAATCCGATGGAACCGGTGGGGATCACTTCGACCTGCTCGATCGCATCGTCGCCGAGTTTCATGACGGCGCCTTTGCCGAAGGTCTTCTCCATCTTGTCCATCGTGAGCTGAAGAGCCTTCAATTTCTCCTTGTTGATCTCGGTTGCCATGGCGTTTTGGGTTGTTCGTTGAGCTTCTTCGAGTGTCCTCGGTTCGTTGTCCTATTCTGACGATATTTCTGTCGAATAGCTGACGCCCAAATAAGCAAACCGCTTTGTGATCGCCAAATATTCCGGCAACTAAAGTTTTGAACAGGCCCCATCGTTCCGCTAGTGAAATACACCCATTAAAGTCTGATAGCTATCGACCAAGCCTCAGTTCCTATCGACAAATACTTGACAGCCGGATGCGACCTCCCCTAGTTTCGGACCACTCTTTTCGACGGATCGTTCTTTAGATGACAGCCTTTGGACGCTTGTTCTGTAAACGGAACAGACCATGCGATCCCCCATTCTCGAGCACCACCGGGACCGATCGGTGAACAGCTCACGGCCGAGCCAGCACCTAGGCGAGCCCATCCTGGACCATATGCCTGATACCGGGCTGGGTTGCAGCCGGGTGTCGATGTCCCGAACGAATAGCACGAGCCTGATCAACGGGGCTCTTCACCTCGACCAACTGCATGAACCAAAACCAACACCGATGTACATGAACCCGACGGAACGTTCGTGGCTGCGACACACGGCCCTCGCGCTGGTGATGCTCGCTGCCTCATGGTCCCCCCTGAGCGCCCAGCGTGCGCTCCACGACCACAGTGGACACGCCCACGATGAGGGTGTGGATGCCCTGCTGCGGAAATACGACCAGCAGATCCACTTCGTGAAGAACATGGGGCAGTTCGGCCCTACGGTGCTATACCGTGCCGACTTTCCGATGGGACAGGCCGTGGCCACCAGCGAGGGCATGCTCGTGACCGCATTCGACCCCGAGGCCATGGAGGCCAGGGCCCAGGAGGGCATCGCGATCGAGGCTGAGCGGGCACAGGGTAGACCGGCCCGTCCACTGACCTGGCGTCAGCGGGGTCATGGCTGGCTGATGCACTTCCGCGGGGCGTCACCCGATATGACCGTGGAGAGCATGGACGCCCATGCGGACGTTGCGAACTACTTCCTCGGGGACAAAGCGAGCCACGCCGTTGGTGTGAGCAGTTACCAGGAAGTGTGGTACCGCGATGTCTACCGGGGTACCGATGTGCGCTACTACCCGGCAGCCGATGGATCGCTGGAGTATGACATCATCTGCAAACCCGGTAGCGACCCCAAGCAGATCGCCATCGAGCTGAAGGGTATCGACCGGGCCTGGGTGAACGACAAGGGCGAACTGATGATGCAGACCAGCCTGGGCGATATGAGCTACCCAGCCCCTGTCGTGTACCAACGCGCGAACGGCCGGGAGAGGAAGGTGGAGGCACGCTACGTGGTGGAGGACAAGAACGTGATACGCTTCTTGCTGGGCGCTTACGACAAGACACAAGCCCTGGTGATCGACCCGATCGCGATGCGTTGGGCCACCTGGGTGAACACCAACAGCAGCGGAGACAACCACGGGCACTGCATCTGGGTGGACCCGAGCGACGGCGCCATCTACGTAGTGGCACGCGTGGTGGGCACCACCGACCAGATCACTCCCGGAGCCTTCGACACCAGCGCCAATGGCAACCTGGAGATGATCGTGGGCAAATACCTGGAGCCTGCGAATGTGGGCGGCAGTGGCACGCGCGTGTGGCAGACGTACATCGGAGGCAATAACGATGATAACCCGTACGCCATGGAGCAAGGGCCGGATGGCAACCTGTACATCACAGGTTATACCGGCAGTACCAACTTCCCGCTGCTCGGTGGCAGCGAATTCAGTGGTAGCAGCATCAATCAGCAGTCCCAGAGCGGCGACGACGTGTTCGTACTGAAGATCAATACCGCGGGCAACTCGATCAAGGCCGCCGTGCTCGGTGGCAATGGATCGGACGACTCCTACGACCTGCGCACCGCCACCAATGGCGATGTGTTCGTGGTGGGCAGCACGACGAGCACCAACCTGCTCAGTCTGAACGCGGGCAGTGGCGCCAGCAACACCAACAACGGATCGAGCGACGTGCTCCTGTTCCGTTTGGACCAGGACCTCTCCACCCTGGTCTGGATGCGCAACTATGGTGGATCGGGTGCAGACCAGGGCAGCATCATGTTGCACAACCCGGTGACCGGTGACCTCTTCGTTGGCGGCAACACCAGCAGCACCAACTTCCCCACTGCAAGTCCCCGTCAATCCACGCGCGGCGGGTCCAGCGCGGGCTTCATCCAGCGGATGACCGGTGCCGGTGCTACCACGTGGTCCTCCTACTTCTCTTCAGCCAGCGGTGATGATGCCAACCTGTTGTGCATGGCCTTCAACACCACCCGGTCGGAGCTCTACTTCGGCGGGGTGACGGAAGGTTTGAGCTCGGCCAACATCTCCGCCTCCGGCGTTTGGGACAACAGCCACAACGGCAGCAACGACCTGTACGTGGCGCGCATGACGGTCGACCAGACGTTCCTTGGAGGAACCTACATCGGTGGCTCCAACAATGAGGTGAACATGATGGGCCTCAACCTGGACGAGAACAACGACGTCTATGTGTTCGGTTACACCAACAGCACCAACTTCCCGATCACGGGCTCGCCGAACGTTCCGCTCCAGGCCTCGAACAACGGCAGCAACGACAAGGTATTCTTCAAGTTGGAGAGCGACCTGAGCAGTCTTGAATTCAGCACCTACTACGGTGGCAGTGCTGATGATTACGACCCCGTGGGCGAGCGCGGCATCAAGTTCAGCAACTGCCGGATCTACACGATCGTCACCGCGCGCAGCAACAACATTCCGCTGACGCAGGGCGCGCTGAACACGACCAAGAACAGTTCCACCTCGCGCTATGAGCCGGGACTGGTGGTCTGGGCCAATCCGCCGGACCTGCTGGGCAACAGCATCAACTATAATGGCACGGCGATCTGCGCCGGGAGTGTGCCTGGCGACATCACGGGTTCCGAACCCAGCTACACCCTGCCAACGATCGTACGCAACAACTCATCTTCGAGCTACCCGTCCTTCCCCTCCGCAGCGACCTACCAATGGCAGATCAGCGCCGACAGCGTGAACTGGACGAACATCGCCGGCCAGACCGGGCAGGACCTGTCCG
>Ga0116144_10003789_pt1 | contig 14764 bp, 1 predicted proteins | sample AD_UKC035_MetaG_FD_89746 | JGI IMG/M metagenome (GOLD analysis project Ga0116144, IMG submission 89746) | Active sludge microbial communities of municipal wastewater-treating anaerobic digesters from USA - AD_UKC035_MetaG | ecosystem: Engineered > Bioreactor > Anaerobic > Digestate | place: USA... | reverse complement strand
GCCGGTACCAATAGTCCTCTGCTTCGGCGGTCAGGTTGCGCACTTCCGGCGCCTCGCCGACGACGCTGGTGGTCTTCAGGCCCATGTCCACCGCCTCACACCCGGCCGGCAGCGGATCCTCCACCACCACGTAGTACAAATCCGTCGGCGCCACCACCGTCAGTTTCACCAGAATCAAGTCTCCCACGCCGGCCTCGCTGATCCGCTCACTCGCTGATCCGCTTACCCGCTCGTACCGCCGCGCCACGACGATGCCCCGATCCGCCGCCTTTACGTCTGCCGCCGGCAGGAAGTAGCGCAGGTGCGCGGTGTAGTAGAGCTGGCCCGCGCCGGTCTGCCCGCCGGATGGGGGCTGCCGCTCGATGAGCAGGCGGTTGGCTTCGTCCGCCAGCAGCCGGGCGATTTCCACCTGCACGACGTGGCTTTCGTCAATATTCTCCTTATTCACGTCCCCGCTCAGGATCACTTCGCCGTTAAGATTGACGATATAGCTGAAGTCACCCTGCATTTCGCCGGTGGCGCGCATGTACGCAATCAGCCCTATCATCACCCAGGCAGTGGTGTTGGTGGATTCCCAGTAGCGGCGGTTGAGCGCGTCGCTCTGGCGGACGCTCATCAGCCAGCGGGCGACGTTAGGCAGCAGGTCGCTGTCGGGCATGTGCCGCGCCATCGCCCACATGATGACGGCGGTGGTGCGGACGTCAGTGTTCATGTTCCAGTAGTCGGGTTCGCTCTCTTCCCAGTGCGTGCCCGTTGCGCTGTAGACGGCTTCCCCGGCAAAGTCCGCCATCAACGTGTTGATGCGACTCTTTTCCTTTGGCTCCAGCAGCTCCAACGCCACGGCCAGGAGAGCTTTCCCGTACTGATCCAGCTTCGCGCGGTTTCCAAAGAGGCGGATGGCGTATCCTAACTCGCCGGCCGGATTTGTTCCGTCAATCAGTTGCAAATATTCGCCCAGGACGTAAAGCTGGTACGCCTGACGGTTGACCTGCCAATGGCTGGTTTCGTCTACGTCGCCCAGGTTTTGCCGCAGGTAGACGACACCATCGTGGATGACATTCACGTCCACTGTGAAGCCCGCGCGGTACGCTTCCAGCATCCCGTGCAGGACGTAGGAGGTGAGGTAGACGTTGCTCCAATCGTCCATCCACCAGCCCCAGCCGCCGTCGTAATGCTGATAGGCATAGAGCCGCTGCAAGGCCACGCCCACTTGTTCCCTCAGATTCGCTTCCAGTTCAGGGCGTGCGATCCCCATCTCTTCAAGCGCCTGGTAGGTGAGGACGTTGGGCAGGAAGCGGCTCACCGTCTGCTCCACACATTCGTAGGGATAATGTTCCAGGTACTTCAGTGAGTCGGCGGTGGCGGCGGTGAGCGAACCATCCACCTGCACCGTGAGTTCGCCCTGCGTCGGATCGAAACGGCGCGGCAACTGCACGACTTCCTGACGCAACTCCGGCTCGGCCAGCCGCCCGGCGGTCGCCATCACCTCCGGCGTGCTGTAGCGGTAGACCGGCAGCGTCAACTCCACGCCGTCGCGGTACGAGCCGGCTTCAACCTCCATCCGCACGCGGACTTGTTCGCCGGGCAGCACGGTGACGGGCCAGCCCACCCGCACCTTGTCGCCGGCCGGGATGTCCACGGTCTGGTAGGTCGGGCCGCTCACGTCCAACCCTTCTACGGTCAGGACAACGTCGGCAGCGAGGGGTTGGCCGGTGTTGTTGTGGACGATAGTGGCAATTTCCGCCTGATCGCCCACCACGAAGAAGCGCGGCAGGACGGGGCGCACCAGCAGATCGAGCGTGCTGAGGACGTCCACGTCGCTCTGGCCGACGAGCGTGTCGGCGGTGACGCCGCGCGCTTGCATCCGCCACGTCGTCAGGTTGTCGGGCAGCTTGACCTCGACTTTGGCCCGCCCGTTTGCGTCGGTGCGCACCACGGGGTTCCAGTAGGCCGTGTCGGCAAACTGGGTGCGGATGAAGCCGGCTTCGCCCTCGCCGCCCCCGCCACCTTTGGCTTTCGGCGCCAGGTCGCGGTTGTAGGCTTCCATGGAGAGCACCAGCGGGGTGGACGTGCGCACGTTCAGACCGCGTTGGCTCCAGTAGCGTTCCAGCAGCGTCGGGCCGGTCTCGTCGGCCAGCGCCAGCACGGCCAGGTCGGCCAGCCGCAGCGACAGTTCCGCCTCCACCGGCTTCCCGGCGTGATCTGTCACCAGCACGTCGTAGGTGGCCGTGTCGCGCGGATGGTAGTAGCCGCCGGATTTCATATCCCGGTCCGGCGTGAGGGTAATCTTCAGCTCTTTCTCTTTGATGGACACCGGCAGTTGGATGATGCCCATTTTGAACGAGGCCAGCCCGTCCGCCGCCTGATCCTGCCCCTGGACGATGACGACGGAGACGAAGATGTTGGGCGCGTAGTCCGCGGTGATGGGGATGCGCAGCACTTCGGTGTTGGTGCGCAGTTCGCGGACTTCGCGCTGGATGATGTGGCCGCGCTCGATGGTGACGAGCGCCTTGACGGTGCCGCTGTACGGCGACGGGATGAGGATTTCGGCCACGTCGCCGACGGCGTACTCGTCCTTGTCGGCGATCAGATCAATGCGGTTGGTGCTCTCCTGCCGCCAACGCGCGCGTCCGCCCCACACCCAGAGGTACGCGCTGCTGCGGATCTCGTTGCCGCGCGCGTCTGCGCCGATGGCGCGCACGCGGTAGCTGCCCGACTCCGGCGGGGTGAAGGTTGCCACGGCCTTGCCCATATCGTCGGTGGTGGCGGTGGTGGTGAAGACCGGCGTGTCCTCCACTTCCCACGTCCAGTAGAACTGGCCGTCGTCCGCCTGCTCGCGGACGTTGTACCAGCGATGTTCCATGAAGATGACCTGCAAGGTGACGCCGGACACGGGCGCGCTGTCTTTATCCACCGTGAGCAAGTCCACCGACTTGTTCTTGCCCGCTTCGGCCAGGTAGCCGCGCGGCGCTACGCCGATGTAGAATTCCCCTTTGTGGACGACGACGGACGCGCGGGCGCTCACGTACTGGTCGTTGATGTCGGTGACGTTCGCCTCGAAAGTGAACGTCCGGCTGTTCGTCTCGCCGGAGAGGTCGGCGGGAACCTGGAAGGCAGCGCGGCCCTCGGCGTCGGTGACGCCGTCGCCCTGCGCGATCAGGCGTCCATAGCCGCCATAGGTCTGCTCGTCGCGGTCTTCCCATTCGTAGTCACTCCAACTGTACCACGGGCATTTCTCGTTGCGCGGGCAGTCGTAGTTGAACCAGTAATTGCCGCTCAACACATTCCATTGGACTTCGGCGTTGGCGACGGGGCCGCCGAAGTAGTAGGCGGCGTCCGCCGTGGCCTGGATCGTGTCGCCGTTGAAGTAAGCGTCCTTGGCGGTTTGCACGCCCACCTGGAACTCTGGTTTGCGATATTCCGCCAGTCTGAAGGACGCGCTGGCGGAGAAATTCCAATCGCCGCCCTCCACCTGGACGTAGTACGTCCCCAGCGCGGCCTCCTCGGCCAACGCCAGTTCGCCATTGAACGTGCCCATCTCATTGATGGGGAGCGTCTCGTTGTAAAGCTCCTGCCCCTCCGGGTCCTGGATGGTGACACGGACTTCGGCGATCTCTGCCGGAAGGGTGTAATGCGCGTCGTCGTCGGCGCGGAGGACGCCCTTGAAGTACACCGTCTGACCGGGGCGGTAGATGGGACGGTCGGTGTAGAGGGTCGCCGCGTAGGGCGCGCCGCCGTAATCGCTCATCAGGTTGAAATTCCACGGGCGAATGCCGTTGTCCCAATTGTTGTAGGCCACGCCGAAAGTCGCCGCGCCCGGCTCGCCGGAGAAGACGAAGAGGTCGCGCCACAGATTCGTCATCTCTGCCTGTTGCGCCAGGTACAGCCCATCCGCATCGGTGACACCTGTGTGGCGTTCGTCCTCCTCGGAGCGATACAGCGTCACATCCAGGCCGGGCACGGGCTGCCCCGTTGCGAGGTCGGTGGCCCACACCAGGGTCTCGTGGTTCGTCTGCTTCAACGTCAAATTGATCTGGGTGCGGATAAACGCATACGTGACGGGGTCGGCGTTGATGTCGTAGGCGCTGACTTCCGGCGAGGTCATGACGAGGTAGTAGCTGCCGGGCGGCAACTGCGCGCCATCCGCCGTGACCATGTCCAGCCGGCGCAGCTCGCTTTGATTGCGCGGCGGGCTGACGTTGACCGTCCACTCGCGCACCAGCCAGTCGCGGTCCACCGCGAAATTCTGCCGGTACTGATAGCTCCCCGATCCGAAGAGCTGGATAAAATTCTCCTTCGGCAGGCGATAGAGGGCCAGATTGAGTTGCCTGACGTTGCGATAGCTGGCGTAGATGGCGGTGGGCGTGTAGGCGTTGAAGACGCCCAGATTGCCGTTGGTGTTGAGGTAGGCGTAGGGCGGCCAATCGCCGGTGGTGAAGCGCAAATCCAGCGCCGCGCCCAGCCGTTCCCCATAACGGTCGGGTGCGTTTGCCCCCACCGCCACGTAATACGTTGTCGCCGCCGTCATCGGGAACGACAGACGCAGTTCCGTGTTGTAGTTCGACCAGTAGGTATAGACGCGCGTAGGTTCCGGGATGATGGCGATGTAGTCCATGATGCCGTCGCGCTGCATCGGGCTGGCAAACGTGATCTCAATATCGGAGTTGGGCCGGACGTTGGTCGCGCCGTTGGTCGGGTCAACGCTGACGATGCCGGGCGTCCGCACGGTTTTGAACGTCCAGAGGACTTCCTCCCCCATCGCCACCGGGCTGTTCTTGGCGTAGACGAGGGCGTTCAGCGCCGCCGTGCAGGTGGCGTTGCGCGGCAGCGGCGCGTCTGGGATGAAGCCCATCACTTCGGCGCGGGCGTACGCGAGGTTTTCTTTCTCCTCTTCCGGCGGGCCGCCCCAGCGGAACGTCCCGGCGACCGGCTGTTGGTTGATGGACAGTTGGAAAGACTCTTCCACCGAGGCGCGATCCATCGGCTGGTTGAAGGTGATGCTGATGACCGTAGAAGGGGCGACGTGTTCAGCGTTGCGGCGCGGATAGACATCCAGCGTCCGGGGTTGCTGCGTGCTGAAGCTCCAGGTATGCGTTTCCTTGAGCGTCGCGCCGCCGGTATCCGTCAGGTTTGCGTCAACGCTGACCTGGTATTCCGTGGCTGGCTTGAAGCCGCCGTCCGCGCGGAAGCGGTAGATGCTGGTGTTGATCCATTCGCCCGCGCCCGCGATGGGCGGGTCGAACTGCAAGGGCTGCGGCAACGCGCTCTGGGCGTCCAGCGAGGTCAACGGTACGACCGGGCGATTGAACACGACGACCACGGCGGCATCGGGATCAACGTCCTCCGTGCCGGGCGCCGGTTGCACCTCGCTCACCTCCAAATAACCGGTGGTCTGGAAGGCGAAGCTCACGGGGTCGGGCAGCGCCAGCCCTTCGGCGTTGCGTGCCGTCTTGTCAATGGTGACGCGATAATCCGCCGCGCGCGCCAGGGCCTGCGCCGGCTTGAAGAGCAGCGTGCGCGCGTCGCTCCAGGTGAGGTCGCCCTTGACCGCCGGTTCGATGTTGAAGGCCTGCGCGACGCTGTCCTGATCCATCGGCTGGTCAAACACCAGTTCGATGGGGGCGGTCAGGGCCAGCGTTTCGCCGTTTTCCGGCGTGCGGAAGAGCAGGCGCGGCGCGGGATACGGCATGGGGGTGGGGGTGGGGCCGGGCGTCGCGGTGGGCGGGGCGGGGGTGGGGGTGGGGCCAGGCGTCATAGTGGCGGTGGGGGCGGGCGGCTCTTCGGTGCCCGTCAGGAACTTGCACGCGCCGGAAAGCAGGGTTAACAACAGCACAATCAGGGTTAAGCGGTAAAAAGAGGGTTGGGTCTTCATAGGTTTTTAAACCTCCATTGCTTGGGTCAATACTTCGGCAAACGTCAAACGTCACTATTGACGTTTCACGTTTCGCGTTTCACTTCTAATGGTAGCATTGAGGTGGGCGGCTGTCAACCGAAAAATTCCCCCTCTCCACTCCTGGAGAGGGGGAACGCGGGTGAGGTCAGGGCGGATGACGCCGGGCTATGGGGCGCTGCGCAGCACCAGCGGGAGGTAGATGTAGTTTAGATCCGCGTCATAGCTAAACACCGGCACGACCATATTGCGAGTGATAGGCGTTGTCATCGCGCAACTCCACGCGGTAAACGTGACGGTGTGCGTGCCGGTGGTGGGGAAAGTGTGCTGCCAGCTTAGGGGGTTGGCGGTCGTGGCGCCCGGCGCGCCGGCGCCCGCGCCGTAGTCGAGTGTGTACGTGTAAGGCGTTGCCGTCGTTGGGGAGATGGTCGCGCGGAACTGCACGACGGTATCTGTATAGATGACACCTGTCGTCACGCGCATCAACATCACATCCGTCACATCCTCACAGACGCCGGTCAGGTTGAAGGTAGCCGTGACCGTCTGGTTGGCGTCCATCAGCACCGAGGTGGTGATGGCGGCGCCGCCCGCCGCGCCGCTCCACCCGGCAAAGGTTGAATCGGCATCTGCGGTCGCCGTCAACACCACGGTCGTCCCTTCGGGGTAGCTGTGCAGGCCGACCGGCGGCGCGACCGCGCCGCTGCCTGTCCCCGCCGTCGCTACGGTGAGGGTATAGAAAGTGGGGTGCTTCTGCCGGATAGTGACAGGCCGCGCCCCCATCCAGGAGCCGATGATCAGGGTTTCACTTAACGTGGTTTGCGTCCAGTCGCCGGGCTTGACGCGGAAGACCTTGGTGAGCGTCAGCGGTTCGCTGGCGCCCGCCGGGACGACCCAGTCGAAGGTGTCCTCCGCTTCCGGGGCTGCCCCGGTGGTCGCGTGGGTGTAGGGGGGCAGCGCCTTGTTCGGTGCCGGCGCGCTCAGGGCGACCACCGCCGGCGTGATGACGCTGAGCAATTCCAACTGGTCGGAGTCCCACGTTTCGCACAGCGTGAAGGCCGAGGACGTGGAGACCACATCCGTCACCGTGAGCATGTCCCCCGGCGCGATGGTTACGGAGAAGCCTGGCTGCCAGGCTACGTCATTCACCCGCTTCTGCCAGTCCGGCAGGGGCACGTCAAAGGCCGTCGTCGCCGTAAGGATCGCGCCGTGAACGTTCATCTGCGCCGTGTTGGTGATGCGCTGGCCCATGTTGGCGGTGACTTGCGCGGTGAAGGAGAGCGTGACGGTCGGCGGGATCGTCACGCACGGCTCGGAGGGGCGGTATTGGTGGGTGTTGGTGTAAGCCCAGGGACTCGGAATCAGGCCGCCCACCGACCAGATTTCGCCGCCGGATTGGGCCGTGGTGCAGAAGCCGCCGCCATAGGCCGTCAACGCCGTCGGCAGTGGGTCACTGATATCGGTCCAGGCGGCGCTGTTCCAGGCCGTGTAGTCGAGCCGTTCGACGAGCGTTGCCGCGTTATAAAGACCGCCGGCGTCGGCGTCGCCGCCGATAGCGTAGAGGTATTGGTTGGTGGCTGCCAATGTGAAGTCGGCGCGCGCGCTGGTGAAAGCGGGGCCGGTCTCCCAGGAGTTCCCCGCCATATTATAACGTTGTGTGACGGCGATGTTAGCGGCCGCATCCACGCCGAATCCCCTGACGACATAGAGGGTCTCATTTACCTGCACCCAACCGGGCAAGAAGGTTGCCGTGGGCATGGCAGCGCCGGTCACTTCCCAGGTTTCTGCCGCGATGTTGTAGATGTTCACCGCGTCGGACGCGCCGCCGAGGACAATGTCGTTGTCGCCGCCGGCCAGATAGAGGCGACCATCCCATGCGCCGAGCGCCGCGCCCCAGACGTGGCGCGGCAGGCCGGGGCCTTCCACCCAGGCGTCGCGGGCGATGTCGTAGATGAAGAAACGGTTCATCCCGCCGATGCCGCCGGCGACGTAAATCTTTCCCTGGTAGCAGACCGCGGCCGCGCCCTCGCCCGGCCGGGGGAACGGCGCGAGCGCTGTCCATGTATCCGTGTCGGCATCATAGCGCCACACCTTATCCGTATAGCCGCTGGCCGCGCCGGAGATGATATAGAAGCGGTTCGGTTCGCCGGGGCATTGCGCGTGGGCGTAGCGAAAGACGCCCTGGGGCAGCGGCGCGGCGTTGTGCCAGGAAGCGGAGGGGGAAAGCGGCGCGGGGGAGAGGGGGAGAGGGGGAGAGGGGGAGAGGTTCCTGGCGCGCGTCAACGCGGAGGCCGGGGTGTTGGTCCAGTAGATGGCGTGGTCGCCGGCGTGGTACTCGACGTGACCGTAGCTGGCGGTGAGGCCGGAGACGTATTCGACGCCGGCCGGCAACGTGTCGGTCAGGCGCAGCGCTCCCAGCAGGGGATTCTGGCTGGTGAAGGTGAGGGTGTAGGTGATCAGTTGGCCGTTGTAAGCCACCGCCGGGCCGTTGAGGGCGAATTGCGGCGGTTGGAAGGTCACGCCGCGCTCTTCCGAGGCCATGCCGTCGGGGTGCAGCCATTCATAGATCGTGACCGGGACAGTATCGGTGATGTGCAGCGTCTTGACCAGCCGCACGGACGTACCGGGCGTCAGCGTTACCGCCCAGTCGCCGTCCGACGAGGTCACGGCGCCGCGCGTGTGATATTCCTCCGCCAGCGCCACCGGGTAGGCGGCCCAGTCTTCGGTCAGTTGGACGAAGAGCGGGGCGCGCCCCACGTAGTCCAGCCGATCCACAATCTGCACGTCGTCGGCGGGGACAACGGTGAAGGGGCCTTCATTATAACGGCCTACGTAGTTGCCGTTGATGTAAACTTCCGTTGTCCAGGTGAACGCCGGGTGCGGCGTGACATGGAGAGTGTGTTCCGCCACGGCTACGCGCTCTTCAGGCAGCGCGTTCCCGATGAGGCGGGGGAGCAGTTGGAGGTCAACCGGGTTGTTCCAGGCAGTTCCTATGGCTCTGTGGATGAACCAGATTAACTCGCCGTCGCCGGGGTAGGTTTTGCGGAAGTAGGAGGGATAGCCATCGCCGTTTTGCGCGACGATCTCGATGGCGGGATCGGTGACGCGCAACTGGTAGGAGGTGAGGTCATTATTGATAAAGTCGCGGGTAATCGGCAAGCCCTGCGCCAACGGATGATGGGGAGCGATCAGTGTGAAATGGGGAGAAGCCGTTGGCGTCCAGGCGTAATTGGTGGTGTCGTTTTCTACCAGATATTGGTTGACGCCGTTCACGAAAGAAGCATAGTAACTTCCGCCGATGACAATGGCGCGCTTACCCTGATCAATGACGTCGGTGCGGATTTTCTGGATGTCGGCGGCATTCAGCAAACCGCCTGTCATGCCGATGATCACAACGTCATAAGGGGTGAAGTCAATGCCGGTCCAATCCACCTGGGCATAAATCGTGTCGTAGGTGTATCCCAGAGTGTCGAGCGCGCGCTGCACCGATGCGGACGTATCTGTAGTGCGCAGGTGCAGAATGGCCGGCAACGGTCGGGCTGCCGGGTGGGTGTATTCCAGCAAGGCGGTGTTGGTGAGTGTGGTGACTGCCGGCGCGGTGACCGTCACGTTGAAGGTGACGGTGACCACGTCCGGCAAGGGTTCATGCCCCACCGCTTCGCAACGAGTGGTGGTGTTATGGAGATAATCCATGGCCCACACTTCCGGCGGCCACTGCCCTGCGATAAACGTGATGCCGGAGTTCTGGGCCCCTGAGGCGCCGCAGGTAAAGCTCGCCAGTACGTTGCACGAAAGATCGGTGACAACCACGGCATTGGAGTTCCAGTCCGAATGATAGAGCACGCCGTTTTGCGCGTCGTAATCAATGCCGGCCGTATCGCCGATGCTCGGCACGGTGCAGGTCATTACTTTCCCCCAGGTGTCGTCCACAAATTGGCCGGCCTTGCGCAAATCGAGTTCGTAAACCAGCCCGCCATCAAAAAGCACCGTGGCAAAATAGCGCGTTAGCGTTCCGGGAACGACTGCGATGTCTATAAGGTTGTTGAGGCTGGCGCCGTCATAGCTATTATTGTTTGCCCCCACAGTTTCCCAGGCATTAAGGACGCGTCCGGCGGCATCTGTCTCGATGAGGTTGTCATCGTGACTCCCGCCGCCGTTACAGTCGGTCAGGAAGTAATGGCCGGTGGCGGTATCGTAGCCGGCGCCGCTGCGCCAGTTTTGACTGGCGGGCCAACCGGCATTGGCCTCAGAGAGGTTGAAGCTGTGCAGCAGCGCGTGGGGCGCGGGATAGGCGACGTCGTTCATCTGGTGTTCTCCGACAACGGACGACTCATGGACGTAACGGGTGTACCCGGCCTGCGGGTTATAGACCAGACCCATTGCATTGGTCGCCCAGGTGTTGGTGAAGGTCTCGATGAGCGCGCCGGGCGTCGAGAAGTACAACGGCGGGGCCGGCGTCCAGTAGACGGCGCGCGCCGTGTCGCTGTACCACGCCGTCCCGGCCGACGCGCTCAACCCGCCGGCGAATTCCACCCCCGCCGGCAGCCGGTCGGCCAACGTCGCCGTGCCGGTGAGCCAGGTCGGGCGCGTGATGACGACGGTATACGAGATCACGTCGCCGGTGTAGACCCAGTCGGCGGAGGCGTCCTTGGCGATGGCTACGCCGCAGTCACATGCCGAGCATTGCCGGAGGCGTTCATTCCGCGTCGTGGGGTTGAACGGGCTGGGCGCTCCATCCACTACGTACATTTCGCCATTCACCGAGGCGCCCTCAACGCGATAACTTCTATTGATAAGATCAGGCCCATAGACAAATCTGCCGACATTTTGGCCGAAGTAGGCTGAATCTTGGAACGGGTCCCCGCTGGCGCCAATGCCGTTGGCGAGCCAGAGCTGGTATTCACCGTTGTGAACTTCCTCCATATCGGCCATGCCCCACCAGGGTTGGGGCAACGGCCCCAGATCGGCGTTGGGAGTATTGAAGGTTGCCGCCGCAATGTCGTAGCACTGTGTGTCGGCATAGACGACGTCGCTGATGTTGATGCCGCCTCCCACGCAGACCCCGCCGGCTGTCCCAATCCACGGGACGTACCACCCGGCGTGGAAGTTGAAGCCGCCAGGGATGTGGGTGAAGTTGCCTAACAGTGTGGCCGCGTTCGCCGCCGGATCGTAGCGGTACAGCGTGGTCAGATTGCCGCCGGCGAGGGTAGTCGCGCCGCCGGTGATGTAACACTGGTTGGCGTGCTCATCTACGACGATGTCGGACGCCCAGATGCCGTTGGCGGGCAGCGGTGCGGGCAAGTCCGGGGTATCCCAGGTGTTGCTGATGATGTGATAGCGATACCATACGCCGCTGGTCCCACTGTCGGTATCGGGCAGCAGCAGGATGACCGGATCGGTGGGCGTGACGTAGCCGAAGCAGGCGTCCCCCGGATGATTAATGGTAGGCGTCGGTTCAGCCGCGCCGGTCGTCCAGGAGTCGGTCGCGGGATCGTAAATGTCTACCGCGCCGTTGCTGCCGTAGCCCCCCACGTTGTACAGCTTGCCGTTATACTCAATCACCGCGCCATCCTGTGACGGCGTTGGCGAATCACGGCGCGCCTCCCACGCGATGGGGTCGAGCGCGCGCTGGGTAATTACGGTCGTGTCCGAAATCGCCGGGTTGCTCGCCAGCGAAGCCGTCACCGTGACTGCCACGGTCGTGCTGTACACGATGCCCCGGTCAAGCTTGAGCGCCACGTCAAAAGGTTTGACGCCGGTATCCGGCACCACACCCAGCGAGGCTGGCAATTCTACACTCACGCCGGCGCTGCTTGCGTAGGAGAGCAGCACTGCGGCGGCCGCGCCGCTGTGATTGGCAAAACTCAGCGTATGGGATTGCGTCTCGCACGGGCAACCGGCGACTTCAAGAAACGCCGATTGCAGAACGGCCCCGTCCGCCGGTTCGCACGGCGGCGTCATCTGGTAGCCCGGCGCGGTGCAGGCGACCAGGTCGGGCTGGAGTGCGAAGTTGATGCCGAAGAGATGCGCGCTCAGTTCGCCCAGGTTGTAGGTCTGCGAGAGGTAGCCTTCCGCCGCGATGGTGAGCGTGTACGAGATCGCGCCGGCCAGGTTCAGGCCGTAGACGCCGGTGAAGGGAGCGCTCCACGTCTCGTTGGCGGGCGCGGGTGGATTCAGCGGATCGCCGGTGACGGTGAGGCGCGCGTAGACCGGATAGCCGGTGTTGGCGTCCGTCACTTGCCCGGCGATGTCCCAGAAGGCCGCCGGCGTCAGGGGGATGTCGCCCCGCCCGCCGTCCACATCCACGGTCGCCGTAACGGTGTTGGCCGCATAGCCGTAGACATGTCCCGTCACGGTGTAGGTCGCGTCGCCAGGGAGGATCATCTCGTAGGAGCCGACGCCGTCGCCGGCAGTGGTGAAGGGCGTTCCGGTTGGCGTGTGGACGGTCGCCACCGCGGCGCCCGACAGGCCGCGCAGCGTGGTCGCATCATAGACTGTCCCGGAAAGATGGCCCCAGAAGTAAGGCGCGCTGTCCGACCAGACATCGGAAGCGCCGCGCCGGTCGTCGCCCCAGACGGTGTAGAAGTGCCCCCCGCCGGCCGCCGCGCCGTCGTAGTCGCCGTGATAGCACGTCGTCATCCCCGGCCCGGCCGCGACCACCGGCGACGACTCGTCGCTGAGGCGCTGATTGGCGCTAAACGTCGCGCCACTGTCGCGCGAGAGCGCCATGTAGCGGTCGTAAAGCAGGTTGTTGCTCGCATCGAGCCGCCGATCGTACCAGAAAACACCGATGGCGCCCGTTTCCCCTACGGCGAGAGCCGGCGAGAACTGGTCGGTAGTGTTCCAGTTGTCGTTGACCTTGATTTCGGTTTCCCATGTCGCGCCCTGGTCGAGCGAGCGGCGGTAGTAGACGTTGACCACGTCGCCAGCGTCGTAACCGTCCGGGTCGTAGGAATAGACGGCGTGCAAGACGGAATTGTGGTCTACGGCGATCTGCGGGTAGGGGGAATAGCGAATGTTGCCGTTGAGCGCGGGGTGGTTGCAGTTGCCGGCAGCACTCGCCGTCGCGTCGCGGGGATTGACTTGGCCGCTCATCGGGTTGGGGAGTGGCGTCCAAGCCGCGCCGCCGTTGGTCGAGCGGGCCATCTCAATATCAATCGGGCCGTCTGGGTAGGCGTCCCAGTGCGTCCAGGCTACGTAGACCGCGCCGGTGGTGGGATCCACGGCGGGCCACGCGCCGGCGACCTGAGCGTGCCCGCTCACATCCGCCGGCGCGGACCAAATCTGCCCGGCGTCGCCAGAACGGGCGACGTAGATGTGTCCATTGGTGTTATTGAGCCAGACGGCGTAGAGACGACCATAGTAAGGGCTGGCGGGCTGGTTATCCACGGCCAACTGCATTTTGTCGTTGTTGCCGGAATAGATCATTCCCAGCCAGGTCGCGGCGTCGCACCCGGCGCCCATATCCCATAAGCCCAGACCATTGGAGTAGAGCGTTGCCAGGTAAAAATGGCCGTCTGCGCGTCGCCAGACGAGGGTCGGCGAGCCGTAGGACTCGCCGGGGCCGCCGGTCACAGCGCCGCGATCCACCCACATCGCGCCGCCATCCACCGAGCTGCTAAAGCCGGTCCAGCCGGTGTATTCTACGTGACCGTGATAGGAGTCGTTGTAGGCGGCGCAGAGGGCGCCGGTGTCGTCGTTGTACGCAACCACCGCGTTATTCTGGGTCAGCGAGGTGGTTTCGCCAGTCGGGTCGTTGACCAGCTCATCGTCTCCCAGGGCCGTGACGGCTTGCGGGCGCGGGGTTGGGACCGTCAATGCGGGCGCGCCGTCGGCGGCGGAGGAGGAGGGGGGGGAGGGCGGGGGCGGTTCCTGGGGGAGTGGCGCCGTCATCTGCGCCGTCGGTTCCGACGCACCCGCTGCCATGCCGGCAAAAGGCGCAAGCAAGATCATCAACACCAGAACGAGATTCCATCGTGTATGCATGAGTGTCTCCTTATATCAAGCTGATTGTTAGAATACAACACAAAGGAGCTGAGGAATTGCGGGCCTGTTCGGGGCCTTCAGGGGGGAATGAACGCCAGCTACTCTAAAAAAGCTTAGGGCCAATGGTTAGAAACATACGGCGTCATAAGAGTATTATAGCTTTTTCGGTTAAAACTCGCAAATAGTCTAACCTGCCAAACAAGACTGCCAGAAGCTTCTCTTTTCACTTGTGTGCAACGCTGATTCCCGCTAGAATAAAACTCAACCAGGGATGAGAATTTCACCGCAGAGCACGTAGAGGCCGCGGAGTTTTCCTTTCTTCTCTGTGAACTCTGTGCTCTCTGTGGCTAGTTGTGGAGGAGATACCTATGCAATGGGAAGATTTGACTTCACTGGACTTTGAGAAAGCTGTGCAGACGTGTGACGGCGTCGGGATCATTCCAGTAGGCGTGATCGAGGCGCACGGGCCGCACTTGCCGCTCGGCATGGACGCCTTCGAGGCGCACTGGACGGCCTGCCGCGCTGCCGAACAGGAGCCGGCGATTGTCGCGCCGTTCTACCCCTTCGGCATCAACCACGAGTCGCGGCATCTGCCCGGCGCGCTCGTCCTGCGCCGCGAGCTGGTCTTCGCCCTGCTGGAAGCGCTCTGCGACGAGATGGGGCGCAACGGGCTGACGAAGATTGTGCTGCTCAACGGGCACGGCGGCAACCGCTTCTACCTGCCGCTGTTCGTGCAGACGTTGGTGGAACAGGCCAAGCCCTACATCGTCTACTACGCCGACCTGCCTTTCCCCGACCCCAAGGAGCTGCTGGAGACGACGGAGACCGGCCACGCCTGCGAGGCGGAGACCAGTCACGGTCTCTATCTGCTCGGCGACCGGGTGAAGATGG
>Ga0116144_10003782_pt1 | contig 14779 bp, 13 predicted proteins | sample AD_UKC035_MetaG_FD_89746 | JGI IMG/M metagenome (GOLD analysis project Ga0116144, IMG submission 89746) | Active sludge microbial communities of municipal wastewater-treating anaerobic digesters from USA - AD_UKC035_MetaG | ecosystem: Engineered > Bioreactor > Anaerobic > Digestate | place: USA... | reverse complement strand
ATGAATATGAATAGCCGAAATATTATGCTGTTTATAAGCGTTTCTCGGAAGATGGTTGCCGGATGTAGTCTGGGTTCCCCTCTTCACTGCAACCGTTTCTATTCCCGGGACGAGTGCTTTCGCTTCCCTGCAGAAGGCTTCGCACCCTGTAGCAAGAATTGCTCTTATTCCCAGTTCGTTTGCAATCAATACAAGGTCTCCGTATTCACCCACCTCGATTCCGTTAACAGTCTGCTGGACCACGCCCAGGTTGCCGGTATGGGTAAGATGTCCTCCGATTGTGCCTGCCATGGGGTGCTGTCCGATAAAAGCTATATAATCGAATTTCCGGTCGTCCATGTTGAATGTGCCTGATTTTGCCGCCGGCCAGTTGCGCACAAGTTCAGCCGAAGGATGGAGGATTTCAGGATTAATTGCTCCCGAGCCGTGGCCGTCTGCAACCAGGATTTCCGTTGCTTCTCCTTCAAGGAAACCTTCCACCGCGGCGTTGACCTCTTTTGTAAGCAGCTCTTTTGCCTTTTCGTAGTAACGGCTTTCTTCAAATACCCAGTTATCAAAATCAAGCACGCCTGCGACTCCTTCCAAATCCGTCATAATAAATACTTTCATTTTTCTCTCCTTTTTTCCAGATTTCTCATGCTATCCCTTTTCCTATCAACTTTCTCAATTTTGGGTCTGCCGGGTTTATCTCCAGTTCATAGAGAGAGATGGGCTCTTTTCTCATTTCGAGAAGACTTGACGGATGTCTTTGCTTTAATATCCGCGGGGGATAGTCACTGTCTCCCCTCATGATTCTTATTCTTTCGTAAGGGGGCTTCGGGAGGTTTATCAACCCGAAGCTTTCTTTCTGCGCTCTCTTTATTGCTTTCCGGGCGCCTGCTTTTATCCTTTTTCTGGCTTCGGCAGCATGAAGATGGATAGCTGACTTGTTGTGCTCCCTGTATACCTCTTTTGGCAGGTGGTTTCCGGCTGTCGTCTGGGTTCCCCTCTTCACTGCGACCGTTTCTATTCCCGGGACGAGCGCCTGCGCTTCCCCGCAGAAGGCTTCGCATCCTGTGGCGAAAATTGTTCTAATATCCTGCTGTCCGGCAGTCAAAACGAGATCTCCGAATTCTCCAACTATCAGCCCGTTTATAGTCTGTTCCACAACGCTGAAATTGCCGGAGTGAGAAAGGTGTCCCCCTATTGTTCCGGCCATTGGATGTTGTCCCACAAAGGCAAGGAAATCAATTTTTTCTTTGGCTATGAAAAGAGATGCTCCATATCGCGAAAGTTCCACTTTTTCATGAAGAAGTTCAGGATTAACGGCTCCCGAGCCGTGGCCGTCAGCAATCAGAATTTCCGTTGCTCCTCCTTCCAGGAAACCTTCCACCGCGGCGTTAATCTCTTTTGAAAGCAGCTCTTTTGCATTTTCGTAGTAACGGCTTTTTTCAGAACACCAGTTGCCGTAATCCATGATGCCTGCAACGCCTTCCAGATCTGTCATAATGTATACTTTCATCTGTTCTACCCCGTTTTCAGTATGGTGTTTGTAGCGAGTCCAATTTATGGGCTTTTTTAATACCTTGCTATAAATCGCTTGTGCCGGGTTCATCCCGGGCTTGTCCGGGGCTATTCCGGTATTTATCCCGTAAGGGGCAACGCTGCAAAAGCTCGCGCTGTATTAAACATCTACAATCTTTATTTACTTGTAGCGGTGGCATTTATGCCACGGTTTTGTGAAGTGCGGCTTGTCCCGTAAGGGGCACCGCTACAATTTCCTGTCATTTAACGACTACAGGATGTATATTACCTATCTGTTTTCCTGTCAACTTGCATGTTATGTTTTTCGGGTCGCAAGGGCAGAAAATTGAATCTGCCCGTTTCTCATGGTTGCAGCGGGAATTAAACATTTTATCATCATGAAAAGAAAAAGCAAGAAAAAAAAGATTGCGGTCGGGCAATAAACGGCGCCGGGATTTCTTGACAAATGAGGTTATTTATCGGAATATATATGTATTGCCATAAATAAAATGTGGCGTATACGCGAAAAAAAGGAGTTGAATGTGAAATTCAACAGAGGTATTTTCAGAGAGTACGATATAAGGGGGATTTTTGAGACGGACCTGAAGGGAAAATTTTCCCATGACCTCGGAAGGGCTTTCGGCCGGTATGTTGTGAAAGCTGGAATGAAAAAGGTGTGCGTTGGAGGGGACAACAGGATTACATCGCCGGAGCTCAGGGAAAAACTCATAGAAGGACTTGCAAAGACGGGGTGTGAAGTGACCGACATAGGGACAGTTCCCACGCCTGCCTTATATTTTGCAGCACACAGGTACCGTTCAGACGGCGGCGTTATGGTGACTGCCAGTCACAATCCTCCTGAATACAACGGTTTCAAAATGGTTTTCGGCGGCGGTAGCCTTCATGGGAAAGAGATACAGCGGCTTGCCGATTACATGGAATCCGGAAATGGAAATGACGGCAAGGGGCATGTCGTTCAGAGGGATATCCTTGATGAATATATTTCTTTTATGACAGGCAAGTTCAGCTTTAAGAAGAAATTCAGGATAGGAGTCGATACAGGCAACGGGACTCTCGGTCCAACACTGCTCAAGGTACTCAAGCCGCTTGGAATAGAAGTCCTGCCGCTTTATACTGAAAGCGACCCGTCTTTTCCCAACCACCTTCCCGACCCGCTTGTGGCGGATAATCTCAGGGACCTGATAAAAGCAGTGCTCGAAAATAAACTCGATGCAGGTTTCGCATACGACGGCGATGGAGACAGGCTGGGCGTTATTGACAACAAGGGCAATATCTGGTGGGGAGATAAGCTGATGATACTTTATGCCAGAGAAGTTCTTGCAAATCTCCCCGGTTCATCCGTAATTTTTGACGTAAAGTGTACCAGAGCCCTTGAGGAAGAAATAAGAAAAGCAGGAGGAAAGCCGCTGATGTGGAAAACAGGCCATTCCCTTATAGAAGATAAACTCCACAGTGAAAAAGCCCCTATTGCGGGAGAACTTTCGGGCCATTTATATTTTGCGGATGAATACTACGGGTATGACGATGCGGTTTACGCATCCCTGAGATTGCTGCGCATAATGGACAATAAGAATATCCCCCTTTCCGAAATGCTGAAAGGCGTAAAGGAATACAGTGCCACTCCCGAGATAAGAATAGAGGTACCCGACGAAAAAAAATTCGGCGCCGTGGAAAGGATAAAGAATTTTTTCAGGCAGGATTACACCATTTCGGACATAGACGGCGTAAAGGTTTATTTCCCTGAAGGATGGGCCCTTGCAAGGGCTTCCAATACCCAGCCGGCCATAGTTGTGAGGATAGAAGCGGAAACACAGGCTTCTCTCGAAACAATAAAACGGTTGTTTATCTCAAAGATATCGGAGATTATACAGTCTGGGAACTGAGTTCTGACATGGCGAATACAGGGCAGAGATAAATAATCGCAAGTTGCTCAGAACCCAGGATTTGGATACGGGATTTACCCGCGGGGGGTGATGAAACAATGAAGTGTCCTTTGAGGCTTAAGACTCAGAAAAGGCCGCTTGGGGAGGCAGCTTTCGGCGTACCGGACCAGGTTCAGGATTTTGACAACTGCCTTGAAATCGGATGTGCGTGGTGGGATGAAAAGAAAGGGAAGTGCGTTATAAGCCGCATTGGCGAGCTTATAGATAAAATTCAGGAATCTTCTGAAACGAAATGACTTTATGCATACGGTCTTAAAGGAGATTACATGAAACTGGGACTTGTCACATACGCTATTGCGAGGGAATGGACGGTGGACGAGATAATAGAGAGATGCAGCAGGCTTGGATATGAAGGAGCGGAACTAAGAACAACTCATAAGCATGGAGTTGAACCTTCATTGTCGCTGCAGGAAAGGGCCGAGGTAAAAAGGAAGTTTCAAGATTCCCCGATAGAGCTTGTGGGACTGGGCAGTTGCTGTGAATTTCACAGTCCTGAGCCTGCCGAGTTGAAGCAGAACATAGAAACTGCCAAAGCGTTTGTGATTCTGGCAAAAGACGTGGGAGCAAAAGGAGTGAAAGTAAGGCCGAACGCTTTTCCTGCTGATGTTAGTAAGGAAAAAACCATGGAGCAGATAGGGCTTTCATTGAAAGAAGTTTCTTCTTTTGCTTCTGATTACGGTATAAGGATAAGGCTCGAAGTCCACGGCAGGGATACGAGTTATCCGCCTTACATAAGAAAGATGGTAGATATTGCCGATAATGGCAATCTCTATATCTGCTGGAACTCAAACATGTTGGACATTGACGAAACAGGCTCGATAGAAAAGCATTTCCATATGCTCAGAGACAAAATTGAAATATGCCATATCAACGAGTTGAGCAGCGAATATCCCTGGATTTCACTTTTCTCGCTTCTTCAAAAAACAAAATATGAAGGTTTTTGTATGGCGGAAGTTCTTGACAGTAAAGAAACTGAAAGGTATTTGAAAAACTACAGGGCGTTATTTTGCGCCTTTAACCGCATAGCGGAAACCTGTTTACAGGCAGGGAGGCAATGATGAGAAGATATTTATTGTGGGTTGTAGCTTTATTTGTAGCCACTTCGTGTTCAAGGGCGGATGTATCAAAAGCTCCTGATTTTGCACTTGAAAATCTGGATGGAAAAGTTGTGAAACTGTCAGATTTTGCAGGAAAGGTTGTCGTTATAAATTTCTGGGCGACCTGGTGTCCTCCTTGCAGGGCAGAACTGCCTGATTTCGCCAAATTCTACAATGATAACAGAAAAAATGGAGTAGAAATAATAGGAATAGCAGTCAGCAGCAGAAAGGCTGAAGTTAAAGCCATGGTTGAAGAATATAAGATAAAATATCCTGTTTGCATGAGCGATAAGAAAGTGGAAAACGAATACGGAGGCATAAGGGCTGTCCCGACAACTGTTATAGTTGACAGAAAAAGAAATATTGCAGTCAGGAGAACAGGAATGATAAGCGAAGAAGAGCTTGCTCAGGCCGTCAAGAAACTGCTATGAAAAAAGAGCAGATAACAGAACTGTTGATGTTAAAGGAAGGCTTGCAGAGAGAACAGCTTGAATTGGCAGCTGAAGAGAAGCACAAAACGGGTGCTCCTCTCGGCTACCTTGTGATAAAATTCGGCTTGCTTACACTTGAGCAGTGGTACAATTTTGTCCTCAAGGAATTGAAGTATGCCACGATAGACCTTGCGCAGATAGAGATTGACAGGAACGTAGTGATTTCCATTCCTGAATTCACCTGCCGGAAATACAGGGTCGTGCCTGTATACAAGGGCGGGAATAAACTTATATGCGGGATGGTTGATCCGACTGACGAAGAGGTTGTTGCTGAACTTGAGAAAATAACTTCTCTCAAAATAGAGCCGAGGCTGGCCAAAGAAAGGGATGTAAAAGAATCCATAGAAAAATATTTTACTCACGGCAACCTTGATATTATTGCTCCTTCCTTTACAAAAAGAATTGATGGGAAAGCAAACAAATCTTCGGGCATAACAGAGATAAGCGATTCCTCGGCGGTCCAGGCTGTAGAAGGTATCATTTCCAGGGCCGTAGAATTGAAGGCGACGGATATACATATAGAGATAGAAGAAGACAGGACGAAACTCAGGTACAGGATAAACGGACTGTTATATGAGGTACCTTCTCCTCCTCTGGAGTTATATCCGGCGATTGTTTCTCATATTAAAGTGTCATCTCTGCTGGACATTTCGGAAAAGCGAATTCCCCAGGACGGATATCTCAAGGTCAAGGTTTCAGGAAAGGATGTGGACCTGCGCGTATCCAGTTATCCGACCATATTCGGCGAGATGGTTGCCATGAGGATTCTTGACAAGAGGAATATAATTTCCGGGCTTGAACATCTGGGTTTTTTGCCTCAGACTTTACACAGGTGGCGGATGCTTCTGGATGAACCTTACGGCATACTGCTTGTTACCGGACCCACGGGAAGCGGCAAAACGACGGTTCTTTATTCTTCGCTTAACGAACTGGATAAGGAACACAGAAAAATCATGACGGTTGAAGACCCGGTTGAATACCATCTCGAAAATATCGACCAGACGCAGATTTCTCCAAAGGCAGGATTGACGTTCGGGGTTGCTCTGCGTTCGATTCTCAGGCAGGACCCCGACGTGGTAATGGTCGGGGAGATAAGGGACCTGGAAACGGCAGAGATAGCTTTCAGGGCAGCCCAGACCGGACAGCTTGTTTTCTCCACTTTGCATACAAATACTGCTCCGGGCGCAGTGATAAGGCTTGTTGATATTGGGGTGGAGCCATACCTCATTTCTTCTTCCCTCATAGGTATCCTGAACCAGCGGCTTGTAAGGAGCCTCTGTACCAATTGCAGGGAAGAATATACTCCCCTGAAAGAAGAGATAAAGGAGCTGGATGCTTCTCTGGCCGGACAGAACCACAAGTTTTACAGGGGCAAGGGCTGCCACCATTGCAACGGTTCGGGATTTGGCAGCAGGACGGGCATTTTTGAGCTTATGGTTATTAACGAGGAAATACGGAAGAATATCATGAAAAAACCGGAGATGCACGTGATAAAAGAACTGGCCAGGACTGCAGGCATGAAAACTTTGCGGGAAGACGGTGTGGCCAAGGTTATTCAGGGCAAGACAACCGTTGCGGAAGTGCTTTATTCAACTAAAAAAGAGAAAGACTGAAAAAAGAACGTTTTACCGGGAGGACTGAAATATGGATTTACGCGGAACTGTAAGAGAGGAGATTGAAAAGGCCGGGGGACATTTTGTCAGGCTGCTGGAAGAGCAGCTACTGAGAATAGAAAAGATGAAAAACGAGGAAGGCTGGATAGATTACCGGCAAATCAAGCCTCTTGTGATAGGCATTGTGGGAGGCGACGGAATAGGTCCCTATATTTGCAGGCAGGCGCAGGACATCCTGGCGTTTCTTCTCAAGGATGAGACAGACAGTGGAAAAGTGGAATTTCGGACAATAGAAGGGCTGACAATAGAAAACAGGGTGAAGGTTAACAAGGCAATTCCCGAAGATGTCCTTGCAGAGATAAAGAAGTGCCACCTGATATTAAAGGGACCGACAACTACGCCTAAAAAGGGAGACCCCTGGCCCAACATAGAAAGCGCCAATGTCGCCATGCGCAGGGAGCTTGACCTGTTTGCCAATGTTCGTCCTGTAAAGGTTCCCGAGAAAAAGATAGACTGGATGTTTTTCAGGGAAAACACGGAAGGTTCATACGTTCTCGGAAGCAAGGGAATAAATGTGGGAAATGACCTGTCAATTGATTTTACCGTTGCCACAGAACAGGGTTCCGAAAGGATAATAAGGCTTGCCTTTGACTATGCGAAGAAAAACGGGATAGACAGGGTTACAGTTGTGACAAAGGCAAATGTCATAAAAAAGACCGATGGGATGTTTCTTAATGTTGCAGGGCGCGTATCCGAAGAATATCCCGGTATCAGGTGGGACGACTGGTTCATAGATATAATGACGGCCAAGCTTATAGACTCTTCGAGGGCCGGAGATTTCAAGGTCCTTGTAATGCCCAATCTTTACGGGGATATCCTTACCGACGAAGCGGCTCAGATACAGGGGGGAGTGGGTACGGCAGGAAGCGCCAATATCGGGAAAAGATACGCCATGTTTGAAGCCATACACGGAAGCGCTCCGCGAATGGTTGAGGAAGGCAGGGCGCAATATGCAGACCCTTCGAGCATGATAAAGGCGGCCTCGATGCTTCTCAACCATGCCGGATATGAAAAACTTTCAGGTAAACTCGAGATGGCGCTGGATATCTGCCTCCAGTATGAGAAAAAAGCAAGAATTACCGGACGTCCCGATGGCATGACGGGAGAAAAATTTGCCGAATATATCATGGAAACAGTAACGGACAAGTTTCTTGAATCAAAATGGAACAGTTATACCGGAACAAAATAAAAAAAGGAAAAAAATGGGATTAACGGTTACTGAAAAAATTATCAATTCCCACATAGCCGAAGGAAAACCTGAAAGAGGAAGCGAAGTGGGAATAAGGATAGACCAGACTCTTACACAGGATGCAACCGGGACCATGGCGTATCTGCAGTTTGAGTCCATGGGCGTGCCGAAGGTCAAAACGGAATTGTCTGTAAGCTATGTAGACCATAATACCGTCCAGGCAGGGTTTGAAAACGCCGATGACCACAAGTACCTTCAGACAGTTGCGGCCATGTACGGCATCGTTTATTCAAGGGCCGGCAACGGCATTTGCCACCAGGTGCACCTTGAAAGGTTCGGCAGGCCGGGAAAGACTCTTCTTGGTTCAGATTCCCACACTCCTACCGGAGGAGGGCTGGGAATGCTGGCCATAGGAGCGGGAGGGCTGGATGTTGCCATAGCGATGGCGGGTGGATTGTTCTATCTTTCCTATCCCAGGATAATCAGAATAAACCTTACGGGGCATTTGAAGCCGTGGGTCTCCGCGAAGGATGTGATATTGAAGGTACTGGAAATTTTTGATACAAAAGGGAACGTAGGCCGTGTTTTTGAATATACGGGAGAAGGGACAGAAACCCTTTCTGTCCCTGAAAGAGCTACCATAACCAATATGGGAGCTGAATGCGGGGTGACTGCTTCTGTTTTTCCGAGCGACAGGCAGACACGCATTTTTCTTAAAGCTCAGAAAAGAGAAAAGGATTGGATATCCGTGGAAGCCGATATAGACGCAATATACGATGACGGAATCGAAATAAAACTGGATGCTCTTGAACCGATGGCCTCTCTCCCTCACAGTCCCGGCAATATAAAAAGAGTGGCGGAAATCGAAGGAATAAAAGTTGACCAGGTTTGCATAGGAAGCTGCACCAATTCCTCTTATAAAGACATGATGACAGTTGCCCTGGTACTGGAAGGCAGGAAGGCCCATCCTGAAGTAAGTTTTGTGATTGCGCCCGGCTCCAAGCAGGTGCTTGAAAATGTCATCAGGGACGGGGGGATGGCAAAACTTGTCGGAGCAGGGGCAAGAATAGCCGAATCGGCGTGCGGTTTCTGCATTGGCAACAGCCAGTCTCCCATGACAGGCGGTGTTTCGTTGAGAACAAGCAACAGAAATTTCCTGGGGCGTTCGGGAACAAAGGATGCCCGGGTTTATCTTGTCAGCCCTGAAACCGCTGCCGCGGCAGTTCTCACGGGTAAAATAACATCGCCTTTGCGCCTGGAGGACAGAGGGATACAGTTTCCCGATGTAAAGATGCCGGGTGAGCTGTATATTGATGACGGGATGTTTATATTTCCTCCCGGGCAGGAATATAGGGGGAAAATTTTCCGGGGACCCAATATTGCGAAGCTGCCTTTAAGCAGCCCTTTGCCTGAGAACATCGCGGGAACCGTTGCCATAAAGGTCGGCGACAAGATTTCTACTGACCATATCATTCCAGCCGGAGCGAGGATGAAATACCGTTCAAACGTTCCCAGGTACGCGGAATTTCTATTTGAAGTGGTGGACCCTGATTTTTACGAAAGAACCAGGAAAATCAAGGAATCTGGCAGGAGCAGTGTCATAGTGGCAGGTTTCAGCTATGGACAGGGGTCTTCAAGGGAACATGCGGCTATGTGCCCCATGTATGCGGGAGTCAGGGCGGTTATAGCCAAATCAATAGAGAGAATACACCAGGACAACCTTGTGAATTTCGGCATTCTTCCGCTGTATTTCACGAAAGAAGGGGACTATGACACAGTTGGCATGGAGGATGAACTTGCAATAGAAAACATACATTCGTTGCTGGGAAAGGGCGTACCAATTAAGGTTAAGAACATTACTTCCGGCACGGAGTTTGAAACTGAATACAGGCTTTCTGAGAGGCAGAAGAAAATCCTGCTGGCAGGCGGAGCGCTTGCTTTTAACCGTCGGACGCAGCAGGTTTTGTGAAACGGATGCCGGCGGTATTTGAAAGATACAACAGCAATTTTTGCAGAAAGCTTAAAAGTTAAAGGAGGATATATGACTTTTTGTAATCCTTTTACAGAAAAAGGCAACTGGTATAAAGGCAATCTGCATATGCATACTACAAATTCAGACGGGATATATTCTCCCGGGGAGATAATCGGGCTTTATAAGAAAAAAGGATATGATTTTCTGTGTATAGCCGACCATCATAAGATAACAACCGTGAAGAAAAAGCCTGAAGGGCTTCTTCTCATTCCAGGGGCAGAAATGGGCACTCAAACACATGTACTGGGAATCAATATGAAAAAGGCCTTTGATGAAAAAGATATGAAGCCGCAGGAAATCATAGATGAGATAGTCAGGCAAAATGCCCTGGCCATTGTTTCCCATCCCTACTGGAGTTCCTTGACGTCTGCCGACCTTTTTAAGCTTAAAGGTTACATCGGCTTTGAAATATATAACAATATATGCCACAATCTGAAAGGCAAGGGTTATTCTACGGTCCATTTCGATGAAGTTCTCCAGTCAGGCATGCAAATACTTGGTTTTTCTTCAGACGATACCCATTCTGAGAAAGACCTTTTTGGCGGATTTCTAATGGTGAAAGCAAAGACGCTGAACAGAAAAGCCATAATGGATGCTCTGAAACGGGGATGCTTCTATTCTTCAACGGGGGTGCTTATAAAAGATTTGAAAATAGAAGGTTCCACTGTAAGTGTCAGTTTTTCTCCGTCCATGGCAGTTGATTTTATCGGCTACAGCCACAGGGGTGCGAGAGTTGCAGGGGAAAATAAAGAAATCAGGAAGGCAGTCTACAAGATAAAAGGAACGGAGAAATTCTTAAGAATAGAAATTACGGATAAGAACAACAGAAAGGCATGGGTCAATCCTGTGTTCCTGTAAAAACCTTTTTCCACAAACCTGCAAGATACCCTCCGGAAAGTATTACCGCTATTTCATGAGGAAGGGCAGTGATTCTTCTCTCCTCTGATACGGGAGTGACAGGCCCTTTATATCCGATTTCACAAAGAAGCTTCATCGCAAGGGTAAGATTGACGGTATTTGTTTCTCCCGGAAGCCTTCTTTCATTGGTTTGCCTGATTTCATCAGAAGGTTTTGCTCCCGCATCGCTCACTTTCACGTAGACGATATCGTTGTTTCCCAGCTTCTGCAAATCTTCCTTGCGGCTTCCTTCGCTGTGCCAGATAAATGTGTCGAAAACAATGCCTGCATTTCCCGTTGACGTTTTTCTGCACAGGTCAACAGCCTGGTTTAACGAAAAGCTGTAAGTATGTTTATATGTTTTTACAGATTGCTGTATTTCCGGAAGCTGAATGCCTATCCTGCACGAGTGCTTTGCTGCAATTGCTCCCAGAATGGATAACCGTTCAGGCAGAATGGCGCAGAAATCCTCGCAGGAAAAATTTTCAGAGCCGGAAGGCAGGAGCACGAGAGCCCTGAGGGCACCTATCTTTTCGGCTGTTGCCATAAAAGGCGCGATTTCCTCGAGGGATTTGTTAAAACCGGTTTCTATATCGGCAATATCCATGGGAAGTCTCCATGCTCCGGGTTTTATTCCGAAGGAATCGAACATGCCTTTAAGGTAGGCAAAAGAATGTTTCCCGCATAATGACTCCGCCTGCACAATATCTATATCCGCGCCTTCAAAATTTCCGAGTTTAGCGAGTCTTAAAGCTTCCCGCATTTCAGTCTTGATTCCGAGATTTTCAAAAGATAAATTTTTAAACATTGATTTTCCCTGTGTTTTTATTATAATCTAATGTGTTTCTATTATAATACAAAGGCATGAAAATGGAAAATACTTTTCATATACAGTGGCATATAACCGATTTCTGCAATCTGAGATGCAGGCATTGCTACCAGTCTGCGTTCAAGAACGACAGAGAGCTGCCTTTTGCAGATGTTGAAAGAATATTCCGGGATATCGTGGATTTTGCGGAAAAAAGCGGCAGAAAGCTTGTTATAGACATTACTGGCGGAGAGCCCTTTCTTTACGGGAAGTGGCATGAGCTGATTTCCATGATAGATGATTGTGAAACAGTTGTGGAATCCGGAATTATAACAAACGGTTTCTTTATAGAAAGAAGCGTGATTGAACGGCTTGAAAAGTTGAAAAAATTCAGAATCAAGATTTCTGCCGAAGGATTTTCAGAGGAAACATATGAATATTTCAGGGGCAGGGGCGCTTATGCAAGATTTACAGACACCTGTGAAATCTTGCGCCATGCGGATTTTGAGAAAATCCTCATGTTTACAGTTTTTTCAGGCAGTATTGCCGAAATAGAAGGCATATTCAGTTTCATGGGAAAATACGGTTTTGCAAAAACGGTAATTGAAAGGTTCATCCCCTGGGGCAGAGGAGCGGCAATGAGAGAAAGGGTCATTTCTGTTGCCGAGTGGAAGGATATATTGAGAATGCTCTGCAGTAAATGCGGCCTGGATGATGAATATTTGCAGGAGATGGTTCCTTACAGGGGATTTATGGTCGAGAAGGACGAAGGTTCTTTCAACCTTTTCGGGGCTCCATGCATAGTTGCCAGGGACGGTATGGCCTTAATGCCTGACGGAACTGTTTTCCCATGCAGGAGGTTTCCCCTGGCTGCCGGCAACCTCATCAAGGAGTCTCTCGAAGAGATATGGCAAAATTCAAAGCTCTTGAAACAATTAAACAAAAGAATTCTCTTGAAAGGTAAATGTAAAGTTTGTATAATAGAAGGTTGTTTAGGATGCAGGGCAATGGCTTACAGTCTAACGGGTGATTTCCTGGCAGAAGACCCGCTCTGCATAATGAATGAATAACCTTAACGAAAACAAGAACAAGCGCCCCCTGTCTGGATGCCGGTATACTGAGAGTTCAGGACAGAGGGTAAAGGAGAAGAGATATGAATATGGTGCCAAGGAAAATGTTTCTGACAAAAGGCGTAGGCAAGCACAAGGAAAAGCTTACGAGTTTTGAGCTTGCTTTAAGGAACGCAAGCATAGCTCATTTCAATTTTGTTTCAATATCGAGCATTTTTCCTCCGCATTGCAAGTTTATAACGAGGAAAGAGGGATTAGCTCTTTTGTCTCCGGGACAGATAGTATTTACTGTTTTAAGCAGGAACAGCACAAACGAACCTCACAGGCTGATTACTGCTTCTGTCGGAGTTGCTATCCCCAAAGACAAGGAGCAATACGGGTACCTTTCAGAGCACGAGGGTTTTGGAGAAACGGATGACAAAGCCGGAGACTATGCAGAGGACCTTGCCGCTACAATGCTGGCAACGATTATCGGGGTAGAATTTGACCCTGATTCTTCCTATGATACCAAGAAAGAGGTCTGGAAGATGTCCGGGGAGATAGTTAAGACGACCAATGTTACTCAATCTGCGATTGGCGACAAAAACGGCCTGTGGACAACTGTTATTTCCGCCGCTGTTTTTGTCATGTAATGGCGTTTTTGATGCTTAAAAGGGTGAAAGGGTGAAAAATGTACCGTATAACTTTCTCGGGATAAAGGATATTGCTCTCAAAGATGCTGTTTTTGTGATACTTCCTGTTCCTTTCGAAGCAACAACTTCCTGCCTGTCCGGAACGAAAGACGGTCCGGCATCTATAATTGCAGCTTCGAATTACGTTGAACTTTACGATGAAGAACTGGAGGCCGAACCTTTTCTTGCAGGGATTAAGACCCTGCCTGAACAGCCGCCAAATTACAGCAGCCTCAAACAGATGGTTTCAGGTATAGAAAAAACTGTAAAAAAGTATTTAAAGGAAAATAAGACAGTAGTCGGATTGGGTGGAGAACATACTGTTTCCCTGGGTATCGTGAAAGCTTATAGCCAAAAATATCCCGACATGAAAGTGGTTTCTCTTGATGCGCATGCCGATTTGCGGGAGACTTACCAGGAAACCCCTTACAGCCATGCCTGCGTAATGCGGAGAATACTGGAGCTGGGATGCAGCGTATATACTGCAGGCGTGAGAAGCATAAGCAGGGAGGAAAAGGAATATCTTGACAGGACGCCAAATGCAGAAATCCTTTTTGCCTGCAAGATGGACGGTTCATGGGACATGACTTTCAATAAAATGCTGCCTGAGGGAGATTATTATATTTCCTTTGATGTCGATTTCCTGGACCCTTCTATAATGAGTGAGACCGGAACGCCGGAGCCGGGAGGTTTTTACTGGAACGAAACCTTGAGATTTTTCAGGCAGTTTATAATGAGAAAGGACATAAACATTGTAGGTTTTGACGTTGTTGAACTGGCGCCTGTCAGGAACATTACCCCTTCATCTTTTCTTGCCGCCAAGCTCGTATACAAGTTGATAGGGTTGATTGCTTTAAAAAACAGGCTTATACGCTCCGGCTAATCCAGGGCGCAGTCTTTTGCAACCCTGCGAAGGAAATCTCTTGCAAGTATAATATCGGCCTCGGGATTTTTCCCCACCTCTCTTTCTATGGTGTAAAAACCTTTGTAGCCTATCTCTTTAAGAGCCCTGAGGTACGCGGGAAAATCAACATGGCCTTGCCCCAGAGGCATTTCCTGCCATCTTTTCTTGCCGTTTTCGTCGGGCAGCTTGATACCGTCCTTTGCATGGGTATGCACAATATAGTCTCTTAAAGTGTAAACTCCCATTACAGGGTCGTCTCCGACAACCATTACAAGGTTGGCTGGGTCATAGTTGGCTTTCAGTCCGGGATTCCCGATAGAATCAAGAAGTTTCTTAAGCAAGGCCGCGGTTTCAGGACCTGTTTCAGTAGCAAGAAAAACTTCCCTGTTGAAAGCGTATGTCCCGATTTCAGGCAGGGAGTCCGACAAGATTTTCCATGAAAAGGAGTTTGCGTCTTCCGGAACAGTTCCTATATGCGTT
>Ga0116144_10003775_pt1 | contig 14802 bp, 12 predicted proteins | sample AD_UKC035_MetaG_FD_89746 | JGI IMG/M metagenome (GOLD analysis project Ga0116144, IMG submission 89746) | Active sludge microbial communities of municipal wastewater-treating anaerobic digesters from USA - AD_UKC035_MetaG | ecosystem: Engineered > Bioreactor > Anaerobic > Digestate | place: USA... | reverse complement strand
GGCGCGCGCCGTCGGATTTGATATCCTTTTCACCGAGAAGGCCTCCAATCCTGACGAAGACCGCATGCTGGCCCAGTCCATCTCGGAGTCCAGGAATCTCTTCCTGGCCGCTTACTTTCGGAAGATCGAAGAGAAACCCGGTCGGTTGCCGGCCGGTGAGGATCCGGTCTTTCCGCTGGCCCAATTCCGGAAGGAACCCGGCAACCTGGCCATCATAAACGCTCCGCCCGACCCCGACGGGGTTACCCGGGGCATGCCGCTTTTCGTCGAATCCGGCGGCAAGAGTTATCCCACCCTGGGCATGGCCCTGGCCTGCGCCTACCTTGACATCAAGCCGGAGACGATTCAAATTCTGGGAAACCGCCTGGAGATCACCGATCGCTCCGGACGCAAGCTGATGCTGCCGGTTGACCGGAGAGGCCGACTGCGGATCAATTTCAGCGGCGGCCTGGGCACTTTCCAGGGGTGCCCCTGGGAAACCCTGCTGACCTCGCATATTCAGTCGCAGTCCGGCCGGAAGCCCGATTTTCCGCTTGAGACCCTGAAGGGCAAAATCGTGCTGATCGGCTCGGCGGTCAGCGGCGGCGGCGACCTGAGACCGACGCCGGTTGACCCGGTCTTTCCGATGTTCGCGCTGCATGCCGGCGTTCTCCAGGATATCCTGTCCGGCTCCTTCCTGGTCCGGCCCGGCGCTCCGGCCCGCCTGCTGATCCTGATTCTGCTCGGCCTCCTGGCCGGGCTGGCCACCGACCAGGTCCGTCTGGGCCGGCGCGCCCTGATGCTGACGGCCATCCTGGCCGGATACCTGGCGGTCGCCTGGGGCCTCTTCCGTTCAGATCTCTGGCTCGACCTGGCCGCGCCGATCCTGGCGGTCTTCCTTACCTTCGCCGCCGAAACCAACCGCAACTACTTCGCCGAGCGGCGGGAAAAGACCTTCCTGCGCCAGACCTTTACCCGCTACCTGGCCCCGGAGATCGTCTCCCAGCTGCTCACGGCCCGGGCCTCGCTTAACCTGGGCGGCGACCGGCGCCGGGTAACCGTGCTCTTTGCCGACCTGCGCGGTTTCACCCGCCTTTCGGAGGGGCGGCCGCCCGAAGAGGTGGTGAGACTTCTCAACGAATTCCTCGGACTGGTCACCGAGGCGGTCTTCCGGAACCGGGGAACGCTGGACAAGTTCATCGGGGATTGCGCCATGGCGGTCTTCGGAGCGCCGCTGGACCTGGACGAACCGGAACTGGCCGCGGCCCGGACCGCCCTCGAGATACAGGCCGGCCTGGCTGAACTTGCTTCCCGATGGCAGACGGAACTTGGGATCGGGGTCGGCGTGGGAATCGGCATCAACACGGGTGAAGCGGTGGTGGGGAACATCGGGAGCCGGCGGCGCCTCGATTATACCGCCATCGGGGATGCCGTCAACGTGGCCCAGCGGTTGGAATCGATCGCCGGGCCGGGCGTCATTCTGCTCAGCGAGGCCACTTTCCAGGCCCTGGCCGGCAAAATCAGAGCCGAGGCCCAGGAACCGGTCCAGGTCAAGAACCGGGTTCAACCGGTAATCCCTTACCGGTTGATCGCCGTCGAGTAAAGCAAGGCCGAACCGGTTCAACGGCGGCCCGGTCCCGGGACAAAAAAAGCCGCGCCGGTTTCGGCGCGGCCCGGAAAACAAAATCCTCGCTGCCTTCAGATGGTGTACTTGCCCGGACGCTTGTCCGGTTTCATGACCATCGTGATCCCGGTCAGGACCGTCTGAAGCCGAAATGGCTTGGTGATGTAGTAATCGGCCCCGAACATGTACCCGGCCAGCAGTTGCTCGTCGGAACTCTCGCCGGTGAGCATGATGACCGGCAGGTTTCTGGTGAGCGGACTCTTCTTGATGACCTGAAGGGCGTGGATACCATCCAGCTTGGGCATCCGGATATCGAGGATAACCAGGTCCGGCTTCTCGTTCTTGATCTTTTCGAGGGCATCCTCTCCGTCCACCGCTGAAAAGACCGTGTGGCCGGCCGCCGTCAGTCCCTTCTGAAGTATCGTCCGGACATCTTCCTGGTCATCGGCGGCCACGATCCGGTAACCGACTCCGCCGGCCTCGACCTGTTTCTTTCCGAATAACATTTGGCCCCCTTATCTGGTTCGCGTTTCTATTCTATCACAACTGCCGGATTGACTTCCAAAAGAATCCGGCGGCGAAAATCCCTTCGGGCCTGGTTTTCTTTCAGAGATTCAGGCAGGGTGTCCGGCGGGCGAACGCCTCGATCCGGCGGCGCCGGGGCAGGCCGTCGGAGGCGGTGGCCGCCGAAAGGCTGAGCGCGGCGGCGGCATTGGCAAACTTCATGCAACCGGCCTGATCCAGGCCCTTGACCAGGCCGTAAAGGATGCCGGCGCAGAAGGCGTCGCCGGCCCCGACCGTGCTCCGGATGAATCCGGCCGGCAACTGGTGCGCCGGCTGAAAGAAGGCTTCGCCCTTACGGCTGAAGAGCCAGGCTCCCACTGCCATGTGAATGATCACCAGTTCCCTGACGCCGGCGTCGAAGAGGCGCCGGGCGGCCGCTGCGAAGCCCTCGCGCGGCCGTTTCGGGTCAAGCTCGAGGCCGGAGAGCGCCCCGGCCTCGAATTCGTTCAGAATCAGGTAATCGACCTCCGGCAGGGCCGGGCTGACCACCTGTCGGAAACGCGCCCGGTCCTGGTCGCTTACCACGTCCAGCGAGGTCTTGAGCCCGGCGGCCCGGGCCGAGTGAAAGACCCGGGCCATTCCGGTGCCGTGACGCGGATCGGAGGCGTCGAGTCCGTCCAGGAGCAGGGCGTAACCGACATGCAGGATCTCGGCCCGGATCCGCTTGAAATCGAAGTGTTCCGGCCCCAGCAGGCGGTTGGCCCCCCGGTTGTGAAAGAAGGTGCGCCGCCCGGTCTTCCGGTCGGTCATCACGTCGGTGTAGGCGGTGGGCAGGCGGTCGGTGCGGAAGATTCCGACCGGCCGGATCCGGTAACGCCGGATGTCGGCCATGATTCTTCTTGAATTCTCGTCGCGGCCGATGACGCCGACACCCTCCAGGGGAAGGTCCGGATCGATCCGGGCCAGGTCAACCAGGACGTTGTAAGGGGCGCCGCCGTTTCCGACGCTCTCCTCCAGGATGTTGGCCAGCCGCTCCTCGGCCGGGTAGGCGTCGATAATCTTGACGAAATCGAGCAGCCAGTTCCCCCCGCAGCAGATGCCGGCCCGTTTCCGCCGCCGTTCCGCTACCCGGGTCGGGCTCATTTTTCACCCGCCAGCCGCCGCACCCGGCGGTCGGTAAAAATATCGCCGGCATCAAAATTGGCCGATGAGAACTCGGAGACCACCGCACCCTTGGATCCGGCCCGGAACCAGTGGCGCGTGTTGGCCGGTATCGTGTATTGCAGGCCGGGTTTAAGGAGCACCCGGCGGCCGACCGTGAAGGCGGCCGGCCGGGGCTCGGAAAAAACGGCCGCCGGCCGTCCCGGCAAAAAAAGCTCCACCCTCCCCCACCGGCATCGGAAGGTCTCCTGCTTGCCGGGATCCTTCCCGCTCCGGGGCGGATGACGGTGCTCCGGACATACCTGGCCGGGCAGCAGAACCAGTTCCTTGGCGCAGTAACGATCAGTGCTCACGTAGACCAGCAGGAGCAGGCCGGTCCTTTCGAAATCACCCAGGCCGAAATCGGCCACTTCGATCGAACGGGCCTCGGCCGGAGTGATGATAATGCCAGCCCTTTCCAGGTAGACGCGCGCCAGTTTACGATAACCCGGAAGTTCGCTCTTCTTCATTTCAATCGCAATTTCTCAAGGGCGGCCCGGATGACCCTGGCCACTTCCCGGCCGAGCAGCTGATAACCCTCCGGCTTGAAATGAACCCCGTCATCAAGGAGATAGGCGGACTTGCCGGCCCGTTCGATAAGACCGAACAGGTCGTCCACCTCCAATCCGAATTCCCGGCAGGCCTCCAGAGCGGTCGCGTTGTAATGCTCCAGATCGGCCTCGAAGCGGTCGAAGCTTTTGTTCTGGTGGTGCAGTTTTTCGTCAACCGGGGTGCTGGTGGCCCAGATAACCGGTATCTTGTGGGCGACCAGGTGGGAGAAGATCTGGCGCAGGTTGTCGGCATACTGAAACCGGGGGATTCCGTTGCTGCTGGAACCAAAAGGCCTCTTGATGTCGTGCAAACCGCAGTTCAGATGGACCAGGTCGGCCGGGAACGTCTCGAGCCATTCCGGCAGATTTCTGAGGACATTGTCACTGTCCCCCCCGTTCTTCTCCGGCCCCAGGACTTCGGCCAGACCTTCCAGTTCCCGGCGGACAAAAGGTTCATAGCCCATCCGGATCGAATCCCCGATCAGAAGCACCCGGTACATAACACCTCCTTTTGAGAATAGCGGCGGCCGCTTTCTTGATTGTAATACAAGCAGTCCCGGTTTGCCAACCGTGTCAATCCCGACCGACCGCCGCCGGAACGTTGGCGATCTTGGCTCTCAGGCGTCAATAATGCTAAAATGGCTTGGGGGTCAGCGAGAAAGGAGATAGATATGTGGGGAGGCGGTGGCGGCGGTATGCGGGGCGGCGGCGGCGGAATGCACTTCGGACGGATGGATCGAATGAACCGGCTTCCGAACGAGGAGAATCCCGAGGCCCGGCTGGAAATCGGAAAACTTGTCGTCTACCTGCGTCCCCACCTGCTCCAGGTAGCGGCCACCCTGTTGATCTCGGTCACGATCACGCTGCTGCACCTGGCACCTCCCCGACTGATCGGATCCATCATCGACCAGGCGGTCGCCCGCAAGGCCCTGTCCGAATTATACCGCAATGCCACGCTCCTTCTTACGGTCTACATCTGCGCCCACGTTCTTTCCGGCCTCAAGGGTTTCCTGATCGGCCGGCTTGGCCAGCGGGTCATCTACGATCTCTGGCAGGATGTCTACCGCAACCTGCAGCGCCTTTCCTTCAATTTCTACGACCGCAACCAGACCGGTTCGATCATGTCGCGGATCACCAACGACGTCTCCGCCGTGGAACGGGTAATCGTGGACGGCATCGACACGGTGATCATCGCCGTCATGACCCTGCTGGGCATCACCGTCATTCTCTTCCGGCTCAACTGGCGCCTGGCCCTGGTCAGCCTGATCCCCATCCCCATCCTCCTTGTCCTGGCCTGGCTGGTAACCCAGAAGGCCCACCTGATCTACCGGGAAGTCCGCCGCAAGATGGGAGAGATCAGCGCCCTGCTCCAGGACAGCATCTCCGGGATACGTGAGATCAAGAGTTTCGTGCGGGAGGATTACGAGGTAAACCGGCTGGCCGAAAAGAGCAGCGACTATTTCTCCACCAATCTCCAGGCCATCCGCCTCTGGTCCTTCTTCTCCCCTTCGATTCTTACCACCACCTCGATTGGAACCTTCCTGGTCCTCCTCTTCGGAGCGCGCCAGGCGGTTGTGACCGGAGACATGAGCGCCGGCGAAATCGTCTCCTTCCTCTTTTACCTGGGCCTCTTCTACCAGCCGATCCACCAGTTGAACTGGTTCAACCACATGCTCCAGCACGCCCGGGCCGCCAGCGAACGGATCTTCGAGATCATCGACGCGGTTCCCCAGATCCTGGAGGCGTCCAACGCGGTCACGCTGCCCAGGCCGGTGCGGGGCGAGGTGGTCTTCCACGACGTCAGCTTCTCCTACCAGCCGGACCAGGAGGTCCTGCATGCCGTCAACTTCGAGGCCCGGCCGGGTGAACTGGTGGCCCTGGTCGGAGCCACCGGGGCCGGCAAGACCACCATCGTCAGTCTGATACCACGTTTCTACGATGCCGATCGGGGGCTGATTCTCATCGATGGGATCGACGTCAAAAAACTGAAGCTGCACGACCTGCGGGAGAACATCGGGATCGTCATGCAGGAGCCGTTCCTCTTCAATGGAACGGTCATGGAAAACATCGCCTACGGCCGCCTGGAGGCGACTTTCGAGGAGATTGTGGCCGCGGCCAAGCTGGCCAATGCCGACCAGTTCATCAACGCCCTGCCGGACGGGTATGCGCACCAGATCGGCGAACGTGGCATCAAGCTTTCGGTGGGAGAAAAACAGCGCCTGGCCATCGCGCGCGCTCTGCTCAAAAACCCGCCCATCCTCATCCTGGACGAGGCGACCTCCTCGGTCGATAACCAGACCGAGGCTCTTATTCAACAGGCGATCGACCACCTGCTTCGGGACCGGACCTCCTTTGTCATCGCCCACCGCCTCTCGACGGTCATGCACGCCGATAAGATACTGGTGATCGACGGCGGCCGTATCGTGGAATCGGGTACGCACGATTCGCTGCTGGCCGCCGGCGGGGTTTATGCCCGGCTTTACCGTATCCAGTGGCGCCATTTCCGCAGCCAGGAATCGGAAGGAATGAAGGCGGAAATCGGCGGGTAAAACTCTCCCGCGGCCGAAATTCGGGCCCCGTTTTTTGTGACCCGGCCGCCGCTTAAAGGTGGGAACCGGCCACGTAGCCGGTCGTAAAGGCGGCCTGCAGGTTGAATCCCCCGGTCGGGCCGTCGACATCGATTAGTTCGCCGGCGAAGAAGAGGCCGGGGTGAAGGCGTGATTCCAGGCGGCGCGGGTCGATCTCCTTCACCTCCACTCCGCCCCGGGTCACGATGGCCTCGTCGGCCGGCCTCAAGGCTGCCACGGTCAGGGGAAAGGCCTTAAGTTGCTCCAGCAAGCGGCGGCGCTCTTCGGCGGTCACCTGGTGGGCCGGCTTCTCGGCCGGCAGCCCGGCGACCGACAAAAACCTTTCCACCAGGCGCATCGGCAGCAGAGTCCGCAGGATATTCTTCACCTGGCGCCGGCCCAGGTTCAACTCCCGTTGAAGCCGCTGGTCAAGTTTTCCGGCGTCCAGGGCCGGCTTGAAATCAATCGAAAGGCGGGTGACCGCCTGGTGTTCGCGACCGGTAAGAATCCGGGAGAGATTGAGCACCGCCGGGCCGGAAAGTCCGTAATGGGTAAAGATCGCCTCGCCGAATTCCGAGCCAAGCTCCCGGTCGCCCTGGGAAAGGGTGAGCGCCACGTTTTCCAGGCTGACACCCTGCCAGTCGCGGATCCATTTCTCTTTCAACTCCAGCCCGCAGAGGGCCGCCCGCGGCTTGTTGATGGTGTGGCCGAGCCGCCGGGCGATATTGTAGCCGTCGCCGGTCGAGCCGGTCTCCGGGTAGGAGCGGCCTCCGGTGGCCAGCAGAAGGGTTTCACTCGAAAAAGTATCCTGCCGGGTAACCAGTTCCCAGCCGGACGGGAGCGGGTTTGCCCGGATCAGCCGGTTTCGGAACCAGAGCTGAACCCGGGCGGCTTCCAGCCGGCGCCTCAGGAAGGCGACGATTTCAGCCGAGGACTGGCTGGCCGGAAAGACCCTCTGGCCCCGTTCCACCGTCAGCTTGATCCCGCCGGACTCGAAGAAGTCCATCAGTTCCTGGTTGAAGAAACGGGCAAAGGCGTTGCGGAGAAAGGCACCGTTATGGTAAGCCGCCAGGAACTCGTCCAGGCCGCGCCGGTTGGTAAGGTTGCAGCGGCCGCCGCCGCTGATCAGGAGTTTCTTGCCGAGTTCGCCGGTCCGTTCCAGAAGCAGCACCCGCCGTCCCCGCTCGGCGGCCCGGATCGCCGCCATGATCCCGGCCGGCCCGCCGCCGACCACCACCACCTGGTTTTTTATACCCGCCATCCTCAAATTATAGCACGACGATTTAAGCGATGGTATACTTAACTGGAAAGGACCGCTTTTCAGGATCGGCCACCATACACCGGAATCGGAGGCCTTGATGAGAGGCAGCGGAAGCAGTCAGGCGGCAAAGAGGGCTTACTGGACCAGGGAGATGGAAACCGGGTATGAATTCATGATGAAGGTGCTCGCTCACCCGGTTTGCGATGCGGGTGAAGCCCTGGTTTCATTACCGGAGGCGCTCCGCGGCACCGGCATCGAGGTTGTTTTTTTTCGCCGGCAGCGCATTCCGGGACACCGGCCTATCTTCCGCCTGCGCGCCGGCCTGGTCAAACCCTGGCTGTCGGCCGCCGAAGCGATGAACCGGCACGGCTGGAGAATCCGCATCGAGGACGGCTACCGCACCCGTTCCATGCAGAATCCCCTCAACCGGCCGCCGGCCCTCTTCGATGCCATCCTGCGCCGCCTGCTCTGGGAGACGGAAGGGCGTTTTCCTTCCCCGGAATTCGTCTTCCGACGGCTGACCGTCCTGGTCACCACCATACCCAAGCTGGGCACCCACATGTCGGGCAGCGCCATGGACATCTCGGTCTTGAAACGCAAAAACGGGGAGGAGGTGGACCGGGGCGCCCCCTACCTGGAGATGAGCGAACTGACCCCGATGGCTTCGCCTTACGCCCCGGCCGCCGCCCGGCGCAACCGGGCCGGCATCAGCCGGATCATGGCCGAACACGGTTTCGCGGCCTATCCATTCGAATTCTGGCACTACAGCGGCGGCGACGCTTATGCCGCCATCCTATCCGAAAAAAAACAGCCGGCCCGTTACGGTCCGGTGGATCTCCTGAACGACTCCGGCCGGATCCGGCCGATTGATAACCCGGCGCTTCCTTTGATAAACCCGGTCGAAATCCAAGCCGCCCTTTCGAAGGCCGCCCGTCGTTTAGGCATAAAAATACCGGCCAAAATGGAATAAAAGATGGCGCCGAACGCCTTCCCGACCGCCTTTCTTTACGGCGCGGTTTCCGGCCTGGCCCTGGTGCTGGGAGCCGGCACCGCCCTGCGATTCCGGCTCCGGCAGCGGGCAACCGCCCGGATGATGGCTTTCGGTTCCGGGATTCTTATCTGCGCCCTCACTCTGGGACTCCTGGAAGAGGCCTTTCATTACGGGGGGGCGGCCGCGGTGACGATCGGTTTTCTGGCCGGCGGGCTGGCCTTTATCGGCGGAGATTACCTGATTCACCGGGCCGGTGGCCGGCAGCACCGGAGAAAACCCTGGCTTAAAAACGAACGCTGCGCGAGCGGCCAGGCCATTCTTCTGGGCGCCTTCCTGGACGGATTGCCGGAATCGGCGGCGCTGGGAATAACCATCTTCAGCGGACAGGGGCGCGGCCCCTTGATGCTGGCGGCCATCTTTCTTTCCAACTTCCCCGAAGCGCTCGCCTCCGTCGCCGGCTTGCGTCGGACGGGATTCCGGCCGGCGCGGATTCTAAAACTATGGGGGCTGGCCGGAATTTCCACCCTGGCGGTCACCCTGCTGAGCTTCCTGTTCCTGCCCGGCCTGCCGGTCCGCTGGCTCGGATTGATTGAAGCCTTCGCGGCCGGGGCGATCCTGGCCATGCTGGCCAACAGCATGATGCCCGAGGCTTACGAAGAAGGCGGATTGAGCATCGGGATCATGACCGTGCTGGGTTGCCTGGTCGCCTTCCTGCTGGCCCGATTTTGAGCCGGCGAAAAAATCATAGCTCCTCGAAGCCGCCCTCGACCGGTTCGGATCGGCGCTGCCGGAACATCCACCAGAGCAGCCAGCCGCCCGCGGCCACGCCGGCCAGCAGGAAGAAGACCCCCGTGAAACGGACCGCCCCGGCTATCCCGCGGCAGGCCTCGAGCCGGTCCAGCCTGGTCAGAAGATAGTTCCAATCGTGAATGGCCCCCTCCCCGCCGAAGGGGGAGACCAGCGGCAGGGCCATGGCCTGGGCGTCACCGATGTAGGTGGCGATATCGAAAAAATTGGTGCCGAGCCAGCCCAGGGCGAAGGCGATGGCGAAAAAATCGGCCTGGCGCCAGAACATGAAGATCGAAATGACCGGCACCAGGAGTTGAAAAAGAGACCCACCCAGCACGGAAAGGAATTCGCCGAAAGGCATGAAGACGAAATGGCCCAGTTCGTGGATTCCCAGGTTAAGCGGCTTGATCAAACCCTGGTATTCCGGATCGGCCAGGTGGCGCACCAGCAGGTAAGACATCCAAACCAGAATGGGCAGCCGGGTCGTCCAGCGGCGGCCGGCACACCAGAGTCGCAACTCTTCAAGCCAGACTCCGATTCCCATTGGCTTCCCCCTGAACTTTGAAAGGCGAATCTCAAAAACGGCGGCCGAGATAAAGATAGAGAACACCCTCCCGGGACTCGGCGAAACCGCCGGCCAGGAAGAGCGGCCCGAAATAGGTGTCGGCCCCCAGAAAAACCAGGCCGCTGCCCTTCAGGTCATCCAGGGCGACCCGGCTGCGTTCCGCCCAGGCGTTGCCGGCTTCCAACCCGAAGCCCGCAAAGAGGGGCAGCCCGGTCAGGAAGGGAACCCGTCCCACTTCGCGAAACCAGATCAACCCACCCAGCAGGTAAGCGTTGCCGCGCAGGGAATCGATCGGGTAACCGGAAAGCGAAAAGAGTCCGCCCAGGGTAAAATCGGCGTAGTAAGGAAGCCGGCTTTCGAGGGCTTCGCCGCCCCGGGCGTACAGGAGCCAGGTGTTCCGGGAACGGCTTAAGGCGGCCGTGGTTGCCAGTTCCAGACGGTCATAGGAATCATCCCCTCCCCACAGCTTGCGGAACTGACTGAGCTGAAGGTCGAAACTTCCCCCATGGCGTGGGAAATTGGCGCTGTCCAGCTGGTCGAAGGCCAGCCGGTAACGGAAAATGGTCCTTTCCCGGTCCACGGCGGCCGGACCGTAGCCGATCGCCGGCTCGACCTCCAGCCAGCCCCGTTCGGCCGCCACCGAAAAGATTCCATACTTCTCCCATTGGAAGCCGGCCTCCAATCCGGCTTCCAGGGTGGAAATCCGGTAATTGGCCTGGTTATGGCCGGCCAGGTAATAGTTAAGGGCGCGCCGCCGGTAATCAACCCGGGGAAGCAGGTAGAAGATCCCGCCATAATCGATCGGCTGGTAAAAAGAGGTGCCCAGCTCGGTGTTGCTTCCCAGCCGCAGCCGGGTGCGCCACTCGCCGCCCCGGGGATTGAGGGCGGTCCGGGTGAGTCCGGCCAGAAAATCGTAACCGGCGCCGCCCTGGAAATCGTCGATGAAGCTCAGGCCAAAACTGAGGTAGTCATATCCCCGGCGTTTCTCGTCGGTGTGCAGGAGCAGTCCGCGCCTCCCATTGCGGGACGCGATTTCAAAATCCACCTTGTCGAAGAACCCCAGCTCGTAAACCCTGGAAACGTCGCCGCGAAGGCGGGCCAGGTTCAAGGGTTCGCCCGACTGCGTCTTGAGACGGGCCCGGATCACCTCGGGCGCGATGCGGGCGGGGGAATCCACCTCGACGAAATCCAGGTGCACCGGCTGCTCGCGAAAGGCCTTGATCCGATCCCGTTCCCGGCGATAGGCCTCTTCATCAATCCGGTAGGCCAGCATTCGCGGTTCCGCCGCCCGAACGGCCGATTCGCCGCGGGCGACCAGTTCCGAAACCCGGTTGAAACCGCTGCCGCTGAAGCCGTCCAGTTCTGGTTTGATCAGGAGGTCAGACGGGGTGAGCCGCTCGACCTGGCGGCGGGTATTCTCAATCTGGTTCAGGGTCATCACCTGGCGGACAATATCAAGCATGTCGCGCAGGTTTTCCTTATCCAGCAGGGGGTAGCCGACATCGACCGCGATCACCAGGTCGCATCCCATCGCCTGAACCGCCTCGACCGGGAGGTTGTTGACCAGGCCGCCGTCCACCAGCAGCCGGTTGTTTAATTCCACCGGGGCGAAGACCCCGGGAACCGACATGCTGGCCCGGATGGCGGGCATCAATCGTCCTTCCTTCAGGAGCACCGTTTCACCGCTGGCAATGTCGGTAGCCAGGCATTGAAAGGGGATCGGCAGATGTTCGAAATCGTCAGTTCCGGCCGCATTGATCAGCAGGGTCGTCAGCAACAAATCCAGTTTCTGCCCGGCCACCAGCCCCGGCGGCAGCCGGATGCGGCCGGCCTTCATGCCGATCTCGGCCTCAAGGTAATTGCGGGCATCGCTCTTTTTCTGGAAACTCAGGTTGCGGCGGGAAGGCCGGTCGGAAAAAAGGTCCGCCCAATCGATACGCAGCATCTCGGACTCGATCTCGCCGGCCGACAGGCCGGCGGCGTAAAGTCCGCCGACAACCGCGCCCATGCTGGTCCCGGCGATGCAGTCGATCGGAACCCGGCACCGCTCCAATTCCTTAAGCACCCCGATGTGGGCCAGGCCCCGGGCGCCGCCGCCGCCCAGGACCAGGCCGACCCTGAGACGGCCGGCGGCGGCCGGCGGTCCATCTCCGGCGGCCGTTCCGGCGGCCAGGCATAAGAAGAGAATGGCCTTAAATAAAATCGTTCGTCCGTTCATTTTACTGGAATCCGGCCGGTTGCCGCGGGTTCCCCGCCAACGGCAGCCTGTCCCAGAGCAGGCCGGAAACGAATTCCGCCAGGAGGAAACCGCGTTCGGTCAGGCACAGCCGGCCCCGCGCTATCGTGGCCAGGCCGCCGGAGAGAATCTCCTCCGGCACCCCGGGCAGCCCGGCCAGCGAAAGGCCGCGGCTGGTTCGAAGTCCCAGGTAAATATTTTCCCGGCGCCGCTCTTCCGAGGTGAGTTCTTCCAGCCCGGCGACCGGGTCCCGGCCCAAGCGAAGGTGCCGGCAATAGGCCGGAAGATCGGCCGCGTTCCACCAGCGCCGGCCGGACTGGAAGGAGTGCGCGTCCGGCCCCAGTCCGAGGTAATCAACGCCATTCCAGTACTTAAGGTTATGGCGTGAACGCCAGCCCCGTTTTCGGGCGAAGTTGGAGACCTCGTAGTGGAGGTAACCGGAATTCGCCAGCCGTTCGGCGGCCTCGAGATAAAAACTTTCCTGTTCCGATTCCCCGAGCGGGCTGATTCCGGGTCGGTTCCAGGACAGATCCGTCTCCAGGAGATAGGTGGAGACATGCTCAGGCTGAAGTTCAACCGTCTCCTTGAGGGTAAGCCGCCAGTCCTTCAAACACTGCCCCCGGAAGGCGCAGATCAAATCCAGATTGATATTCTCGAAGCCGGACTCTCTGGCCATCCGGAAGGAACGCCGGGCGGTTTCGGCTCCGTAACGACGCCCCAGCAAACGCAGTTCCCGGTCATGAAACGACTGGAGGCCGAGGCTGATCCGGTTGAAACCCAGTCGGCGGTAGGTTTTTAATTTCCCGGGGGTGAGGTCATCCGGGTTAACCTCGATCGTCCACTCGGCGCCGGACGCGAAGAAAAAAACGGCGCGCACGCCTTCGACCAGGCGGTGCAGGTCCGCCGCTTCGAGAACCGAAGGGGTTCCGCCGCCCAGGTAAAGAGTATCAAAAACGGAGAAGCGGCCTTGGTATCGGGCGGCTTCGATTCGGACCGCCTCCAGCCAGGCCGGAATCAGATCCAGATCGGTGGTCGAATAAAAATGACAGTAAGGGCAGCGGGACCGGCAGAAAGGCACCTGGATGTAAAGTCCCGAACGCCGGCGCCGGCTATTCTTCATGCTTCAAGGCGGCGATCCTCAAAAAAAGCCGGGCGGCCAACCGCGAACGCGGCTGAGCGCCGGGTTGAAAAATTATTAATACCATAACGGAAGCCGCCGCCGCAAATTCGTTCTCCCCTTTCTTGACGGGTTCTTTCCGCCGGTGTTATAAATTAGGCGGCTTGATTCCCGAGAGAGCAAAAAAGGAGGCCGGACTTGAAAAAGCAACTCACTTCGCGCCAGCGGGTAATGACCGCTTTCGAACACCGGGAACCGGACCGGATTCCGGCCTGGTGCGGCTCCTCGCCCGGGTTCTGGGAAAAGGCCCGCCGGGGTCTGCACCTCGATGACGAAGGAATCCGCCAGCGTTTCGGGGACGATTTCCGCCGGATCTTCGAATCCTATTCGACCCCGCCGATTCCCCTCTCCCCGGCCGCCGACTCCCGGAGCCTCTTCGGCGTGGAACGCCGGGGCATCGGTTACGGACAGCCGCTCAGCCACCCGCTCGCGGAGGCCTCCCGGTCCGACCTCGCACGTTACCCCTGGCCGGACCCGGACTGGCTGGACACTTCCAGGCTTCATTCCCAGGCGGCGCCCTACCGGGAAACGTTCGCCATCCTGGGCGGCGCCTGGTCCCCTTTCTGGCACGACCTCATCGACCTGCTGGGCCTGGAAACGCTCTGTCTGAAAATGTACGAAGACCCCGGTTTCGTCGACGCGGTCCTGGACCGGATCACCGGTTTCTACCTCGAGGTGAACCGCCGCATTTTTGAAGCCGCGGCCGACCGGCTTGACATCTTCTTTATCGGCAACGATTTCGGCAGCCAGACCGGGCCGCTGATCAGCCCGAACCTCTTTCGCCGTTTCCTGCTGCCCCGGCTCGAAAAATTCTGCGTCCTCGGCCACCGCTACGGGCTGAAAGTCATGCTCCATTGCTGCGGCGGCATCTATCCGCTGATGCCGTTGCTGGCCGAATCCGGTCTCGACGCCGTCCACGCCATTCAAACCTCCTGCCGCGGCATGGAGCTCCCTCGTTTGAAATCGGAGTTCGGAAACCGGATCCTCTTCAACGGATGCATCGATTCCCACCAGGTACTTATCAAAGGCACACCGGAGAGCATCCGGGAGGACGTGCGCCGGGTGTTGGAAATCATGAAGCCGGGCGGGGGATTCGTCGCCGGGGCCAGCCACGATACCATTCTGGAAGAGACCCCGCTGGAAAACACCCTGGCCATGTTCGACGCCATCCGGGAGTTTGGGGCCTACGGTTAATTGCGAACTCTCTCAGGGCGTTTGCAATTCGATCCGTCGCAACTGGCGGTCGATCATCGTTCGCGTCGGTTCGTCAGGGGCCAGACGCCGGCAATTCCTCCAGGCGGCCAGCTTCTCTTCGCGCGCAACCGGATCGGCAATCTTCCAGGCGGCCGGACTCAAGG
>Ga0116144_10003758_pt1 | contig 14855 bp, 14 predicted proteins | sample AD_UKC035_MetaG_FD_89746 | JGI IMG/M metagenome (GOLD analysis project Ga0116144, IMG submission 89746) | Active sludge microbial communities of municipal wastewater-treating anaerobic digesters from USA - AD_UKC035_MetaG | ecosystem: Engineered > Bioreactor > Anaerobic > Digestate | place: USA... | reverse complement strand
GTCACTTGCGAGCGTCCAACGCGAAACTTTGGCTACTGACATCTGTAAAGAAAGATGATAATCGCGTCACTTGCGAGCGCCCAACGCGAAACTTTGGCTACAATGCTGCTTTGAATATATTCGGACTGGCATTCGTGAATTCAATCCCTAGAAGCTCCCATCTTTAGCGGGGAGAGGATGTCAGATTGTGCAGATAGTGAATTATCTTGATATTCTTGAAGAGGCCTGGCAACAGCACTTGGCGCCACGCGAAGCGAATGCGCCCACAGTAGTAAGTCTGTTTGCAGGCTGTGGCGGATCGAGTCTCGGTTATAGTATGGCTGGCTATCGAAAATTGCTAGCTGTAGAATGGAACAAGTGTGCGGCTGAAACCTTTCGTTGCAATTTCCCTGACGTTCCGATCTATCTTGGCGACATTGCCAAATTGTCTGTAGAAGAATGTTTTGAGCTTGCAAAGTTGCAAGGACCAGAAGAACTGTCGGTGTTGGACGGTTCTCCGCCTTGTCAAGGATTCAGCATGGCGGGCAAACGCGATCCAGGCGATATACGCAATCAAATGTACAAGGAATACGTGCGACTGCTGCGTGGACTGCGACCACAAGTATTTATTATGGAAAATGTTCCTGGTTTGCTTCAGAATAAGATGAAATCGATTCTTACGGATATTTTGTACGAACTGCAAGCAAGTGACTACGCGGTGGCAATGAAAGTACTAAACGCTATGCACTTTTGCGTTCCACAATCTAGACGACGTGTCATATTTATCGGTGTGCGCAAGGATTTGGGAATAGAACCAAGTTATCCGGCAAAAGAAGTGGAGACGCCCGTGTCATTGCAAGAAGCCTTGTTGAATGTCCCTTCAGACTTTCGTAAGCAGCCAAATGTTACGCCGTTACGCGCAGCGCGCTGGCGTGAAACAGCGCAGGGATCTGTGCACAAAGAACGTTTTTCCTTATATCGTTTGGCCTGGAACAAACCAGCTCCGACCGTGCTGAGGACGTCGGGGTCTGGTGGCCATATGCATCCAGACGAGCCGCGACTACTCAATATACCAGAATTACAGCGTATTTCTTCTTTTCCTGATGCTTTTGAATTTCCTGAAACTTGGAACAACTGCGTACAATGTATCGGAAATAGTGTGCCGCCTTTGTTTATGCGCGCGATCGCAGAACACGTTCGAGACAACATTTTGTGCCTGTAAAAGAAAGCTGGTGATCATGCCCGCGCGTTACGATATGGTCAATCGCGTTATCGAGGCCGTTCCTGGCCCCTTCTATGTCCGCTGGCGTAGATCTCTATTCAACTTGGCCCGTCTCTATCAGCCTCTTACCATCGTGGAGGTGGGCACGCTACACGGCAAGTCGGCTATATTCTGGGCTTATGCCTGTCCCGATGCCGCCGTCTACACCATCGACGATTGCATTCATAAGCAGCCCATATTGAACCTTCAGCAGCGTATTCAGGGACGCAACATCATCACGTTCATCGGCTCTCCTCACGAGATTGGCGAGACATTCACCGAGCCTATTGACTTGTTCTACATTGGCTGCGACCGTGGTCACGAAAACATATTGGAATCCTTCGTTCGCGTGATCGCGCCAGGGTGCATCATTCCAATATATGATTATAACAGCTCGCGGACCTACGACGATTTCCTTGCTGCCCATGACGATTTTTACACCGCCTTCTCTCAGGACGCGCAGGGGGAATACCTGTACATCATGCGGCGCGACGACGATAATCCTCGCACTATGCTCAAGCTCAAGCCGGAGCTGCTCTAATGTTGGACATCATCATTCCGACGCTGTACGCTCACCAGGACGTGCATCGCAATATCATCTCTACATCCAAGATCGGCATCACCACCACTCTACACATTATGACCGAGCGCGTGGGCTGGCCTCGTTCCATCAATCAGGCCCTCATTCAATGCTCCCATGACGTGCTTATCATGGACGATGACGTGCTCCTTCATGAGGACATCTATGCTGCCGTTCAGCCCTATATGCAGCTCGCGGACATCTTTGGGTTCAAGCTCTATGAGCCACACGGCTCTGTGGGGCACGCCGGCTGTTACTTCGATGGCTCGTTCATCGCTACGCGCATGGGTCCCGACTGTCCTGAATACAATATTCCGTCCTATTGCGCTCATGTCACCGCCTCGCTCATGTATATCAAACGAGAGGTTATCGCGACCCTGGGAGGCATAGACGAGACCTATCCTGGCATTCAGTTCGAGGACGTAGATCTAACCTGTAGGGCCATCATCGCTGGATTCCGCGTCGCCTATATTCCGGCCACCGCGACGCACTTTCGCGGACAGACCAAATCTCAGTCGTCCGAGTTTTTCAACATGCAGGGACCTAACGCTGCCGAACTCTCGCGACGTCACTTCTTCCCCAACTCGCCGTTTTTGGTCGCCTTACGTGCTCAACTAGGCGATCGCCAATTCGTACCACTAGAGATTTAGCAATGAGGTTACTCTAATGGATGACATCACCGCTCGCTATAATCGCTTCAGCGGCCTCAAGTGCCTGCTCTATCCCGACACGCTGCGCGCGTTGGCGGCACAGGAGATGCCATTTCCGCTCATCTGGCATATCTACCCCACCAACGGCTGCACGCACCACTGTCCTTGGTGCATCATGGCAGAGGAGCAGAAGCTCAACCCAACATCTTTGCCAAGGGAGCTCTATGAGCGGGCCATCCGCGACGCAGCGCGCACGAGGGCGCTCACTGTCCACTTGTCCGGTGGTGGCGAGCCACTGTTGCATCAGTGGACGCCGCACGCGATTCTTTTGGCCAAGTCGCTGCATCTCAAAGTCGCCATGAGCACCAATGGCTCTCCGATGACCATCGTTGGTCCCGAGTTCATTGCGCGCCATGTGGACTATCTGCGCGTCTCTCTCAACGCAGCCTCGCCGATAACCCACGCGCATGTCAGCGGCTTGGACCGTCCAGATTTGGACAACATCATCAGCGCCATCGTGCGTATTGTGGATGAACGCAATGCCAGGGGCATCCCGCACGATATCGGCGTCGGTTTCGTCATTGTCAAGGAGAACGTCCACGAGATCGTCCCTGCCATCGAGCTTGCCCGCGACCTCGGCGTGGACTTTATCCATATCAGGCCCGCTTATTTGCCAGCTGAGGATGGCGAGGAGCTGCGCGAGATCTGCCTTGGCTTGGATCGCGAGCTGTTCGAGTCTTACTGTACGCCGACCTTCACGGTCCATTTTCGCGTGGACAAGTTTCGGGGATACTGGACGCCGCGCACATATTCTCGCTGCTGGGCCTCGCCCATCCACGCTGTGCTGAAGGCCACTGGGGAGTTCATTGTCTGCCAGGATCGTCTCGACTTGACCTTCGGTGACTATGCGACGCAGTCTTTTGAGGAGATCTGGCACAGCCAGGAGCATCGTCGCGTGCTAGACAGCATCGATCTGGACACATGTCCCCGCTGCGTCTCTAACACCATCAATGAGGTTGTGCAACACGTTATCATTGAGGACCGCATGAGAAGCGCCTTAATATGAAAGGGGCTTCAAATATGTGGCCACCTAAATCCGCGCTCATTGCCCACTGGGCAGCCCCGTCCTTGATGGATCGCCTTTTGCGCGCCTTTTGGGCGCTTGGCATTGCGGTCTTCCTCAAGCCGATGGCGCAGGTGTCCCCTCAGGAGCGCTATGACTTGGCCATTTTGTATCATCCATGGCGCGGTGACACCATCCCCGGCTTCATGCGGCAGGTGGCTCCCGTGCTCGTGTTGCTCACTTATGAGTCCCCCTATGAATACGACCTCACCGCGCCATTGGCTGCGGGCGTCGATGTCACCTGGGATTCGGACCTGGCCTCAGCTCATCGGTTGCCATATCCAAGCGTCCATTTCCCGCATGGCTTTATGCTGGTGGAGCAGGGCCCTATCACGCCGATCGCCAGCGACATTTGCTTTTTGGGGCAGCCGTTTCCGTATCGCGCTGATTTCGTGCAGCGTCATGCGGACTTCCTGCGTCAGTATGACGTGCTTCTGTCCGGGCACGGCTGGGACGCTATCGCCCCTTGGGCGAGGACTTACTGCGCGCTTGACGCCAGAGAGTCCCTCGCCTGCAACTTGGGCGCGAAGATCGTGCTCAACATCCATCGTCGCAATGACGCTGACCACGAGAACAGGAATCACTATCCACCGTCGTCGCCTAACAACCGCTTGTTCGATCTGGCTGGCTTGGGCGTTTTCCAGCTTGTCGACGATAGCCGCTTGCCGGAGCTGCGCGCTTACTATTCGCCAGCTGAAGTTCCTCATTTTAGCGAGGAGACCTTCGAGACGTTCGTTTCTCACTTTCTCGCTAAGCAGGAGCTTCGCTGCGCGATTGCTGCTGCGGCCAGGGAGCGCACGCGGCGAGAACATACCACCGTGCATCGTCTCGCCAGGGCGCTCGCCGAGACGCGCATGATCCTTGGGGAGTAATATCATGTACGCATCTCTTGTCCTGCTCACCTACAATCGCCCACATTTTGTCCGACGCACGCTTGCCAGCTTGCATTCCACTGCTGCAGGCCTGCCATTTGAACTCATCGTCGTGGATGACGGCTCGGACGACGCCACTCGCGCTGTTCTATTGGACTACGCCGCCAGAGGCAGCATTTCCACTCTCGTGCTCAATCTCGGCGATAACATGGGCGTGGGCGTGGGCATCAATCGCGGCTTTTCCATTGCGCACGGCGAGTACTTGGTCAAGCTAGATTCCGACTTGGAGTTCAGCGAAGGCTGGCTTTCCGCTGGCGCCACTATCCTTGATTACGATCCGCGAGTGGGCGCTGTTGGCTTTTTCCACTATTGGCACCCGCCAGTACATGCTCACGAGATGCTTATTAGCCGCGTTCCAGAAGCCCCCATTCCCTATGAGATTCATGCGGACTTTGTCTCCTCGGCGATGATGATCCGTCGTTCAGATTACCTCAAGTATGGTCTCTTTGCCGAGTTTTCTCCTGGTTTCAGCGAGGACGTTGCCTACAAGAAACTTCTACAAGCCAACGGGCTATCTATGGCACTTACCGCTCGTGACTATATCCACAACTACGGCTTTGGCATTCCCCATTCCACCGTTGTGTTATCCGATGGCTCAGTCGCCATGATACACACATCCCCAAAGGTGTTTCAAGCAAGCTAGACACACAATTTCGCCACATATTACTCGCGCTTACCTTGTATTCGACATAGGATTGTGCTATACTCCTCATAGACATAATGAAGGAGTGTAACATGTTTCCTTTAGCGTCTCGTGATAGAGCTTGGGACGCAGATGCGGCCAAGTCTCGCGTGCGAGAATGGGCCACTTCTGACGACAAGTACGCTCAGGCTTTCATGTGGCACAAGGACGACGTCTTCAAGCTGCCCTATGTCGATATTATTGATGGCTCGCCGTATGCAGTGCCACGCGCTCTGTTCGCCATTGCCGCTGCTCTTCAGGGGGCGCGTGGCGGAGTGGACATTCCAGACTCTGACATAGAGGCCATCAAGTCTCGCGTGGAAGCCTACTATTCCCGCATGCGCGACGAGTTCAACGACGAGTCCATTGTCGTTCCATGGCTCAAGGGAGACGCTGCGGAGGCGAGCGATTCTGCATCCATAGTTGTCGCTGAAGCCGCGTCTGCCACCGCGCTCGAACCTGAACCTGCGCCTGCCGTCGAGCCTGTCGTCGAATCTGTAGATGAAGCCGCGCCTGAAGCAGCGCCTGTCACAGCGCCTGAACCTGCGCCTGTTGCTGCGCCCGCGCCTGAATCTGCGCCTGAACCTGAAGCCACGTCTGTCATTGCGCCTGTCACAGCGCACGGGTCTGAAGCTGCGCACGAACCTGAACATGCGCCTGTCACTGTGCATGCGCCTGTCTCGCCATCAGGAAAATCCACGCCCATTCGTATCGACTTTACCGGACGAATCCTGGAATCCTTGACTTCAAATGACTTTCCAGGCAATCGCTGGCGAGTGGCACTCATTCAGGCTGGAGAATCGCAAAATCGCACCATTTATCCCATGTCTGTGCTGCGTCGCGCAATTCCCCTGTTCGAGGGCGCCGTATGCTTTGCCGATAATCACGGCGGTCCCAATGGCAAGGCCATTCGCGACATCGTTGGTTGGTTCTCCAATGTCACCGCCGAGGAATCGCCCATGTTCCAGGGAATCACGGCGGACTTTGACATTTTGGACTCGCAGGGATGGTTCAAGGACATGATCGCAGAAGCCTGGTCTCGTGGTAAACGCAACCTGGTGGGGTTCTCCATCCTGGGAGATGGCGCCAAGCGTTTTATCAAGATGCCCGATGGCCATATCGCAAGGGAGGTGACATCTATCGATTCGCTAGTGTCTGTTGACGCAGTGTCTCGCCCTGCCGCTGGCGGGAAGTTTCTCTATCCTATAAGTGAGGACATTGACACCATGGACATTCAAAATCTGACCCGTGAGGAGCTTCAGGCGCTGCGTCCTGACCTGTTCGAGTCGGTGGAGCAGACTGAGGCGGAGGCGACGCCCGCTCCGACTCAGCCCGACCCGGCCATTGTTACCGAGATCACCTCGTTGCGCGAGACCCTGTCCGCGCTTCAGGAATCGAATCGGCGCATGCAACAGCAGGCGTACCTGGATTCGTCCCTCAAGGAATCTGGTCTTCCGATCGTCTTTCAGGGCAAGCTGCGCAAGCGCTTCGAATCGCTGACCTTTACCGCTGAGGAATTGCAAGAGGCCATTGCCGATGAGAAGGCCGCGCTCTCTGAAGTGGTTCCGCCAGATCTGCCCGCGTTCAGTCGCATTCGTGTTGGCCTTGATTCTCGTGACAAGATCGATGCGGCTATGGACGGCATGTTCCAGGGGCGCGACGTGCTCGTTGAAGGCGGCAAGATTCCGCGATTCCACAACTTGCGCGATGCCTATGCTCGACTCAAGGGCATCTCCATCTTCGATGTGCGCGCGCAGAACGTTATCAATGAGATGGCTCAGCCCTTCGATTCGGGCCTGCGTGAGTCGATTTCCTCGACGGATTGGGCCAGCGTCTTTGGTGCCAGCATGACGCGGCAGATGCTCGCCGAGTATCGCACCAAGGACTATGAAGAATGGCGCAAGGTGGCCACCTGGCAAGTCCTCGACAACATGAAGCTTCAGGAACGAGTGCGCATTGGCGGATATGGTCTGCTTTCCACGGTCACAGAGGGCGATGATTACGGCGCGCTCTCGTCTCCGACGGATCAGAAGCAGACTTACACGCCCACGCTCAAGGGCGGCCTGGAGACGATCACGTTTCAGGCCATCGCCAACGACGACATGGGCGCCATTCGCCTGGTACCGCGCAACCTGGCCCTCGCTGCCAAGGTGACGCTGTATCACGCCGTATTCGACATTCTGCCGACCAACGCCGCGATGGGGTACGACTCGACGGCGCTGTTCCACGCCAACCATGCCAACCTGGGCACATCCGCGCTATCGGATAGCACGTTGGAAGCTGCCAAGGCAGCCATGCGCGCCCAGAAGGTGCCCACTGGGACCACGGATGTGGCCTTCCTGGACAATGAGCCCAAGACCATTATCGTGCCATCCGCTCTGCGTCGCACGGCGTGGGACCTCATCAACAATGAGGTTATGGTGTTGTCGAGCAACTACAATGCCACAATGAAGAACCCGCATTACCAGACCCTCGAAATGATTGAGGTCCGCCACTGGACCGACACGAACAACTGGTATCTGGCCGCAGATCCTAGGGCCGTGCCGGTCATTGAGGTTGGCTTCTACGGGTCAGAGGAACCCGAGCTCTTCAATGAGGCCGCCAATACGGGCAAGAACTTTACTGCGGACAGCGTGCGTTTCAAGGTGCGTCATATCTGGGGCGTAGTCGCGCTCGATCATCGCGGCCTCTACGGTGCCATCGTGTCATAATCTTGAGGGCGGGGACAATGTCCCCGCCCCACCAGAGGGCCAAAATGACCTATCTGCTCGCTGACTATATCGCCAAGGTGCGCACTCGCTTGATGGAAGTGGATTCCTCCTTGGAGATCTCCGAGGAGGATATCAAGTCCGCTATCTCAACGGGGCTTGCCTATCATAGTCGGTTCATCCCTCGTCGTGTGGTTGCTGACCTGACCAGCACAGGAACCTACGACTTGGCGTTGCCGACTACTTGGGACGCCTCTTTCTCGACGATCATTTCCATCGAGTACCCGTTGGGAACGCAGGTGCCAGTGCTGCTGAGTCCCAACAACTACATGATTTATGCCTCACCCACAGGGCAGGTGTTGCGTCTACTGGGGACCACTCCGGCTAGTGGAGCCAAGGCGAGAGTCACTTTCACCGCGCCTCATAGCGTAACCTATGAGGAGTCCAGCATCACTGACGGCGACTTTGAGGCGGTATCGGGCATCTGCGCTGCTATGGCCGCGCGCATCCTGGCCGCGCGCTATGCTCGCGCCTGGGATCCGACACTCATGGTGGATGTAGTCAATTTCCGCGCCAAGGCGCAGGAATACCTCTCGTTGGCGCGGGAGCTGGAGATCATTTGGCGAGTGAGTATGGGCATAGGCGACAAGGGCTATGGACCAGCGATGACCTATCGGGATTGGGACTCGTCCTTTAGCACGGGTGGTCGACTGCTTACCCACCCAAGGCACTAGGTGAACAACGTGGCCAGTCACTACTTGGAAATATCCGCTGCCATCAAGGACATTCTGGAGACCGTGGAAGGAATCGGCAAGGTGCTAAGCACCCATCGCTATACGCGACAGCCGGAGTCCTTTCGCGAGTTCTTCACGTCCTTGGTGCCCAGTGGCTCTGCGCAAGTAAACGCCTGGCTGATCTCGCGTGTGCGGGTTCCCATAGAGACAAAGGGCCTTCCCATCCGCGAAATGCGATGGCGGCATCAGTTCGTCATCAATGGATACACTTCGCTACGCGATGCCGATGGCAGTGAGGCGGCTTTTCAGCAACTAGTGGATCGCGTGATCGATGCGTTGCTGCCGCACAAGCGGCTGAACGTTCCTGACTATGTGGAATATGCCAACGAGCCGCAGTGTACGCAGATCAATCACGATTGGTTTGGTCCCGTGCTCTGTCATCACTGCGTCATTTCCCTGGAAGTGCTTCAGAGAGATCGCGTAGAATGGGTGGACTAATGGCACATCGCCTTACCAGGGTTATCGCTCCAAGTTATGAGATGGCGGCTAGCGGATACTACAGAGTGGTCCTTCCGCTGTACACGCTCAACAAACAGGCGCGTGTTCAGGCTGTATGGCGTGGGCAGATCGACGCCACCGATGAGCAGCTTTCCCAGGACAAGGAAGCACAACGCGCTCTATTGGGTCTGCTTCAGTGGGCCGATATCTATATGCTGGAGAGGGAATCCCGAGAGTCCTTTATCGCCATTCTGCGCAAGGCCAAAGAGTTGGGCAAGCGCGTGGTGATGGACATTGACGATCACGTCATCGACTTTGTCCATATCAACGAACCCACAGTGTCGTCTTACTGGCAGAGCAATCTCGCGGGTCTCATGGCGGTCATGCGCGAGGTGGACGAGATGATCGTCACCACCCCTCGCCTGGCCAGGGAATATCGGCAATATATTGCCGATAACGCCTCCATCACTTGCATCTCTAACTATATAGATGCAGATCATCCGCGCTGGAAAAAGGCCTACCGCCTACGCCAGGAACGACAGCCGGATGATCTGCTCACGCTGGGCTGGATGGGAGGACCCACGCACCTGGACGATCTGAAGATATTGCATGAGCCACTCAAGGCGGCCATGAAAAAGCACCCCATTCGTTTCAAGTGCGTGGGTCTACAACCAGATTGGCTAGATGATCTGCCACAAGATCGCGTCATTCGCGATAGTGGCTATACGGCCATCGATGACTATCCGTCTCGTTTTTATGACTTTGATATTGGGCTTATCCCCTTATCGCGCACGCCGTTCAACGATATAGGGAAGTCCGATCTCAAGTTTCTGGAATACGGCATCTTGGGGATACCTTCCATTGTCAGTCGTTCACCCGCTTACGAAAGCGCTAAGCACAAGTCGACCGCCTGGGTCACATCTAACGACGCCTGGCCGACGGCCATTGACGCGATGTTGCAGGTGCGCGATTCCATCTCGCATAATGTTCGTCAATATGTCATCAAGTCCCGCTCGATAGAGCATAACGCTTATCGCTGGGGCCGCGTATTCGACGCTGTAAGGAGACGCTACCATGGCTAATTCGAGAAACTCCAAGTTCGGTATCGCTAGAGAGGCGACATGGGGCGATGCAGCGGCCCCTCAAGTCATGCTGCCGGTAGATCCACCATCGATCACCGATAACTTCGAGACCCTGCTCGACCAAACAGTGCGCGGAATCAACGTGATGGACTTTGGTTCCTATCAGGGAGTAGGAAGCGTTGAGGCTTCACTAAGCGGCATCTGGTTTCCTGAGGAGGTGCCCTTCATCCTCCTGGCCATGTTGGGCTCGGTGAGTTCTACGGGCACAGCTGCGCCCTACACGCACACCTTCACCCTGGCCAACCAGCCGCCGTCGCTATCCTTCCAGGATGAAGGTGCGGTATATCCTGAGGGCGGAAACGCTCGCCGCTATGCCGGTATGCTTCCATCATCGCTTACCCTGACATTCTCCAGTGAAGAGGGTCTGCTTACCTGGTCGGCTGACTTTAGCGGCAAGAGGGGCACTGCGCCAGCCAGCGGTTCCATTCCCGCAGATGCCACCAATCCGCCTTTCAGGGGATGGCATGGCACCATGACCATCGCTGGAGCGCCAGCCACGCGCCTGATCGATCTGGAGCTCACCTTCGAACGTGAGATTCAGATTCGCTGGGGCGCCGACGGCACGCAGTATCCTGTGGCTGGACACTCAGGGGGCATTGCGGTCACCGGCTCTATGACCCTGGACGCCACAGCGTCTACCGAGCTGGACTATGTGCTCACTCACGCGGAGAACGCCGTGGTCATCACCTTCTCCTACGGTTCTGGTGCTGGTGAAAAACAACTATCCATCAGCATTCCCAGGTTCAACTGGGGCGATTCCCCCGCAGAATTGGACCGTAGCGCGGTGGCGATCACCCTCAGCTGTACGGGTCGCGCTATCTATGATCGCGATACGAGCACCTTGGTCACGGCGACGGTGAAAAACTCTCGACAGAACTACAATGCGGCATAGGCACGCAACACGGGAGATGGCGACGTGCCATCTCCCGTGTTTTTATTTACATATTGACAGGCTATTCGCCTTCGCGTAAAATAAAACCAGGAGGCGAGCATGCCCAGCGGCGTCTATGTGCGTTCTCAGCAATACCACGGTTACAAGACCAAGCGATACTGGGCGACGATCTCCAAGCGCAACGTCGACTATCGCTGTGCCTCTTGTAAAGATCGGTTTCCAGAAAATCGTCTCGTCGCCATTCCGCTGGACAACGTCCTTCTCGACGCCGAGGTGCTTTGTCATAAATGCCATGCCGCCCGCGTTATGGGGACGCGCGTCCTTTTGCCGGACGAAGTGCTAGACATACTCAACTCGCGTGGCATTCCCGTATCGTTAGATGACCTGATCACCTGGAGGCGCAGCGGCTATCTACGCATGGGACCACATGATGCCATCGCTCACAGCGATCTACATCGTGTGGCCGTCCTATCTATCTATCGGGGACGGTCCAGTGAAGAGATAGAAGATGCATTGCAGTTCATTCCCTATACGGTGACCGTGTGCAACCTGGTTACGGGGACCAACGAGAAGGCTACAGTCATCGCCGAGATGAAAGGCCCTCGACATTCATGTAAAGTGCTGCTGGAAGGCGGCTTTATCACCACTAAGGAGAAATAACACATGCCCTGGATCAAGGACACCAAGCGACGAGTGACTCTGGCCGAGATCGGCTATCCCGATCTCTACATCGACTTTCGCAATCCGGCCACAATGAAGTATGGCGACATCGTGCGCATGGAGGAGATCGCCACCGATGGAATGTCTCATGAGGATGGAGAACGCGTCCTCGTTGATTACATTCTCGATTGGAATCTAACCGATAACGAGACCGATAGTCCGTTGCCGCTGCCAACCAAGGAAGATCTTTCTCCGTTCTATGCCCTGCCATTATTCGTAATGATGTTTATTCGTAATGTCATTCAGGAGATGGCTCGCGAGCTGAACGAGGAAACGCCAAAAAAAGTGAGCGAGATTCCGCTCGAAGCTGTCTCAAAGGGATTCGCGGCGCCAAGCCACCCCGCTGGCTAATCGAGAACATCATTCTCGAAAAGTACGGATGGACCGAGCGGGATCTCTACGAGCATAACTCGGCGGGACGTATTCAGACCATCATTGCGCAGATGGAACTGGAATCACAAGTGGAGAACGAGCGGCGCAATCTCGAAAAGGCGCGTAGCAATTTCGAAAGGATGAAGAGGAGATAGGTCATGCCTCTTGCGGTGAGATTCCGCGTGGAGTTTTTCAACGCTTTCGTTATCGACACCCTGATGTCGATCGACAGGCGTGGCATCTCCGGTCATCAATTTCTGGTAGAGCAGTTCGGAGACGCGGTTTACGAGTATTTCCAGTCCGCGACCATCCTTGTTCGCGATGCAGTCAAAGATATGTATGAGAACATTCCCATAGGAGGTCGCGCCCTCGTATCGAAGTATACGGGGACATATGGGAATCGTGTACTAAGGCGACTAAGGGTGCACACTACAGATACCTGGCCATGGGCCTATGTGGGTCTCTATCCACAACCAGGGCATGTTCCCACTGTCGGTAGCCGCGATGAACAAACCTACTTTCTTGAGTTTGAGTTCGGTCGTGAGCCTGGCAAGGAAGACTTTAACACGCTAAGAAGGAACCTCCGTCCGTGGGTCGCCAACAAGCTTATTCCTATGGGCGGGGTTCGCGACATGGACAGGTACAAAGAATGGGATAACGAACGGGTTATTGAACAATTGACCAACGCTATTGCCCGAAAGATATATAGGGATGGCTATAGCGGCGCGCATTTGTTCAGTCGGGTGTACGATGCCGTGAATCACGGAGAAATTCGTGATGAGATTGTGCGTCGCAGGGATATGATTGTCGACGCGATCAACAAGGGCTTCGGCACTGACATCTCAACTCGTTATGGTCCTCCCAGCGAGTGGACATCGACTCAGGGCGATAGGGGAGAATACCTCGGCGGGGTATTCCCATCGCCCTTCACCATTCAGGGAGCTGATCTGGAGCTAACGTGACAGACGCGCAGATAGGGCTAGAGTTCAACGTATCCGATAGCGGAACAGAGAAGATACAGTCTCTTTCCAGGGATCTAAGGGGGCTTGTGTCCCTCTTCGCGTCCGTGCGCGACGCCGCCTATAGGTCCAGCGCGGCCCTGAACTCGCTAACGGCCACCAAGCCTGGTTCCGGCAAGCGAACCAAGGATTTGGCTTCCGTTCAACAAGCGCTCAGGGAGGTTGTCAATCTCCAGGGAAGCATTCCCAAGGATGTCTATGAGGCGATGCCCCAGGGGGCGCGCGATCTCTTCAAGGGCATGGTCGCCGACCTGGGCAAGGCGCTTGATGCTCTCAGCGGCACAGGGCGCATTACCAAGGACATGGTCGCTGGCTTCCGCGCCAGTGGCGAGTCCTTGGCAAACATGGCCCAGATAGAGCTTCCCGTCTCTAACTTCGAGGAGGCGCTCAAGCAAGTTGGCAATCTCTCTCTAGAGGGGGATCGCTTTCTGGACGTTGTCAGGCAACTGAGCGCGCCCACCAAGGAGCTTGTGACTGAGCTCGTCAAGGCTCGCGCCAAAATGGGATATTTCGCCGAGGAGAAGGCCACCGCCTTTGAACCGTTTGCCGTGCGATCGGCACGAGACATGTCTCGCGCGCTGCGCCAGTTCAGTGAGCTGGGAAAGCGGGCCACGAACGACATACGCCAAGCGTTCGCCAGGCAGCTCACTGAAGGACTTGAGGAAGGCGTGGTTGCTGGCGATCTGGCTGAACGCATTCGCGCCCTAGTTCAGCAGGTATCTCGTGAGGATCTTTCAGCGCAAGCTCTCGGTGGCGTGATGAAGGCCGCTCGTGCCACCGCAGGATCTCTGGCCAAGCTCGTCGATGAACAGGCTGCCGTCAGACATGCCACCATTGACGCCACTGTCGCCATTATGGATCAGGCGCGGGTCATGGGGGGAAGGGGCGGAGGCGGACCACCGCGTTCTCCCTGGGATTATGGCGCCTTATCTCCCATGCCTGGTGGCGGACGCCCCATACGACCACTGAGCACAACTAGCATCACCGGCTTTACGGGCACAGTGGCGGACCTGGACGCCCTGCGGCAAAACGCCATGGCTTTGCGGCAGGAGCTCTACACAATACCGCCGGCCATATCTCGCATTATCGCCTTGCTGAGTTCCATATCTGAGGGCGGAGCCATCACCACTGAACGGCTCACTCAGCTCAAGGGGATTGTGGATCTGTCTGACCAGGGACATATTCGCTTTGGGCAGACGTTACAGGAACTGTCGACGCATATCAGTCAGGTGGTGAGTCAATACGAGATCTACATATCGGCGCAGAGGAGAGCGCGAATCGAGGCGGGCGAGATACTTAAGGAAATCGTGCGGCTCAAGTGGACTCCCAAGGCACTGATGCCCGAAGGGGATGAGCCTGGTCTTCTGTCTAAACCTACCTTGACGTCATATGTCTCTATGCTCGCCCAGATACAAAAGTTGTCTGAGGGCGCGGGAACCATTTCCCAAAAGACCATTCAGGATTTCATGTCCACCGTGCGGCATCTCGGCACAATATCGGGCGCTCCCGTCGAGGAGGTCAACAGACTGATAGATTCCCTGGCGTCTCTTTCCGAAATGATAG
>Ga0116144_10003755_pt1 | contig 14874 bp, 14 predicted proteins | sample AD_UKC035_MetaG_FD_89746 | JGI IMG/M metagenome (GOLD analysis project Ga0116144, IMG submission 89746) | Active sludge microbial communities of municipal wastewater-treating anaerobic digesters from USA - AD_UKC035_MetaG | ecosystem: Engineered > Bioreactor > Anaerobic > Digestate | place: USA... | reverse complement strand
GGACCTTTCCCTGGACGTGACCATGAACGACGAGGGGGAAACGACCTACCTGGACCAGCTCGTCTACGAGGGGGAAAGCCAGGAGGACACCCTGATCCGGAAGGAGGAAAAGTCCCTCGTCCGGCGGGACATCGCCGGGGCCCTGGCCCGGCTGAACGAGCGGGAAAACTACATCGTGAGGAACCGGATCATGTCGGACGCGCCGGAAACGCTTCAGCAGATCGGGGACCGGTTCAAGATCACCCGGGAAAGGGCCCGGCAGATCGAGCAGGAAGCCCTGAAAAAGCTCCGGAAGGCCCTCCCCTACTTCGGGCCCGAGTCCTCGCCGGAAACGCTTCAGTAGGCTTCCCGGACCGACGCCAGGTTTTCGAACCGGGTGAATTCCTTCAGAAAGGCCAGCTTGACTTTTCCCGTGGGGCCGTTCCTCTGCTTGCCGATGATGATCTCCGCGATCCCCTTCTCCGGGTTGTCTTCCGACCGGTTGTACAGCTCGTCACGGTAGACGAAGAGGATGACGTCTGCGTCCTGCTCGATGGCCCCGGATTCCCGCAGGTCCGCCATCTGGGGGCGCCGGTCCGACCGGGCCTCCACCTGGCGGTTCAGCTGGGACAGGGCGACGACGGGGACATTGAGCTCCTTGGCCAGGGACTTGAGGGAGCGGCTGATTTCGGAAATCTCCTGTTCCCGGGACGGGCTGCTATCCCGGCCCTTCATGAGCTGGAGATAGTCCAGGATGACCAGGCCGAGCCCCCGCTCGGCCTTGAGCCTTCTCGCCTTGGCCTTCATTTCCAGGACCGAGATTGAGGCCGTGTCGTCGATGAAGAGGCGGGCTTCCGAAAGGGTCCCCGCGGCGGTGGTGAGTTTCGGCCAGTCCGCTTCCCCGAGAAACCCCTTGCGGAGACGCTGGGAGTCCACCCGCGCTTCCGCCGAAAGAAGCCGCATGGCCAGCTGTTCCTTGGACATTTCGAGGGAAAAGATCGCCACGGGCATGTCCATCTCGATGGCGGCGTTCTGGGCCACGTTGAGGGCGAAGGCCGTCTTCCCCATGCTGGGGCGGCCGGCGATGATGATGAGCTCGGAGCGCTGAAACCCCGAGGTCAGGCGGTCCAGCTCCTCGAAACCGGTGGGCACCCCCGTGATGAGGGACTTCTTTTCGAAAAGCCTCTCGATGGTCCGGAAGCTGTCCTTGATGATCTCCCGGATCGGGGAAAAGGTCTGGCGGATCTTGTTCTCGGAAATCTGGAAAATGGCGTGTTCCGCCTCGTCGAGGATGTCGTCGATGTCCGTGGCCGACTCGTAGGTCTTCGAGAGAATGCCCGTGGTGGCCGTGATGAGCTTTCTCAGAACGGATTTTTCTTTAACGATCTTGGCATAATAAGCGATATTCGCCGCCGACGGCACCCCGTCCACCAGGTCCCCGAGGCCGGCCGCGCCGCCGACGGTCTCGAGCTGGTTCTTGTCCCTGAGGAGGCTGGACAGGGTGATCAGGTCCGCCGGCTCGTTCTTCTCGGAGAGATCCACGATGGACTGGAAGATTTTCCGGTGGCCGTCGCTGTAGAAGTCTTCCCCGCTCAGGATCTCGAGAACCTGGTGGATGGCCTGGTTGTCCAGGAGCATCCCGCCCAGGACGGACCGCTCCGCGTCCAGGTTCTGAGGGGGAACGCGGTGGGCGGAAAGCTCGCTGTCTCTATTCTTCGGCAACGACAATCACCTTCAGCCTGGCCGTGACGGCCGACGGGAGTTTCACGTTCACGGTGAATTCACCGAGGCTTTTTATCGCCTCCTCGAAATGGATGGTCTTCCGGTCGACGGCAATCCCCTGGGCCTTGAGGCTTTCCTCGATGTCCCGGCCGGTGACGGAACCGAAAAGCTTCCCCTGCTCCCCCGCCCGGGCCTGGATCCGGCACAGGGCGCTCTCGATGACGCCTTTCAGTCCCTCCGCTTCCTTTCTCCTCTTCTCCGCTTTTTTCCGGACGGAATCGCGCTGCGCTTTCAGGAGCTCCACGTTCCGGCTGTCCGCCTCGACGGCGAGCCCCCTGGGGATGAGGTAGTTGCGGGCAAAGCCTGTTTTGACACGGATGACGTCCCCGATTTTACCGAGGGACTCCACATTTTCCTTCAGAATCACTTCCATTGCAAGACCTCCTTGACGATCTCCGAAATCGAACCCTGTGTCCGGGATCAGGACGGCGGGGCCGGCTTTTTCTGTATTTTCCGAAAATCCGCCCAGACGTCGGCGACCCCTAAAAAACCGACCGTGAAAAGCGGAACGTGGTGGATAAAAACGAGCATGTACCCCATCATTCTAAAAAAGAGCGGGACATTCCATTTCCCGAAAAAAAAGGACACGATGGCAAGTCCCTGGAACAGATAGAAGAAGAAAAAAACAATGAGCAGGTTTATCCCGACCCACCGAAGGGACTCCACGGGAACCAGAAGAGCGCCTCCCCCGAGGATGAGGACCCAGACGAGGGGGTCCGGCAGCCGCCACCGTGACAGGTCCCCGAAGACCGGGTAGGGCCTGCCGTTACGCCGGGAAAAGAACCGGCCCGCCTGGAGGTTCAAAAACACGGTGAAGGCGGTCCCCACAAAGACCAGGGCCGGAAGAAGATGAAAAAGGACGGCCCCTATTTCATCCATGCGGCCGCGGAACTCGTCCGCTTTCCCCGTGGCGCCCTCCATCTGAATGTAAAGATCCAGCCCGTCCCGGAGCGTCACCTGAATGTATTCGCGGACCACCTGGAGAGGGCCCGTTCCGGCGAATAAACTGTAAGTGACGAGAACGAGCCCTCCCAGCCCGAGAAACAGGAGGGTCGTCCCGGTCACGGTTTTCTCGATGGACAACCCCCTCTGCAGGACATCGGCGAGGAGGACGCCGAGAAACCCCAGGTAAAAAAGATGGTACCAGGCGGAATACCCTCCCGCGAGATAGAGAACCCCGCCCGTTATCCCGAGAGACAAAACCAGGATGGCGAGGCCCGTGCCCCTGCCGTAGTGAAGGGTGTAATACAGGATGGGAAGGGGGGCAAACAGGGCGCCCAGGGTGCTCAGAACGGACAGCGTCGAGGCTGTCAGGAACGTCATGACGGAAAGGGCCACACCAAGAAGGACTTCCCTGCTGAAGATTCCCGTCAGTCTCCCTTCCAATATCCGATCCCAGCCCGCGCGCCCGCCGGCGTCATCGCTCAGCCCTCGAGGACGGCAAAGGGCAAGAGCGCGATATTCCTGGCCCGCTTGATTTCCCTGGCGATTTCCCGCTGATGCTTGGCGCAGTTGCCTGAAATCCTCCGGGGAATGATTTTCCCTTTTTCCGAGAGATAGGTTCTCAGGATTTCCGGTTTCTTGTAGTCCATTTTCACGGTGGAATCAACGCAGAAACGGCAGACCCGTCTCCTCGGGTAAAACTTGCGGTCCGGACGGCCGCCGGGTCCCCTCGAGGACCGTGTACCGGGTCTCCCCTGCATCGTTTTCGGTCTCGATTTGCTTTCCATGGATCAGCCCTCCGTTTCCTTTTCCGGGGATCCCCCCGCTTCGCTCTCGGGTTCCGCCTTCTCTTCCGGCTTCGCTTCCCCTGTGTCCGTATGCCCTTCCTCCGCCTTAACCGGGGATTCCTCCGCCTGCTCCTTACTGCGGGCATCCTCGAGCTCTTTTTCCAGGGCCGCCGGATCCACCTCGTCGGCGATTTTCACCGTCTGGTACCGGAGGACCCGGTCGTCGAAACGGAACACCCTGTCCAGTTCGCCCAGCGCGCCGTGCTCGGAAGCGAATTCAAAGAGGGAGTAAACGCCGAACTTCTGCTTCTCGATGGGGTAGGCGAGCTTTCTCTTCCCCCAGCTCTCGCGGCGGATCATGACGCCCTTGCGGGCCGTGATGACCTGGGCGCACTTTTCCACGATTTCCTGAAGCTCTTCCGGCGGAAGATCGGTCACGGAAATAAAAACGGTTTCGTATCTTCTCAATGGGTTGCCTCCTCTCGGCTCTACAGCCCGGCTCCGACGTCCGGGCAAGGAGTTGTGAATTTATGAAATTGCCGCTTTGCCTATACCACTTTCAACGAAAAATCAAGTTCATTTTTTCCGGCGGCGCGGAACGGATGCAGTTGAAAAGCAACCCGTCTTATATTATAAATAGCATGCGTTTTTTCGCCTGCGGGGATGATTCCAGGCCCGGCGGAAAAACAAGAACGTCGCCTGTGAATTTCGAAAAAGAGAAGGAAACGCCCTGTCGCAGGAGTTCAGGAATCCCTCCAATGAAAGGAGCTTGTCATGGATTCTAAATTTACCATCACCCTGAACGGAAAAGAAGTGGAAGCCCTCCCGGGACAGACGGTTCTCGATGTCGCCCGAAGCCACGGTGTCCCCATTCCCGCCCTGTGCCACCACAAGGCCCTCATCCCCCGCGGTTCGTGCAGGCTCTGTGTCGTGGAGGACAGCGGGCGGGTCCGGGCCTCCTGCACCTCGCCGGCCGAGCCGGGCATGAATATCGTGACCGAATCGCCCCGCCTGCGGGCGGCCCGAGAAATGGTTCTCCAGCTCATCTTCACCGGGCGGAATCACTACTGCATGTACTGCGAGGTGAGCGGGAACTGCGAACTCCAGGACCTGGGCTATGACTTCGGCATGGACCACTTCACCTTCCCCACCTACGAGAAGCGGTTTCCCGTGGACAACTCCCACGAATTCATCCTCCTGGACCACAACCGCTGCGTCCTGTGCGGGCGGTGCATCCGGGCCTGCGCGGACCAGGCGGGCCATTACGTGCTCACGGAAAAAAGCCGGGGCTACCGGACGCTCGTCGTCGCCGACCTGGACGTCCCTCTGGGGTCGTCGAGCTGCGTGTCCTGCGGGTCCTGTGTCCAGGTCTGCCCCACGGGGGCCTTCATCGAAAAGCGCTCGGCCTACCAGGGAAAAAAGGAACAGATCAAAACCGTTCAGATGGCCTGCGACAGGTGCCCCGTGGGGTGCACCATCGACGTCCACGGGAATCCCGAGACGAACTCGGTCGTGAAAATACACGGAGACTGGGACGCCCCGCCCACCTTCGGCCTCCTGTGCCGGACGGGCCGGTATCTCTCCCTCTTCGACGGGCGGCCCCGGCTCACGAAGGCGACAATCAGGCAGGATTCCGAAGTCGCCGACATCCCCCTCGACAAAGCGCTGAACCTCTTCATGTCCAGGATCGACCAGGGCAGGGCTTACGTGGACGGGAGCCTGTACAACGAGGAGCTCGCCCGCCTGAAGGAGCTCTTCCCGGGAAGGCTCTTTTCACTCAACCCCGTGACGCCGCCGCTCCCCTCGACGGCCCGGATAGGGGACCTGGGGGACGCGGACCTCTTCGTCCTGTTCCGCCTCGACCTGGACAGGGAATACGGGGCCCTGGGGTCCCTCGTGAAGAAGCGGGTCCGCAGCGGGGCGGCCCGGCTCGTCCTCGTGGACGCCGCCCCCGAGGTTTTCGAGAAACTGCCGGCGGAGAGGCTGTCCTCCGAGGCGTTCCTGGCCCGTCTCGACAGGGTCGAGGGAGCCGGCGCGGCGGTCGCCCTGTACCGGGATCTTGACGACAAGGAAAAAGAAGCCCTTCAGAAAATGGAAAGCCTCCGCCGGCTCTGGCTTCCCGGCGAGACGAACACCCTGGGGCTGGCCCGGCACGGCATCGGGCACGCTCCCGTGACGGGCGACACGGTCTTTCTTTTCGGCGAAAATTTCCAGGGGATCGACGTGGGAAACCCGGGGTTCCTCGCCTGCTTCACGCCCCACGAGAACGGGGTGACGGAAAAGGCCGCCCTGGTCGTCCCCACCCTGAAAGGTTTTGAAAAGCAGGGGACCCTGTTCAACCTGGAGGGGGAAATCACGACGCGGTCGGCCGTCGTGACCCCCCCGGCCCCCCTGGCCGACATCGCGAAACTGCCGCCCCCCATTCCGGAGAAGAGGTGATCCATGAAGACGGTAACCATTGCTTCCACCTGGTGCGAGGGATGTTCCGGCTGCCACATGTCCTTCCTGGACATGGACGAACGGCTCGTGACGCTCATCGGGAAAGGCCTTGAACTGACGGCCACGCCCATCACGGACCTCAAGATCCCGCCCATGGGAACGGATATCGGGATCATAGAAGGGTCCGTGGCCACGGATCATCACGAAGAGGAAGTGAAGGAACTGCGGAAGAGGTGCCGGCTCATCGTCGCCCTGGGGGACTGCGCCGTTTTCGGGGGGATCCACACCATGAGAAACTACTTCACCGTGGAGGAGCTCCTGGAAAGAGGCTACGTCTCAACGGAAAGCACGGTGGGCGGCGTTCCCCCGGCCTCCCCGGAACTGGGAAAGCTCCTTCCCAAGGTCCTGGCGGTCAACGAAGTGATCAAGGTCGATTTTTACATACCCGGCTGCCCCCCGCCGGCGGATGCGATTCATCACGTCCTGAACGAGATTCTCGAGGGACGGATGCCCAAACTGGAAGGAAACCTCCTCCAATACGACTAGAGGTGCCGTCATGACGAAAAAGATAACCATTTCCCCGGTGACGCGGATCGAGGGACACGCCAAGGTGACCATTTACCTGGACGACGAGGGGCGGGTGGACCGGACCTACTTCCACGTGGACCAGTTCCGGGGCTACGAGAAATTCACCGAGGGCCGGTTTTACGACGAACTCCCCATGATCACCCCCCGGATCTGCGGCATCTGCCCCGTGAGCCACCACCTGGCGGCGGCCAAGGCCTGCGATGAAATCCTTGGGAGGCCCGTTCCCCGGACGGCCTCGCTTCTCCGGGAACTCATCCACATGGGCCAGGTGATCCAGTCCCACGCCATGCACTTCTTCGAACTCGCCGGGCCGGACATCGTCCTGGGCTGGGACGCCGACCCCGCCGTCCGGAACGTCGTGGGCCTCGTCCGGGCCAACCCGGAACTGGCCCTGAAGGCGGTGAAACTCCGAAAATACGGCCAGACGATCATCGAGGAGGTGGCCGGCCGGAGGATCCACCCCACCTTCGCCATCCCCGGAGGGGTGAACGCCTCCCTGTCAGGGGACTCCCGGGACAGGATCCTGAAGGACGTGGACGAGATGATCGCCTACATCCGGGAGGGGGTCTCCATCATCCTGGCCTTCATCGAGGAACACAAGGAGGAGTGCGACGCCTTCGCGGCCTTCCCGTCGGCCTACATGGGACTGGTGAAGGACGGAGGGGCCCTGGAGCTTTACGACGGAATCGTCCGCATGGCGGGCCGGGACGGCCGGACCCTCGACGAATTCGCCGGCAGATACTACCTGAGCCACATCGCCGAGAAGGTGGACGACTGGAGTTACCTGAAGTTCCCCTATTTCAAGCCCCTGGGAGACCCGGAAGGCCACTACCGGGTCGGCCCCCTGGGGCGGCTCAACGCGGCGGACCGGATCAGCACGCCCCTGGCCCAGGAAGAATTCCTGAAATTCAAAGCCATGAACGGCGGACGGCCCGTGGAAAGCTCCGTCTACTATCACTACGCCTGGCTCATCGAAGCGGTGTACGCCCTGGAACGGGCCCGGGAAATCCTGGAGGACGGGGACGTCCTCTCCAGGGACGTCCTCAACCCGGGGCCGGTCACGAACGAGGAAGGGATCGGCGTCATCGAGGCCCCCCGGGGAACCCTCTTCCACCACTACTGGGTGGACGAAAACGGCACGGTGAAGAAGGCCAACCTCATCGTCGCCACGGGCCACAACAACTGGGCCATGTGCCAGGCGGTGGACAACGTCGCCAGGGGATACATCCAGGGCCACGACATCCCCGAGGGCGTCCTTAACCGGGTCGAAGGGGCCATCCGCTGTTACGACCCCTGCCTGTCCTGCTCCACCCATGCCATCGGCGAGATGCCCGTGGTCGTGGAGGTCTACGATCACCAGGGCGCCTTCGTCGCCTCGCGGGAAAGAGCGTGACGGGGACGCTTCTTCTGGGAATCGGCAACATCCACCGGGAGGACGACGGGGTCGGCCCGAAATGCGTCGACCTCGTGTCCTTCCCCGGCGTTCACCGCCTCGTCGTTCAGCAGCTGGTTCCGGAGCTGGCGGAGACGATCCGGGATTACGAACGGGTCGTCTTCGTCGACGCCTCCCTTCGGGGCGGGACCGCGGAACTGGGCCCCCTCCTCCCGCGGGACACGGACACCTCCTTTCCCCTGACCCACGGCATGACCTGCGAGGGTCTCCTGGCCCTGACGGAAGCCCTCTACGGGCGGGTCCCGAAGGCCTTCCTCCTGTCCATCCCGGGGGTTTCCTTCGGCCATGGCGAAAACCTCTCGGCCCGGGCATTGGAAAACATGGAAGAAGCCCGGGGTATCCTGGAACGGTTTTTCCGATCCGGAACCGCCGCCGATCCCTCCCATAACTGACTTTTCCCCTTTTTTTCAAGATTCCACGGCGTCCCTTCGGGTCCCTGTCCCGGCCGTTTTGCCGGGAACAAATCCTTTCACTCCAGGTCCAGGGGCCTCCCCAGGGACGACGGCATGGAGACGGAAAAGGGCCTCCTGAACGAAGCGGCCCATTTTCCCTTCAACGGGGGCGAAAGGGCCGGTTCCTTCCGGCCCAGGTTCAGAGCGAGCAGGGTGAAGATCATGAGCGGAAACGGCGCCACCTGGAACACCTGGGCGGGCACCGAGGGGAACCACCCCTGGAGATGAATGCCCATGATCTGCAGAAAGGCGAAGAGGTAGGCCCCCAGGGCCGCCCGAAAGGGGTGCCAGCCGCCGAAAATGACCAGGGCGAGGGCGATCCACCCCGTTCCTTCCGCCCCCTGGGGGCGCCCCCACCCCGGCTTGACGCACAGGGAAAAGACGGCCCCGGAAAAACCGACCACCATGCCGCCGGCCAGGGCATAGGCCATGCGGAGCCGCTTCGGGTCGATCCCCCGGGCATGGCTCGCCCGGGGGTTTTCACCGACGGCCCGGAGCTCCAGCCCCCAGGAAGTCCGGTAGAGATACCACCAGCAAAGGAAGATGAAGACCATGCTGAAATAGACGGGAAGGGGGTGGTCGAAGAGGACCGTCCCGAAAAAGGGGACATCCCGAAGAAAGGGGACGGCCCGGGAGGGTGACGAGGGACCGTGGAGCCGGACGTAGGGGTTCCCTAAAAAATAGGCCAGGTCTTTCGCCATGAGGGTGAGGACGAAGCCCACGGCGACCTGGGAGACTTTCCAGTAGAGGCTTGTCGCCGCCACGATTCCCGCCAGGAAGGCCCCCACGGCGCCCGCCGCCAGGTATCCCGCCGCGAGGCTCCCGGTCGAGCAGGCGACGGCGAAGGCCGTCATCGCCCCCAGGAGGATGGTCCCGTCCAGGGACAGGTTGATCACCCCCGCCCTTTCCGTGATGGTCTCGCCGAGCGTGGCCAGGAGGATCGGGGCGGCCCCGGCCAGGAGGGACGCCAGGAGGGCGCTTCCGGAAATCTCGATCATTTACGGGGCCCTCCCTGGCTTCGTAATGCCGCTCCGCCACCCGTGGACGGCCAGGGCCGAGAGGACGAGGGCGCCCTGGATGACCCCGCTGAGCGACGAATCGAGCTCGAGAACCATGGGAAGCTGGATGCTTCCCACGTTTAGGCAGGCAAAGAAGAAGGCGACCAGGGGGACCGCCGCGACGCGGTAATTGGCGAGCATGACGACGAGAAGGGCCAGGTAACCGTAATTGCTCGATATAGCGGGAATAAGCCGGTGGTAGACGCCGGCCGCCTGGATCGTGCCGGCGAGACCGGCGAACCCCCCGGCGACGGCCATGGCCAGGAGCATGTAAGCCTGGGGCCGAAGGCCGAACATGGGGGCCGCCCGTTCGTTGTTTCCCAGGGCCTTGAGGCGAAGGGCCGCCCGGGAGTACCGGATCAGGACGGCGGTCAGGACCAGGGCGGCGGCGACGAGGGCCAGGCCCGCCGGGGAAAGACGCATGGCCGTGACGGCGGGGAGCCACAGGTCCCGGGAAAACGTTTCCGTGCCGCTCATGGACGCCACGCCGGCCCGCTTCCAGGGGCCGAAGACGAGCCACAGGATGATGGCCTGGGCGACGAAATTCAGGCCCAGGCCGGTGAAAATCTCGTGAACGCCCCCCTTCGTTTTCAGGTATCCCGCAAGGAGGGCCCACAGGGCGCCCCCGGCCATGCCGGCGGCGAAGGCGGCGGCAACGGTGAGGACAGGAGACCCCCCTTCCCCGTAACACCTGAGCGCCCAAGTGGCCAGAATGGCCCCCATCATCACCTGGCCCTCCACGCCGATGTTCCACAGGCCGATCCGAAAAGTGAAGATGAGGCCGCAGGCGCAGAGGGTCAGGGGGATCCACGCGTTCATGACATACCCGAGCCGGAGGAGCGACCCCAGGGAACCCCGGAAAAGGGCCGAGAAGGCCGAAAGGGGCTCGGCCCCGGCGAAAAGGAGCACCGCCGTGGCGAGGCCGAAGGCCCCGACGAGGGTGACGGCGAAATCGGTCCCCAGCCTGGCCAAGTTTTTCATCCCGCCGCCCCCCCGTTGCCGCCGCCGGCGGCGGAAGCCCCGGCCTTCCCCACCATAGCCTCGCCAATCGCCGTTCCGTCCGTCTCGTCCCGTCTTTTGTCCAGGACGACCCGGCCGTTGAAAAAAACGAGGACGCGCCCGGCCGCGGACAGGATCTCGTCCATGTCGGAGGAAATGAACAGGATCGTCGCCCCCTCGTGGCGGGCGTCCTCGAGCCGCCGCCAGGTCCAGCGGGCGGAATCGACATCGAGCCCCCGGGTGGGGTGCTCCAGGAGCAGGATCTGCGACCGCTCCGAGAGAAAGGAGAGAAGAAGCCTCTGCTGGTTGCCGCCGGACAGGTTCTCCACCGTTGTCTCCGGCGAGCCGAGGATCCTGAACCGCCGGATCTTTTCCCGGGACCGGTTGAGGGATTCCCGCCGGCTCACGAAAAAGCCGCCCCGGTCTTCCAGGAGGGCGACGTGTTCCCCGATGGTGAGGCCGGGGACCAGCCCCTCCTCGAGGCGGGACGCGGGAAGGAAGGTCACGCCGCTTTTCCGGAAAAGCCGGGCATCCCCGCCCCGGGCCTCCCGGCCGAAGAGTCGGATGACGCCCCCTGCCGGGCGGACGAGGCCGCCGGCCATGCGGAGGAAGAGTTCCTGGCCGCTGCCCTCCAGGCCGGCCAGGGCCACCGTTTCCCGCCGGCAAAACCGGAGGGATACGGGCTCCAGGCCGGCGCGGCCCCCGGTCCCCCGCAGGCCCTCCACGGAGAGGACTTCCTCGCCGGGGGAAACATCGCGGCGGGGGGCGGGCTCGGGAAGGGCCCCGAACATGAGTTCCAGGATGCGGTCCTGGGAAAAGGGCTTTTCCACCGTTCCCGTCACCTTCCCGTTCCGGAGGACCGTGACCCGGTCACAGAGGGCCTCGGCGTCCCGGAGCTTGTGGGAGACGAGAACGACCGTCTTTCCCTCCGCCGCGAGCGCCCTCAGGGCATCGAAGAGCGCCTCCTGCTGCTCCCCCGATATCCCCGTGGTGGGCTCGTCGAGAATGAGGACCTCGATGCCCCGGGCGATGAGCCGAAGAAGCTCGAGCTGCTGCCTCTCCCCGGGCGTGAGGTCCCGGGCGGACCTGTCCGGGTCGAGGGCGAAACGGAAGCGGCGGGAAAGGGAATCCAGCTGTTGGCGGAAAAAAGTCTCCCGGCGGGACAGGCCGCGGGAAAGGCCGGTCATGAAATTTTCAATGACCGAAAACTGGGGGTAATCCATGGGCTCCTGGTAGAGCATGGCGATCCCCAGGCGGGCCGCTTCCCGGGGCGTCCCGCCGTCGACCGTCTCCCCGTCCACGAGGATCTCCCCCCGGGTCCTCGCCGTGTAGCCGGCGAGGACCTTCATCAGGGTGCTTTTCCCGGCGCCGTTTTCGCCCAGGATGCCGTGAATGGTCCCCGGGGCCAGGGTGAGGCTCACCCCGTCGTTGGCCCGGACGGCCCCGTAATGCTTGTGGATGTCTCGAAGCTCGACCTTCATGAGGATCCCCCGCGGCAGGCCCCCGGCGGGAAGCGGAAAACCCTTCAGGGATTCCCCAGGCGGGGCCCTTTCAGCGGGTGCCGCTCGAGCCTTCCATTCCCTGGAGAAGCTGTTTCATGTACCAGATCTTCCGGTCCGAGGCGACTTCACCCTTCTCGAGAAAGACCGACCCGTCCTGGTAAAGGAGAGGGCCCGTGAACAGCCGGACCCTGCCGGATCCCATGTCGGCGATGAACCCCTGAAGGGCCTCCCTTGCCGATGGTGACAGGGCCTTGCCGGGAAGGAAACCGACGGCGGTGGTGTCGGGGTTGTTGATGTCGGTCCAGTCGGGGCCGAGCCAGAGCCATTCCTGCTTCCACCTGCCCGTCCGGGCGCTCTCCCCGAAATGGATGTAGGCCGGACCCCAGTTGTGATAGGAAACGCCGAGGCACACATCGGAGGCCCCCTCGCAGGCCCCCACGTAGTCATAGGGCATGGCCCACACCGTTGCGCCGGCGTTCCGCTTCTGCCGCGCCACCACCACCGCTTCCGTCGTGTCGATGGCGGAGATGACCACGTCGACGCCCGAATCGAAGAAATTCCTGGCCACCTGGGAGGGGTCGGCGGTGACGCCGGGGATGTTGAACCAGAAGCCGATCCAGGTGACCCGGAAGGTCAGGTCACCGGGGTTCCGGTGAAGCACCTTTTCCCAGGCGTAGCGCGCCCCCAGGTAGGAGGAAACGGCGAGCCTCCGGGTCTCCTCGTTGATCAGGGGCCCCAGGTACCCGATTTTACCGGTCTTCGTGGTCATGGCCGCGGCGAACCCGTCCATCATCCGGGCATACTCCATCCTTCCGAAAAGGTTGGAAAGGTTCTTCGGCGCCCGGCCCGTCAGGACGTCGTCCCCCGAAATGTGAAGGAAGTATGTTTCCGGATGAAGCACCGCGGCCTCCCGGATGCCGTCCTTCATGTCATCGGAATTGGCGATGACGAGCTTCGCCCCTTTTTCCACCATGTCGTCCACAAGCTGGGGAATGGTGACACCCGGGCGGTCGGCGGGATTGACCCGGTCGATGTAGATCATTTTCGCGCCGGGAATCCTTTTTTCCATGTACCGCCCACCCTCGTAGTGGGCCTGGCTGTACCCCCGGTCGTTGTAAGGCCCCACGAGGAGGAGGCCGAAGACGAACGGCCCGTCCGCGGCAGCTCCCGTGCCCGCCGGGAGGAGGAGCGACAGGCAGGCCGCCAGCCCCAGGATCCTTTTCCATTTTCCTTTTTTCATGGTTTTCTCACCCCCCGCACCGACGATTTTACATACTATTGCAATATATTGTCGGATCAAAGAAGACGACCATAAAAGGGGACAGATTTATTTTTTTAGAAAAAAATAAATCTGTCCCCTTTTATGGTGTCCCCTGGATCTTTTTACAAAGCCGTCGGTAACTGAACATTTTTCGAGTCTTTACGCGTTCACCAAAAAAGATCACCCGGGAAAATCCCGATGCCTGAGAAAGACGGCGGCAACGAAAGGTCAGGGATTCTTCGCGCGGCCCTGGTACTCGGCCGCCACCTGGTAACCGGCATCCTTCAGGGCCTCTATGAGGGCCGAGGGGTCCGGGCCTTCCAGCCGGAGGATGGCGGTCCGGGTGGGGCTCCCTTCCCGGACGGCGGCCGTTATCATGGAAACGATGGCCAGGCCGAACTCATTGATCATGGACGCGATCCGGGCGATTTCCCCCTTCCTGTTCGGGAAAGTCACCTCGAAGCGGCGGCTGGGAAGGCCGACACCGAGAAACTCGAGAAGGACGTTGAGAAGATCGCAGGTCGTGATGATGCCCACCAGCTCGTCCCCCGTGACGACGGGAAGGCTGTTCACCCTCCTCTCGTTGATGAGCTTCGCCGCCTCCTCGATGGGGGTCCCCGGGGTGACCGTGAAAACCTTCTTGGTCATGATCTCTTCCGCCCTCATTTCCGAAAGAAGGTAGTTCAGCTCGTGGACCGAGAGGGTACTGGCGGGGGAAGCGGTAAACCGCCGGATGTCCTTGTCGGTGATGATGCCCACGATCCGGTTGCCTTCCACCACGGGAACCTGGTCGATGCTGTACTGCTTGAGAAGGTTCTTCACCTTGAGGATATTCGTGTCTCCCGTCACGGTAATGAGGTTCCGCGTCATTCTTCTTCCGACGTACATCGTTTTTCCCTCCCTGGAAATAGCCCGCACCCTTCCCCTCGGGTAAAAAGCGCCGGGCGACGCCTTTCGCGTCACCCCGCCGCGCCCCTGCGGGAATTGAAATATCACCGCTTTTTTATCATGCTTGTCTGCGATATAGCACAGGGGTTTTCTCAAAATCAATGGCCTTTTGCCCCGTCAGGGGCCGCCCCGTCACATTGACAGGGCCGAAAGGTTGCACTATATGCAGGGGGATGGAACCCCACAGGCCCGGGCGCCCCGCACGGCGGCCGGGCGTGAAAGCGGCATCGTCAACCATGGAAAGACAGGCATTCAACCGGTTCTGCCGGTCCTTCGACAGGGACCTGGCGGACGCCTTCCCCCGGGACCGGGGGCCGCTGAAAAGGGCCCTGGAACGGTTTAAAAGCAAAACCGGGGAATTCCCCCTGGAAGGGGCCGGCGTCCTCCGCCTGGAAAAGCTCCGGGAACGGCTGGACCGCTCCATCCGGGCCCGGTCCCTTCGCCGGGAGGGGATGCCCGCCGTCTCCTACCCCGGCAATCTTCCCATCACGGAAAGGCGGGACGACATCGTCGAGGCCCTGCGCCGGCACCCGGTCATCGTCGTGACGGGCGAGACGGGATCGGGAAAGACGACCCAGCTTCCCAAGATGTGCCTCGAGGCGGGCCGGGGCATGGACGGCCTCATCGGGTGCACCCAGCCCCGGCGGATCGCCGCCGTGACGGTGGCCGCCCGGGTGGCGGAG
>Ga0116144_10003752_pt1 | contig 14876 bp, 14 predicted proteins | sample AD_UKC035_MetaG_FD_89746 | JGI IMG/M metagenome (GOLD analysis project Ga0116144, IMG submission 89746) | Active sludge microbial communities of municipal wastewater-treating anaerobic digesters from USA - AD_UKC035_MetaG | ecosystem: Engineered > Bioreactor > Anaerobic > Digestate | place: USA... | reverse complement strand
GGCACCGGCAGTGGTGCGCTGCGCGCGTGCCATTTCAAGATCAACGGTTGGGTCAATACGGTGGCCACGCCTCACATCCCGGCCAACATCCTGCTGAACGTTCGCGTGCGCGGCCGCGTGGCCGGTAACAACCTGGCCTTCGGCCCGGCCTGCCTGTTCAAGATCGACCCCTCGTTGGCCACCTGCCCGCGTGTGGAACTGCAGGACGACCCGGCGAACGTGGATGACTACAGCTGTGGGGTGAGCCGCGACTTCGGCGGACCGAGCAACCCGGGCAACCGCATCCACGCCGATCCACCGCAACCCATTCCCGTGGTGGCGAGCAATCAGGTGCGCTACCAGTTCCGCTTCCGTATCACCGGTGAAGGCATCTGCATCGTGCGACCGCCGCAGACAAGTGCCCGCATGGTGCTGAACTGGACGAACGGTACGCCGCTGGAATGCAGCAAGACCTACGAGGTGGATGTGCGCGTGAGCCTCGATGGCGGTGCCACCTGGTGCTTCGGCCCGGCCGGTAGCAGCGCAGCGGTCGCTTGTGCGGATACCGAGGACTGGGGCAAGGTCTGCCTGGTGACCATCAACCCGTGCGCAGCTGCCGATGGTGGAAGCAATGCCCTTGCGGGCAACGACGGTCAGGGCGAGCATAGCGTGGCCCTGTATCCGAACCCGAACCGTGGCGATCAACTCTACCTGAACGTGAGGAATGTGCAGGAGGGTGTGAACACCGTGAACGTGGATGTGTACGACCTCACCGGCAAGCGTGTGTTGGTGCGCACCATCGCGGCGAAGGTTGGTGTCGTCAACGGTGCGATCCATCTCGGCGGCGATCTCGCTGGTGGCCTCTACCTGGTGAACATCACCGCAGGAGACAAGAAGTACACCGAACGGTTGGTGATCCAACCGTAGACGGCCCCTTTCACGAATGGTGCCAGACCAAGCACCACATACCGATCGCCCAGCGCGCCGAGGTGCCGCTGAGGCCACAACTGCGGATGCCTGGCAAGGTCCTCTTCTTGCGTCGGCCATTCGTGCAATTACCCGACCGGTCTTCCAGCATTGGCCTTTCGTACCAGAGCAGGAAGGTGGATCCGATGGATGTGGCCGCCAGTGATCAAAGCCCGTACAGCACGGCGAGGTCAACGACCATGGCAAGGCACACGCTCCCGCATTGCCCCCGAACAGCCTTGTGGATGGCGGGCCCTACGCGCCCTTCCGCTTCAGCACCAGCCCGGCGACAGCTCCCATGGCCGCGCTCCACGCGGTGTTGGCGATCACCTCCACCACGGCCACGCTCATCGTCGTGTACCAGTTCATGAAGGCCAGGAACATCAGACCCATGCTGGCATAAACACCGAAGCCGACCACTGCACCCACGACCAGACCGGGGATGGCACCGTGCGCCGCGCTTCTGGCGCAGACCCAGGCCAGCACGAGGCCAAAGAGCAGATTCGATAGGAAGACGAGACCCAGGTTCATCTCCGCCTCGGGCTTGTGCAATCCCTCGTAATGCATCACACCGGCCTCGAAGTAATCCATCATCAGCATCCCGAAGAGGACCCAGCCGAGCAGGAATCCGGCCACGCCGGAAGCGAGGCCAGCCAACAGTACACGTGTGTTCATGTTGATGGGGTTTGGTGTACTGCCAAGGTAGGCCCACCACCTCGGGGTGGCCGGTCGCGGTGCCCTCATGATCACACCATGGATCGTGTACAAGGCGCCCGGACCCCGCGAACGGACCTATCTGGATCAGCGTCAGCCGCCACTCCACTCATCCATCCTGCGCGTCCGTGTTACCCCCGGCCACCTTCAAGCGCGCCTCGGCACGGCGTTCCTCCTCCAACAACTCCTTGATGTCGGCGGCCAGCACGAACTCACCGAGCAGGATGGCCAGGCGGCGTGCCTTCACCAGTCGCTCCCGCACCATGGCGCTGAGCCTGGCGGTGATGTGTACCGCCTTGGAATAGAGCCAGCGGTCCGGCGCGGGTTTCTTCACCGCGTGCCGCAGATCGTTCAGCTCGGTGGCCAGGTCGGCACAATCGCACGGATAGGGTTTGCGATCGCCCCATTTACGCAGGGCCGTCATCAGCTTATCGGCCCGGGCCTGCAGCTCACGGGCACGGGCCAGCACCTGATCACGCAAGGCATGAAGTCCGAGACGCTTCGATGCGCTGTTCAATTGTCTGGGCAGCTGGCGGAAGACGAAGAAGGCTTCATCCAATTTCACCTCCAGCATGCGAACGAATGATCGGGTGGCCATGGTGATGGGGTTAGGCCCATGGAGGGCGAAGCGCGTGCCACCGCCTTGGAGAAGATCACCTTCATCGAAAATCCAGGCCCATTCGTCGATCCTGAATGTGTTTCCGTGGAGTTTTCCAGCGCACCGGTCCGGTTTCCCGGGAGTGTGGGTGGGCGGCGGGCTTTCCTTCGCCAGCAAGAATTCTGTGGAGTTCGCTCCCCAGGACCTGCCTGCGATCTCTCCCTATGCTCCTGAACATCATTCTCGTCGTCCTCTATTTCATCATCCTGGGCTATGCGGCCTACCGCTTCTGGTGCCTGGATAAAGAGGATCGCGAGGAGGATATGGATCAATGACGCAGCTGAGCCGCACATGAAGGCGCGCCACACCGATCACCGCGCATCCACATACACCCTCAATCGCGCGAGGTCGCGACCGAAGTCCATGCCGCTGAGCTTCTCCGCGGTCTCCCAGCCCGTGGCCACATAGCCCACGTTGTTCGGGTCCTCCCGCTCCAGGTAACCCAGGACCTCCTTCAAGGAACCCGCATTGCCGATCTCGGCCAGGTTCCGCACCGCATTCGTGCGCAGTCCCAGGTCCGGATCATGCAGGGCTTCGTACAGGATCTCCCGCGAGGCATCGGCGTTGATGTGCCTGCACGCATCCACCGCTGCGCCACGGGCCCAGCGCGTTCCCGTTTCCGCGATCCGCCGCACGATGGGCAGGTGCTCCACGGACTTGTTACCTGCAATGCCGGAAACCAGGTACACCTGCATGGTCTCGTCCGTGCTCTTCGCGTACCGATCGATGAGATCCAGCCCGCGCGGGTCCAAGGTCTCGAACACCGCGTCAAGGAGATAGGGCAGCTCCGGATCCGCAACCAGGCACTGGGCATGGAGCACATCGCGTGCGCGCTGCGAATTCGCATCCCTCAAATGGCGCATGGCCGCCTCGCGCATGTCCTTATCCTGGGCGGTGTCCTGCACCATGGCGATGCACAACTGCAGGGTATGTGGGTTCTGTTCCTGGACGAGCAGATGGAAAAAGCGGTCCATTTCCTCCTGATGCTTCCGGGCGAAATTCTCCTCCTCGCAGTAGGTGACGCGCACCGGTGCCGTGCTCGTACGCAAGGTGTCATACGGTGCGTTCCAATGCGGGAAAACCATGTCCGCCTTCACCGTATGCTGCCATTCCCGCAAGGCATAACAGCTCCGGTCCCAGGAGCTCTCAGGTCGTTCGATCACGTAATGGGCCACCAAGGCGGGCTCGTTACGCTTCAGATGGATGCCATAGTCCCATTCCTTCGGCGGTCCACTGTGCAACCCGCGGAAGATGGATGAGTCGCGTATCGCGACCGTACTTGTGGGCACCGCTCGGTAGCGCTCGTCGAACACGCGGAGCTCAAAGTTGACCTCGCGCCGCAATGCCATGCGGTGGCTCTTCTTAGGTCCGGTATACTCCGCGTACACCTCGCATAAGAGGCCGTAGGCACCATCCTTCACCACCAGGCCGAAATGGATGTGGTCGCACTTCGGCCCCCACTCATTGGGTTGGGCTACCGCAGCGGAAGCAAGCAGGTAGAAGAGGGCCGCATAGGTCAAGCGCATGGGGCAAGTATCGTGATCCTGTGCCTATGGGATGCAGCCCTGTGACCGATCGCACAACGTTCATCACCTGCGCCCGCTGAAAGCCAAGGCCGAACACGCGCGGAGGGTACGGGTGCTCAACGGTCCTGTCCACGCAAGTGTGCACCCACGCTGCCAGCGCCTCCAATCACTTCAAGTACACCCGCTCCTTCGGCGGTGTGCCCTCTTCGGGTGCATCGCTCTTGGGGTTGGGAGGCGTGGGATCAGCCGGGTGCTCGGTATCAGGCTGCAGTGGTTGACCTGGATGGTCAGGCACCTCACGCGGCGTGCGCGTGGGGGTGCCCGGCACAGGGTCCGGGGTCGGCTTCGGCCCCGGCTCCGGCACATCGGGCTTCGGGGTACCCGGGTGCGGATCAGGCTTGGTCGGCTTCGTGGGATCCGGCTTGTCGCCGGAACGGTCGGGTACGGTCGTGTTCTTCATGGCATCTGGTTCTGGCAACGCCCATCGGCGTTGAGCTACATGAACCGTTCGACGCAAAGTCCGGGCCTCCCCGGCTCATGCACGCCTTGGGCGTGCGCCTGAGGCATCCGTTGCCGTTGTTGTGCAGTTCAGTGGTGTCCGCTCCCCGCGCACGACCGCGACCGCATCACGAGGACTTCGCCTTCTTGCGCCCGCTGCCGCTCTTCTTGCCACCACCATCCTGCTTGTTCACCATGGCCCAGGCGATGCGCCCGGCCTCCTTCGTGGTGTGCCCGCGCTTCTTCTCACTCTCCTCGATGTGCTCCGCCTGGCGCTTCTGCTTGTCCGTGTAGGCTGACTTGTCTCCGCGTGGCACCGTTGTGTTTTTCCCACGCGGCACACACACCATGCCACCGGACCTCCATGCGAGGTGAGCAATGCGAACGTCAACGCCGCTGCTTGCTGGGCCTGTTGGGTGTGCTGAACCGGCTGCTGCCGATGTTGCCCGGTTGGTCCCCAGTTCCGGTATCCGCCCGGTCACCTGCGGTGGCGTCCAGTTCCATGCGCGCCATCACCCGGCCATCACCGGGCTCCACGGTGTGGTGGAAGCCGGGCACACCGAGCTGCGCCAAATAGGTCATGCAGGCGGCCTTGCAGGCAGCACAGGCATCGGCACAGGTCCGGCAATGATCCATGTCATGCCGGCGGCACTCGGCCTCGCAGGCCTGGCAAATGGCGATGCACTGTTCCAATACACCGCTCAGGTGCGGGGAGTTCCGTGCGAGGTAACGCGCGGTCAGCGTGCACATGTCCGCGCAGTCCAGGTCCGTGCGGATGCAGGTGGTCATCTTCCTGATCTCCTTCTCATCCAGGCAGCGGTCCGCGCAAGTCTCGCTTGCGGCTACACAGTTCATCAGGTGCGTCAATACGTCGGCGGTCGCTAGGCTTCTCATCGGTGTTCGGATCAATTGGTTCTGCCGTGGAAGGCACAATGGCCATGCCACCACCATCCAGGCCGAACAGGGTGTTACCGGAAAATGCCGATGCCCGGTGATCGACAGACCGCACCGGCTTTCCGGGATCGCGCCTCGAACGATAGCGGGCATCTGGCGGACCAGCCAACGGCAGGTGTCCGATGCCTCGTTCCTACAACCCTTACGCCTGCGGCCGTGTCTTCATCCTCCATTGCGCCTCCACTCTCCGGAGCGGGAACATCCACTGCCAGCCCGGTTCGAACAGGAAACCCACGCCATGCTCCGTCCCCGGATCGAGGCGCAGGATACCCACTCCCCCATCCGCCACCAGGCTATGGTCCAATTCCGTGAAGGGACATACCATCACCGCCTCCGTGCCGCTGTCGCCCGGAAGCATGCGTGCGGAGGTGTAGGCATGTAATTCCTGGTGACCATCGCATTGGAACAAGGAGCCGAAGCGTGGCGATCCGCCCACCTCCTCCTTGGTGCGCACAATGGGGATCATTAGTTGCGCGGTGGCCAGCCGCTTCACCAACAGCTCGCGGTCACAACGCGCCTGCGTTTCCGTGAACCGGAGCATGGCGGCGCGCAAACCCATGTTCTCCCGTTCTATCCTTACTACTCTATCTAATTCCTCGTGCATAATAGGCGGTGTACCGATGAATGGAATGTCCACTGAAGGTAAGCATTGCAACCGCGAAGACACACCCCGATCCGACGGGTATGCATCAGGCTGTGATGTCGGGCGCTCCTGCTTCGGTGGATGAGCTCCGTGAACCCCGTTGGGGCAGTTGCGATGCCACCCGTGTGCGCTGATCAAGAGATGGACACGGGACCACTGCCCGCTCCCGGCACCGCTGTGGTCCGTTCTTTGAAGAGGACGGATGCGCGTGCGTGGTACCAACGCGATCGCCTCCGCTGCGCACGCTCATTAGCTTCGTGAAGATGGAGATGCAGTTATGGATCATCCTGGACCTGGGTATCGCCGCCATACTCGCCGGTGTGGTGGGCCTGGAGCGCGAACTGGGGGCCAAGCCGGCGGGGCTGCGCACGCACATGATCATCGGTGCGGTGGCCACGCTCTTCGTGCACATGGGCCAGGTGGCCGTACGCGAGTTCCTGCATGAGCTTCCACCCGGCATCAACATCAACACCGATCCACTCCGCATCTTCGAGGCCATCGTGGTGGGCGTGAGCTTCATTGGCGCGGGAACCATCATCCGCACCCCCGATGGGAAGAGCGTGCAATACCTCACCACCGCGGCCTCCCTCCTGCTCAGTGCCGGTATCGGCATGGCCGTGGGTTGCCAGCTCTACCTCCTGGCCGTAGGGGTGGCCTTGCTCGCCTTGGTCATCACCCGCTTCATGGCCCATGTGGAGGCCGCACTGCCCAGCCCCCCAACAACCGACAAGGAGGGCAAGCAGGTGGACTGAGGTCGTGAGGTGCCTCCCACGCGCCGGATGGTGAATGGATACCTTGGTCGTACCCGGCGAACGAAGCATGGGCATTGAGCACCGAGAAATGGAAGAAGCCCTGGGAAGCACCACCGATCATCTACTCGCCGCCCTGCGCGAGAGCTGGCTGCACTTCGTGGAACAGGTGCCGGCCATCCTGCTGGCCATCCTCATCATCGCCGCCGGGTTGCTGCTGGCGGATCGTCTTTCCCGGTTGGGCAGAAGGATCATTGCCGAACGGACGGAGGACCCCTTGATGACGGGCTTCCTCACCAAGACCATCAAGCTCGTCCTGGGCACCCTGGTGGTGCTCTTCGCGCTGCGGGTGGCCGGCCTCAACGGCATCGCCACGGGGCTCTTCGCTGCGGCCGGTGCTGGTGCCATCGTCATCGGCTTCGCCTTCCGCGACATCGGGGAGAACTTCATCTCGGGCATCATCCTCGCCTTCAACCGCCCCTTCCAGGTGGATGATACCGTGGCCATCGGGGACATCTTTGGCAAGGTGAAGGCCATGGAGTTCCGCTACACCAAGCTCAAGACCTTCGATGGGCGCGATGTGTACATCCCCAACAGCGATGTGATCAAGAAGGCCGTGTACAACTACACCGAGGATGGCTTCTACCGGCTGGAGTTCGGCGTGGGGCTGGCCTATGAGGATACCCTGGAGGATGCCCGCCAGCTCATCCGCACCACCGTGCTGGCCTGCGAAGGCGTGTATACCGATGCGGACCACGAGGTGCTGGTGAGGTGGATGAGCTGGCGGTGAGCACGGTCAATTTCGTCGTGCGGTTCTGGGTGGAGACCCTGGACTACCGCAAGCGCGCGCTCATGATCAAAGGGCGGGTGATCACCGCCGTGAAGGAGGCGTTGGAGGCGAAGGGCTTCAGCCTACCCGCGGACATCAAGGAGATCAAGCTATACGGCGGCCAGGCGTCCATTCCGGTGGTGCTGCGGAAGGAGGGGGATGGGGGGTAGTGGTCGGGATCGACCACTTGGCGAGCGGTCATGCGTGACCGGGAGTGGCCCGGCAGCGATAGCCATCGCACGGAACAACGGAATGGCGCACTGCATGACCGGCAGCGGTCGCAGGCCTCCGATCAGTCGTTCACATACGCCCAGCGCAGCACCTACCACTCGGTGCTCAGCCAGCTGCGATCCGGGAAGATCCAGCGGCCGCTCACGTTCTTCACCAGGAAGAGCTTGCGCTCCTGGTTGCGCCCATTCAACACCTCCACCAGGCAATGCCGTTTGGGGTCTTCCGGCAAGGTGGCGGTATCGGTCCATGGCCCTGCCGCGTTCATGGGGACAAGTTGCGAAGCAATGCGGTCAGGTGGATATGTGGCGCGTACGATGCTGGGGTGGAGAACCGGTGGCGGACAACGACGTTGCACTCAAAGCTGCAGGGTCCTCTTCGAGAGACCCTGCAGAGGTTTAAAGTTGCGAAGCAACGCGGTCAGGTGGATATGCGGCGCGTACGATGCTGGGGTGGAGATACGGTGGCGGACAATGACGTTGCACTCAACGCTGCAGGGTCCTCTTCGAGTGACCCTGCAGAGGTTTAGAGGTTCAGAGGTACAAAGGGCGAGTTATACGCTCCAGGGATAGACACCCGCATTGGCATGTTGATATCCTGGCATTCAACCCGTGCAAGGCTGGGTCCGAAGTACTTCATTCAGCTATCTTTGTACTGAACCACTGAAACGGCGAATGCTGCGTAGGTGGTGTTCCGGGTGGGCCTCGTGCCCACCTTTTCTTTAGGTGGATCTCGGATACATCACGACCCCATACGGGTCAGCCGTGCTAGCCTGGATGTTCAGTACGGGCCGCAACCGGTCCATCCACTGATGGACCATGGCATGATCCACCATCTTCGGCATACGATTCGGAAATGCGCCAACGCCTTGTGTTGCGACCACGTAGAGATAGACGATGTTGCTCACCACATCCACCAGCTGGATGAAGTGGGACTCTTTGGAATCCTTGGGTAATGGGTCCTCAATAAGCGTTCGGATCTCCTGACGATAGGAACCTTCGGCGAACTTGGAGGGTATGAAATTGATCTTCTGTATACGCCTGGTGGTAGCCCGCATTTTGCCCACGCGGCCATTGTCCGTAATGATCAAGAAGCGTTCGTTCGGTTGGAATTTGACCCTTAAGTCGTTCTCGATCCGCTGTACTGAATAGGTTACGGCCTTGTCCAGAACAGGATAATCAGCCCTGCGGATATGCGCCTTTACGATCGCTATGTTCAGTAGCCTGGCGTCCAATGAAGCGATCATGTCGCAACACTCTCCGATGATAGCCACCCGGTGTTCATCGGTAATGCCAAAGTCGCGATAGGGGTTCTTGTTCAACAACAACTCCTTGCTATGGATCTCGAGCTTTACCGGGAAGCCATATCGCTCCTTCAAGTGCTTGCGGAACCTTTGGATACGGTCGTAGTTCCCTTGCCAGTGCAAGTAGTGCATATACATACCGCCGAGAACAAAAACAGGACTGGAGCCTGGCACGCCATCATCCCCAGCTTCATCATAGTAGGCGATCCGCATTGCACAGTATCATATTGAACACACCCTCACACCCCCGCCCACTTCCCCTTCCACTCCCGCGCCCTCCCCACCGCCGCAAGGGTGTTCAGCAGTTGTTCCATTTCGCGCAGGCGCTTGGGGGTGGCCTTGCCGCTGAAATGCGCGGCTAGTTCGGGTACGGTACACAGCGCGCCCATCTCTTCCAGCACGGCGGCCAAGGCAGCGGCTTGCGCCGGCAGTTCATTGGGCCACTCGCGGAGGACGGAGGTTGTTGAAGGAGCCGGCGCAGCAGCAGGTGTTATGTCCAATTTCGCCTGCTTGCCTTTTGCCCCTGCGCCTGCACCTGCATTCTGGTACTCCGGCCGTAGCCAGCGCACATGGCCTTGCGCCTCCTCGGCGGCGCGTTCGGCGTTCAGGGCCACCAGACGGGAGAGGATCTCATCCGTGGCCATGGTGGTTGGCCAGCCATAGGCTTCGGCCACGGCGGCATCCAGCTCATTGTGCAATTGCTTCAGGATGCCCACCAAGCCCTGCTCGTAGATCTTCTTCTCCTTGGCGGTGAGAGCCGCACCGGAACGAACGGCCTCCAGCACATTGTACATCCCCGTCATTGTAAGCTCCGGGTGTAGCGCCTGCTGCCGCTTGCGGTGCGCATCCAATTGCTCGCCCAGCGCGCGGATCTTCTCCTGCTGCGCGGGCGTGCAGGCGGGGAAGGGGAAGGTCTCGAATATGACCGAGTTATTGTATCGCGGCCGGTCCTCAAGAGTTCCCCCTCGCGCTAAGGACCACGCTATGTGAATTCGGCTCGACATCACACCCAAGTAGAAGCCATCGTCAAGTCCGAAAGCAATCAAGCCCTGATCGGGGAAGGATCCACCCGGAAGGAACACAAACAGGCGATGCTTGGCGGTCATGGGCGTAGCGATGTATCGCTTCAAGTCGCGGATAGAGCTACGCAGGGCATCATGGGGACGGCCATGAAGCCACCAGTTCTGATTTCGGTAAGGATCTCGATTCTCGTCACGCGCAGGTTTCACTCTCGTCAGAAGCCATTGATAGACTTCAGGGAAGCTCGCTTTCATTTCCACGTCCGACAGACCATGCATATCAATGACTAGTTCGCTCGCTGGCCTTCGAACGATGTCCATTGCGGTGTGATAAGAGACAATCCTTGAACGCAGATTCGGTCTTTCATTCCTTCCGAGCCTATCGGCTATCTCTGCATCCACAACGAATCCGTCTCCTACCAGCAGCATGCCCCGATTCCCGAGATCTTGATTCGATCGAAGTGGAGTAGTAGCAATGCTCTTCGCACCAACGGTCAGGTCTGCCTGTACTAAACCTGGTTCGTTAGCGAGAACTACTTCAGCTGCATCGTCGCTCGATGTCGCAATTTCCTGCGTGACTTTGCGCAACGTTCCTTCAAGCAAACCTGGGACACCAATGGTCATCGCCACGCGCACAGCCGCACCATCGGCACTGTCCACCCACGGGTGGTCGGGTATGGCGAAGGCCAATGAGATCGGCTTCTTCGCATCCATGTGGTGTTGAAGCACCTTGCGGTTGAAGGTCTGCTTCAAGCTGTTGGTAGTGATGAGGCCAAAGCGCTTCACCATGCCCAAGCGCGTTGCCTCCGCCGCCTTGTCCCACCAATACATCACGAAGTCGGCGCTGTCCGGCACATTGTCGTAAACCCTGCGCAGCGCTTCGGTGTAACCATCGCCCAAGGCTTCACGCATTCGTAACACACCAATGAACGGCGGGTTCCCCACGATGTAGTCGACCTCGGGCCATTGGGCCGGTCGCGGCTTGGTATAGGTGTACATCGGTTCGCGGGCTTCGGGGTCGGGCACTTCCTGGCCGGTAACCGGGTGCGGCTTGGTGGTGCGGCCGTCCCACTTTGTTACCACGTTGCCATCGGCATCGCGGAGCTCGGTGCGGGCATCGTAGTCCAGCACGGCATCGCGACATTCAATGTTGTGCAGGTCCTTGATGATGGGCTCGGGTAGATTGTGCAGATGGCCGTGGGTGCGCAGGTGCCATTGCAAGAAGCCGATCCACAGCACCTGCTCGGCAATGGCGGCGGCGCGCGGGTTCAGCTCGATGCCGAAGAAGTTGGCGGGCGTCACCATCACGCCTTCCAATTCCAACTTGCTCGTTGCGCCCAGCTCATGCAGGGTGTTCAGCACTTCGCCCTCCAGGCGCTTCAGCAGTTCCAATGTCACGTAGAGGAAGTTGCCGCTGCCGCAGGCGGGGTCCAGCACGCGCACGGTGGCCAGTTGGTGCAGGAAGTCCTCCACCAATTTGATCGCCTTCTTGTCGTCGCCGGCATCGTGCAGTTGCAGTGCGGCCACCTGCACGCCCCTCCATTGCTCGCGCAAGGGTTCGATCACGGTGGGGTTCACCAGCCGCTCCACGTAGGCGCGCGGCGTGTAGTGGGCGCCGAGCTTGTGGCGCTCGCGTGGGTCCAGTGCGCGCTCCAGCAGGGTGCCGAAGATGGCGGGCTCCACATCCTTCCAGTTGGCGGTGCTGGCCTCGATGAGCAATTGGATCTGATCGGCGTTCAGCGCGATGGCATCGGCATGGGCGAAGAGGCCGCCGTTGAAGCGCGGCAGCTTCTTGCGCAGGATGGGGCTGAGGCCACCGGTGTTCATGGTACCCCAGAGGTTCTCCAGCATGGGCTGGAAGTTCTCCGGTTCGCCCTTCAACTCGCCTAACAATTTGGTGAACGAGCCGAGCGGCAGCAGTTCCACATCCTCGCTGAACATGGTAAAGAGACAGCGCATGAGGAAGGCGGCGACGTGCTCGGGATCGTGCTTGCCCTCCAGGGTCTTCGCCAGCTTCGCCAGGCGGTCGGCGATCTCGCGCGTGACCTTGGCGCTGCGGCGTGCAGGGTCCAGGGTGAGCGGCTCTGTCCATACGGCGCGCAGCGTTTCGCGCACCTGCTGGTCCAGCAGTTTCTTGAGCGGTATGCGGTAGCTGGCAGGATCGGGGAAGGGCAGGTATTCGCCGCCCATGCGGCTCCAATCGGTGTAGAGGCTGATGGTGTGCCCCACGTCCACCACCACCACGAAGGGCGGACGACCATCAGGGATCTCCTCCTTCGGCAGGGCGCGAGCGTAGCGTTGGGCCTGTGCATGCGCTCGGATCATGGCGGTGTCGAAGCCTTTGGTACCGCGCTTGCCGTGACCTGTCTTGCGTTCCTTCAGGCGTTGCTGGCCTTCGCTCGAAAGTGGCACGCCCTCATCGGTGCCCACGGTATCCACACCCTGTTTCGTCTCCAGCACGAAACATCCACGTTTATATAGGTCGATGAAGTTGGTGGTGCCATTGGCACTGGGCACGGGCTTCTCGAACACGTAGGCATTGACCCGCTCATCCGCTTGTTTCGGTTCCGGATGGGGCACGCCGATCACATCGCACAATTCCGCGATGAAGAGGTGGGCGTTGGCGCGCTCGGCCGCGCCGCTCAGTTCCCACTTGGTGATGAAGGCTTGTAGCTGGGCAGGCGTGGGGTTGGCCATGGTCGCGGTCCCGAAGATGCGAAGTGCGCGGGAATGACCATGATCATACCTCTTGTTCAGGTGACCCCTGCCCGTTGGAACCAGGAGTAGCGCCATAGCCCCCAGCTGGTCCCAACCGTTGAACCAGTTGTCCCTTCCCGCAACGCTCGTTGCTCCGGGTCCGCCGTTCCTCGGGGATGCATGCTACGTATTCCGGTGCGCGCACACTTTGGTGCCAAACAAGACCCATGCACCACACCCTACGCCCAGCCTTGCGCCTGCTCGCCACCCTGGCCGTTGCCATTGTATATGGTGGCCCTGCCCCCGCCCAGCAGCTCACTTCCACCGAGGTGCTGCTCCCCGTGGGCCAGTCGGTGCGCCACTTCCCCCTCACCACCAACATCCCGTGGGATACGCTGGCGGGCACCAATGTGCTCTGGGACTATGCCTGGATCACGGCGGACAGCACCGCCGGTGCGGTGTACACCGGCATACCGGTGGCCGCTGCGCCGGATGCTGGTGACTACCCTGGTGCGGACCATGTGATCCGCCGCGTGAACGGGGTGAACAACGATTACGTGGTGGACCAGTTCTTCGACACCGATGGTGGGCTGGTGCGCGAGCTGGGCAGCGTGGGGCCCGTACTCACCTACGTGTTCGATGGGCCCGAGACCCAGTTCGCGGCCACCATGGACCTGGCGGACACCCTGCACGGCGCCTATTGTTTCGGCTCGGACGGCTTTGGGGTGCAATACCATTTCTGCGGGGATAGCTACGTGACCTTTGATGCCATGGGCACCCTGGTGCTTCCCTTCGGCACCTATACCGATGTGAAACATGTGACGCACTGGCGCTCCACGGTGGAGACCACCATCCCCGATGCGGACACCTCCTACACCATCACACAACAATGGTATGTGGCGGGTACGGCCTTCCCGATGCTGGAGGCGCTGCTCTTCATAGCCAGCGACGGCACCATTTACCCCAGTGGCCGCATCATGGACCTTGCCTCGCTCACAGGCCTGGCAGACCGCGATCAAGCGCCAGACTTCCAGCTGTACCCGAACCCGGCAGCGGAGGTCGTGACCATCCAACGGAACGGCAATGACGCCACCACGATCGATGTGATCACGATGGACGGAAGGCTGGCGCTGCGGGAACGCTTCGCGACCGGTGAGGCGCAACATACACTGGCCATAAATGCGCTGCCCGCCGGCAGCTACGTGGTGCGGGTGGCGGGAGGTGGTGCCCAACGCTTGATCAAGGAGTAGGCTGGTGGAATAGGTGCGAGCGCGGCGGCAGCGGATCTCGATGCGGGAAAGAGGCGTGGTATGGCGAAGATGGCGGTTCCGGGCTTATGCTGGATGGTGGGGTAGCATGTCCTTCGCTACGCAGCATCCACCCCGGATCCGGTCCCTAGCCTGGCGTTCTCAACCCCGTGTTTCCCAAGATCAGCATTGGGCTGGCGCTTGAACTTCTGCCACCTAGCTTCGGGCTCCGCAGCCCATGCACCATGTTTGACCACCTCCGATCCATCCGAAACTGGCACTATGTACTTGTCATGTTGGCGCTTGCCGCCCTCGCCATGTCCGTGGACCTTGCCAATAGTGACCGCACCCGAAAGTTGCTACTGTCCTACCTCGCCTTGGAGGACCAGGCCGATGCCTTCACCGGTGTTCGGATCTACCAGGACTCGATCGATGCCGCCATCGCGCGTAGTTGCGCGAACCGGCCTGGATGCCCCGGCCGAAAGGAGGTGCAGCGCTACATGGAGGACCTCTACCGGGATGACCTTGATGGGGGGCTGGCAGAAAAGGAGGATACCGGCGCCGTTGCACTCCAGCCCACCCGCTTGCCCCCTTTGAATTGGTCGGTTGATAAACAGTATACCAACCGGCACCTATTGAACTATGCCGAACGGATGGAGAATCTGTTCAATATGGGTAGTCCCGTGGTGAACGATCTGTCGGACTCGCTCTTCGCCTTCTACGATCGACAAGTCTCGCGTTTCGTGGGTGTCAATCCTTTGTTTGGATCCAAACATGGCTACCGGACCATTGGCTTTATGAGACAACTGAAGCCTGGGCTGCAGCTCTACACGGATAGCTTCGAGGTGCGCAGTGACTTCGTTCAG
>Ga0116144_10003751_pt1 | contig 14877 bp, 12 predicted proteins | sample AD_UKC035_MetaG_FD_89746 | JGI IMG/M metagenome (GOLD analysis project Ga0116144, IMG submission 89746) | Active sludge microbial communities of municipal wastewater-treating anaerobic digesters from USA - AD_UKC035_MetaG | ecosystem: Engineered > Bioreactor > Anaerobic > Digestate | place: USA... | reverse complement strand
TCACGACGACGCCGATGAGGCCCTGCTCGGTGTGCGCCAGGCCAAACAACAGGCTGGAAAGGCCGATGGTCAGCCACACGCCAGTCGGGCCGTCCCCAAACAGATCGGTGAGCAGTTTTTGCAAGTAACCACGATACGCAATTTCCTCGCCCAGTGCGGCCAGCGTCCACGAAAGCACCAGTAAGAGGAGCAGTTGCCCCAGGTTGCCCTGGAGATGGGCAAACCCGCTGTAGTCTATGGTCGTGCCTGTCACGCGGTTCAGAATGGGCATCAGCACGCCCACATCGAACAGTTGCAGGCAGACGGCGCCAAGCAAGGCGAATCCGGCCACCTTCGGCCAGGATGAGGGGCGCTTGAAGCCCACTGCGGCGACCGGCTCGCGCCGGATGAGCAGCGAGACGCCCAGCATTCCCAGGAGAACCAGGGTTGGGAGAAGCACGTCGAACAGGATGACTGCCGCCGCGGCGACAAGTTCGATTACCGTGAGGATTTTCCAGAGCGTTTTAGTATTCATTGATTGATTCCTCCGTCAAGTATAAGCCGGTCGGTGGCGTTCTGAGTGGTCAGGTTCATCCGGGGTAGAATCTCCGCCGTCAGCGAGCGTTAAGAGGCCCATATTTTACCTCAACATCTGGAGCAGAACCCCAGAAGCATTACTTCACTTCAACGCATTGAAGCACCACATCGAGCTTTGTCAAATCAGGCGTGAAGCTATTCGCAGGCTGTTGTGCAGGCGCTCTCCATCTCAGAAGCAAGGTAATCTACGAGGGATTCCATCACGAATGCGCTAACCGGTTTCGCAGGTAGTGTATAATGGACCTATGGCAACGTCGATCTTAACCACCAAACTCTATCTCCCGCCGCCCCGGCCGGCTTTGGTAACACGCCCGCGCCTGTTCGCGCGTCTCAACGCGGGACTGGCGGCAGGTAGCAAGCTCACGCTCATCTCCGCCCCGGCCGGCTTCGGCAAAACCACGTTGCTCAGCGAGTGGGCGAGTCAGCGAATCGGCGAATCAGCAGGTGAACAGCCCGTTGCGTGGTTGTCGTTGGATGATGCGGATAGCAACCCCACACGCTTTTGGACATACTTCATCGCGGCTTTGCAGACGGTTATCCCCGACGTCGGCGCCGGTGTCGCCGACGCGCTCCAATCCCCGCAGCCGCCGCCCATCGAGTTGCTTCTGACGAATCTGCTCAACGAAATCGCCGCCATCCCGGAGCGTTTTGTCCTCGTCCTGGACGACTATCACGTGATCGAGTCATCCACGGTGGACGCGGCCCTCGCGTTTCTGTTGGAGCACCTGCCGTCGCCGCTGCATCTGGTCATCGCCAGCCGCGAGGACCCGCAACTGCCCCTGGCGCGGCTGCGGGCGCGCGGCCAGCTCGCCGAGTTGCGCGCCGCCGACTTGCGCTTCACCCCCGCCGAGGCCGCCGATTTCCTCAACCGGGTGATGGGCCTGAGCCTTTCCGGGGAGGATGTCGCCGCGTTGGAAGCCCGCACCGAGGGCTGGATCGCCGGCCTACAACTGGCCGCCCTCTCCATGCAGGGCCAGCCGGACGTCGCCGGCTTCATCCGCTCCTTCACCGGCAGCCATCATTTCGTGTTGGATTACCTGGTCGAAGAAGTCCTGCGCCGCCAGCCCGAAGACATCCAGACATTCTTGTTGCGCACCTCTATCCTGGATCGCCTGTGCGGCCCGCTCTGCGACGCCGTTTTGAGTGGGGATGAAGGGAAAGGTTCATCCTTCATCCTTGACACTCTCGAACGCGCCAATTTATTCATTGTCCCATTGGACAACGACCGGCTCTGGTATCGCTATCACCATCTTTTCGGCACTTTTCTGCGGCAGCGGTTGGGGCAGACTCTCCCGCCGGGCGAGGTTGCCGCCTTGCACGTCCGCGCCAGCCGGTGGCACGAAGACAATGACCTGGCGCTTGAAGCGTTTCGCCATGCGACGGCCGCCGGCGATATTGACCGCGCCGTGCGTCTGATCAAGGGAAAGGGGATGCCCCTGCATTTTCATAGCGTGGCGGCGGGGGTGCTGGATTGGTTGGCCTCGCTGCCGGCGGCGGCGCTGGATGCCCGTCCTTTCTTATGGGTGCGGTGGGCCACGTTGTTGTTGATGAACGGCCAGACGACCGGGGTGGAGGAGAAGCTACAGGCCGCCGAGAAAGCCCTGCAACACGTCGAGCCCGACGACAGAATCCGCGACCTGATCGGACAAATCGCCTGCGCGCGGGCCACGCTGGCGCTCACCCGCTACGATCCCGAAACGATGCTCGTCCAGGCGCGCCGCGCCCTGGAATACGTCCATCCCGACAATTTGCCGTTTCGCTTCACGGCCAATTGGGCGCTGGCCTCGGCCAGCCTCTTGCATGGCGATCGCGCTACCGCGGCTCGCGCCTGCCGGGAGGGCGTCGTCATCAGCCAGAAATCCGGCGATAGTTTTTCGATGATTCTGGCGACCGGCGATCTGGGACAGATCCAGGAGTTGGACAATCAGCTTTACCCGGCGGCGGAAACTTACCGGCGCGTGCTACAGCTTGCCGGCGAGTATCCGCAGCCGAACGTCGCTGAAACGTATCTGGGCCTGGCGCGCATCCACTATGAGTGGAACGACCTGGACGCCGCCGAACAATACGCGCAGCAGAGTCTACAACTGGCGCGGCAGTTCGACCGCGCGATTGATCGTTTCATTGTCAGCGAAGTGTTCCTGACCCGTCTTCAACTGGCCCGAGGCGATGTGGCCGGCGCCGCCGCACAGGTAGCGCAGATCGAACAATCCGCGCGCCAGCGTCATTTCGTCCACCGGCTGCCGGAGATCGCGGCTGCGCAAGTGGACGTCCTGTTGCGCCAGGGCGACGTGGCCGCAGCCGCGCATCTCGCGCAGAAGCACGAACTTCCCTTCAGTCGCGCCCGAATCCTCCTGGCTCAAGGTGATGCCGCCGCCGCGTTGACATTGCTTTCCGCATCGCGCCAACAGCTGGAAGCGAAAGGTTGGCAAGATGAACGGCTCAAGGCGCTGGTTTTGCAGGCTCTCGCGTTTCGAGCGCGCGGCGAAGAGGAAGCGGCGCTGCAGACGCTCGGTGAGACGTTGGCGCTGGCCGAGCCGGGCGGCTTCATCCGCATTTTTGTGGACGAGGGCGTCGCGATGGCGCAATTGCTGTCCGAAGCAATCGCTCGCGGCATTGCGCCGGACTACATCGGCAGGATTCTTGCCGCATTTCCTGACGCGATGGCATCAGGCCAATCCAAAATCCAAAATCCAAAATCCAAAATGATCGAACCGTTGAGCCAACGCGAGCTGGAGGTACTGCGGCTGATTGCTCAGGGACTCTCCAACCGGGAGATTAGCGAGCGGCTTTTCCTTGCTTTGAGCACGGTCAAGGGACACACCCGGATTATCTTCGACAAGCTCCAGGTTCAGCGGCGCACCGAAGCCGTCGCCCGCGCCCGCGAGTTGGGGCTGTTGTAGACTGTTTCGCCCCCGATGCCTCTTCTATTGGGCGGCCATCGCCTTCGCGAAAGACTGCGCTTCCTTTGCCAGATCGGCCTGCAAGAGGTAGAGACTCTGGTACTGCGCCAGTTTTGACCACGTCGCGTAGGGCATGCCGTTCGTCAGGATCACCACCACGCGGGTTTGCCCGGCCAGCGCTCCCCGTTTCGGGACCGCGTAGGAGACCAGGGTCAACACACCCGCCGTCACCCCGTCTTTGGCTCCGTAGCGTTGGTGAAACAAGAGGCGCATGGGATCGTCGGCCGGCGCGCTTTCGAGTTTTTGCTGAATGCGCGCGCTGACTGCGGGCGAAATCAACCGCCCGCCGGCGATTTGCGCCATCAGGTGGGCGTATTCCCGCGCCGTTCCTTTGGGGAACAGTAGACTGCTTTCCACCTGCCCGTCCCAGCCCATTTCTCCGGCTACTGCGACGAATGCTTCTGACTTCATGAAGGCGATTTGCGCCGCCCGCCAGTCTGGATCATTCAGATACAGGTTCGCCAGATGCTCCAGGGTGGTGAAGTTGCCACCCGCCACTGCGTTGATCAAGGCCTGGCGTTGGGCGGCATCCGTCAGCGGGCCTTCGTGATTGAACATCGCCAGCGTGATGCCCAAAATCGTGTGAAACGGCGTGTGGTGTTCCATGCCGGCGGCGGCCATCGTTGCCGCGATCCGTTCCGGGCCCAGGCGGGCCATCAAATAGTCGGTTTCGGCGTTGCCGCTGTTGTGGATCATGATGCGAGCGATGTCGTCCAGCGATATTTTGGCTGTCTGGTCTTGCGCGAATCCATCGGCATCCGCTGCCAACCCCAGGGCGGCCAGTCCTGCCTTGTGCGCGCCGCCATCTGTTTGTGGAACATAGTATTTTTCCAGGTCGGCGATTGCAACCTGCTCGTTGGGGGCCAGCTCGTTTCGTTCCACGGCGTCCTCGTAGGCGACCAGGATGACGGACTTCATGGCTGAAGCAAGCACCAGCGGCGTATCCGCGTTGTAAAATACCTCGCTCCCGTCGTTGACCGGTTGCCCCTGTTCGTCCACGGTGTAGGCGACGATAGCGGCAGCGGCGGGGTTGGCCCGGATGTATTCGGCCAATGCATTCTTTTGCCGGTTGGCCTGGTTGAGAAACACGGCCACACCCACAACGGCGACTCCCATCGCCGCCAAAGCAATCCATAAAATCCAATTCAGCATTTTCTTCCCACGAAATTTCGACATGAAAACCTCCAGCATTATACAAAGTTTGGGGCGAGGGTTCAATACGCCCGCTTATTTTCCCTCTATGTGAATGGTGACTTTTGGCGCCGATAGATTGGCGGCCTCGGCAGGGTACAAACTGACGTTCAAACTGTAGACCTCGCCCGTTTCCGCGGCGTGTTCCTCAAATTCCCCTAACAGATCGAGCAACTTCTGAGCGAATTTCTCAACATCTGCGGGATGCAGGCGCACGGTTTTCATCGCTCCCAGGACGATGCGCTCGTCCGCCGGGTCGGCCACCGTTCGCAAAGCGGCGTCGAGGTTGTCGCGCAGGATGGACAACGCCAGCGCCTTCTGCCCGGACGGTTGTTCGCCGGCGCTGACGACGAAGTGATAGGCTTTGGCGCGGTAATACTTTTCCAGGTTTTTCCCGGTTTCGCGCTTTTCGACCAACTCGATCAGCCCGACTTTTTCCAACAGCTTGAAATGATGGGTGAGATTGGCCGGATGCACGCCCAGTTGGCGGGCGATCCCGGAGACCGAGTTCTTTTCCTTTGCCAGCATTGCCAGAATCGTCATGCGCGTCGGGTTGACGTAGGCTCGAATTTGCTCGTCCGAGGTCAACGTTTGGATAGGGACTGGGATAATATCATAAGTAGACATACTTCTAATTATAGAAATTATTATAATTTTGTCAAGACCCACTAATAAAAAGGGGGGTTTGGGGGCGGGCTGCGCCCGCCCCCAAACCCCCACCCAGATTTTGAGACGATACTTTCAAAACAATACCTCAAACCATACTTTGGTATCTATCCTTCAATACCGTTTGGCGTATATAGTATCAGCATATCGCGCCGGCAATGGCCGGTGGTGGTTGCCATTCTCAAAGGATCGGGGCCATGTCTAACAATCTCGACTCAACAAAGAATATAGATCACTCTGTGGTCTATCAGCTAAGGCTCAGGGGGCATCTGGGCGGTCAGTGGGTGGACTGGTTTGAGGGTCTGACCATCACATTGGAAGAGGACGGCGACACGCTTTTGACCGGCCCGGTGCGTGATCAGGCGGCATTATTTGGATTGCTCAAGAAAGTGCGCGATCTGGGCTGGCCGTTAATTTCGGTCAATCCGGTCAGATCATCAGAATAAGGAGAGGAAAAATGCATACGAACAAAAACATTGCCAGAACGATGGGTATCCTTTACATTATCGGGACGGTCGCGGGGATTCTGAGCCGTGTGCTCACCGGGCCATTGTTGAGCGCCGGGGATATCCTGCGCGACGCCGCTGCCAACGAGGGCCGGGTCACCCTGGCGGCTTTGCTGGTGATGACGATGGGCATAGCGCTGACGTTGATTCCGGTGGTGGCTTATCCGGTCCTGAAGAAGTACGATGAAATCCTGGCCTTGGGATACGCGGTGTTCCGTGGCGCGCTGGAAGGCGCAACGTACATGGGAATCACCGTCAGTTGGCTGCTGCTCCTGCCGCTCAGCCGGATCTACCTGGCTGGCGGGGTGAATGCCGCCGGCGCCCAAACCTGGGCCAAGACCTTGTTGGAAGCTCCCGAATTGGGCGCCGTTTTGATGATCGTCTTTGGGTTGGGTGGGCTGATGTTCTATGCTTTGTTGTACCGGGCCAGACTTGTGCCGCGTTGGCTGTCGGTATGGGGCCTGGTTGCCATCCTGATGAATATCGCCGCCGGTTTGCTGGCGATGTTCGGGGTTTTCAGCCCCGTGTCGGGGATCAGCAACGCTTTGCAGGTTCCTATTTTCTTCCAGGAGATGGCTCTTGCGGTCTGGTTCATTGTAAAAGGTTTCGACCCGAAGGCGGTGGCGGAATGAAAGCGATTTGCTATATTCGATACGGCCCGTCGGAAGTCCTGCATTCGGTCGAACTCCCCAAGCCTGCCCCGCGAGACCACGAAGTGCTGGTCAAAATCCGCGCCACCACCGTCACCATCGGCGATTGCCGGATGCGCAGTTTTACCGTTCCGCCTGAACAATGGCTGTTTGCGCGTCTGTACCTGGGCATTTTCGGACCGCGCCGTCAGGTCCTGGGCATGGAACTGGCCGGGGACATCGAAACAGTCGGCGCAAAAGTCACCCGTTTCAGACCGGGCGATGCCGTCTTTGCCTCCACCTTCGAATCCGATTGGGGCGGCTACGCCGAATACAAATGCTTCCCGGAGAACGGCATGATCGCGCTGAAACCGGCCAACCAGGATTACGGCGCCGCCGCCGCTTCGGTTGGGGGTGGGGGGACGGCGCTGCGCTGTCTGAAGCAGGCCAATCTCCGTCCGGGACAGGAAGTCTTGATCTATGGCGCGTCCGGCGCCGTGGGGACGAATGCCGTTCAACTGGCGCGCAGCTTGTTTGGCTGCGAAGTGACCGGCGTATGCAGCACCGCCAATCTCGACCTGGTGAAATCGCTCGGCGCAGCCCATGTTTTGGACTATACCCGGCAGGATTTCACCCGCCAGGGGCGTCTCTATGACGTAGTTTTCGACGCCGTTGCCAGGTTCCCGGCCGCTCAGGCCCGCAAAGCCCTGAAACCCGGCGGCATTTACCTGAATGTCCATCGTGATGCCCGCCCCACAACCGGCCAGACGCGGACCCAGGAATTATTGGAACTCAAAGAGCTGCTCGAAGCGGGCCATTTCAAACCGGTGATTGACCGGGTTTATTCGCTGGAGCAGATTGTCGAAGCGCATCGCTACGTGGAAACCGGGCACAAAAAAGGCAACGTGGTGATCGCCATCGCTCAGGGAGACGCTCAAGGAGAAAATGTATGAAGGCGATACTTTGTACCGCTTACGGTTCCCCCGAAGTCCTGCGGCCCGGCGAATTGCCAAAACCGACGCCCAGGAGCAACCAGATTCTGATTCGCGTCCGGGCCGCCGCCGTCTCCATTTCCGATTGCATTGTGCGCAGCGGCAAGGTCAACCCTCTGTTATGGCTGCCCATGCGCCTCTTTGTCGGGTTTGCCCGGCCGAGAAACCCGGTGCTGGGGCTGGATTTGGCCGGGGATGTGGAGGTTGTGGGAGACGCTGTGACTCGCTTCAAAGTCGGCGACCCGGTGATGGCTTTTGCGGGCAAGTGTTTTGGGGCTTATGCTGAATATGTCTGCCTGCCCGCCGACGGCGTGCGTGGCCCGCAGGATGCCCTGATTGCGCCCAAGCCGGACAACCTGGACTACATCGAGGCCGCCGCCTTGCCTTCGCGCGGGGGGCTGGCCTGGTATTTCTTGGGATCGGGGCAGGTGCAGGCCGGGCAGCGGGTGCTGATCTTTGGCGCTGCCGGCGCAATCGGCACGTTTGCCGTCCAACTGGCAAAACATCTGGGGGCGCAGGTGACCGGCGTATGCAGCACCGCCAACCTGGACTTGGTGAAATCGCTGGGCGCAGAGGCGGTCATTGATTACACCCGCCAGGATTTCACCCAACGCCCGGAACGCTACGATCTGATCTTTGACGCGGTGGGCAAACGTCACAGCGGAAAAATTGCCTGCCACAAGGCGCTGGCGCCGAACGGGAAGTTTATCTCGGTGGATGATGGCTCGCCCGCATTGTGGGTAGATGATTTGGTTCGACTCAAAGACCTGGTCGAAGCAGGGCATCTCAAACCGGTGATTGACCGGGTCTATTCGCCGGAGCAGATTGTCGAAGCGCATCGCTATGTTGAGAAAGGCCACAAAAAAGGCAGTGTGGTCATTACACTATAAGAAAGCATATTGGAGAAAAAATGAACGCAAGCAGAGTGAACACAGTGGTTGTTGGAGTTTCGTTTATTGTTGCCACGGCGGCGGGTACCATCGCCGCAGCCATTGGCAATCCCATCACAGGGGGGCCGGACTACTTGAGCCAGATCGCAGCCAACGGCGGCACGGTGCGCATTATGGCATTTCTCGCATTTCTGATGTCCGTCGCGTGCGCCGGGGTTGGTCTGGGGCTGTATCCCATCATGCGCAAATACAGTGTGGGGCTGGCCATCGGTGCGGCCGGCTTCCGGCTGATCGAGAGCGTAACCGAGGCCTTGGGCGGGCTCGCTGCCATCGCGCTGCTGGCGCTGAGCCGCGAATTTGTGGCTGCCGGCGCGCCGGACGCCGCTTACTTCCAGACCATCGGCGCCATCATTCACGCCGGGGACGAGTGGCTGGGCAACGGCGTGATGTTGATCACCTGGTGCATCGGCGCGTTCATGTACTACGGCGTCTTTTACCGTTACCGCCTCGTGCCGCGCTGGCTCTCTGTCTGGGGCTTGATCGGCATCACCTTGACCGTCATCTCTAGCGTGCTCGTCATGCTCGGCGTCATCCCCGGCTTTGGCACGGTGCAGATGATCGCCAATCTGCCGATTATGCCGCAGGAGATCGTCTTTGCCCTCTGGTTGATTTTCAAAGGCGTCAATGCGACGACGCCCCCTTCGCAGGTTGCCTGAGACGAGAACTATCTATGAACACAGCTAACAAAACATCCAGGATGTTAGGGGTTGCCTTTCTATTGCAGTTTATCACGTCATTTACCAACGGCGTGTTTCTGAAACCGATGTGGTTTGTGCAAGGCGACATGGCTGCGACCATGCTCAAGATCGCGCAGAGTCCCCAGACGATGATGATCGGCATTCTGCTCGATGTGGCCACCGCGCTGGGCGTGATCTTTTTGGGCGTCATACTCTATCTCGTCTTGCGGAAACAGAACGAAAAAATGGCGCTGACGGCGCTGGCTTTCTACATCCTGGAAGGGGCGCTGTTGGCGGCCAGCAAACTGGACGCATTCTCGCTCCTGCGCCTCAGCCAGGAATATGCCGCCGGACGATCCGCCGACCTGCTGCTCGCGGGGCAGCTGGCCTACGAGGCCGCGAATTTCGTCGGCAACACGCTGCACATGCTGGCGTTTTGCCCAGGCGCCATTCTGTTCTATTTCCTGCTCTACAAATCAGGCGTTGTCCCGCGCGCGCTGTCGCTTTGGGGTCTGATCACCGTTTTTCCTATGCTGATTGGAACTCTCACGCAGATGTTTGGTTATGCCATTCCGTTTATCTTTTACGTTCCCTACGTGCCCTTTGAATGGGTGATCGGCTTGTGGATTTTAATCAAGGGTATACCTGAAAGCAATACATAAGCAATACCGTCGTGACCACGCTGGCCGGGCTGGTTTTCATTTTAAAGCCTCCGCTTTGCCGTTGGGTTTAGCAAAAGCGGCGAAGTAATTCCAGGTGAAACCATAGACCAGCAGGTAAATGACGGTGAAAGCGATGGTCGCCGGCGGCTCCATCGGGCGACCGGCAAACCAGTCTATATAATCCGCCGCCAGAAATCCGCTCATCAGAGTAATCGCCTTGATGAGGAAGATGCCGGTCAAGGCTGCGCCCCACGGCTGCCGCTGCCAGAGCCAGATGCCGGTCAGGATAGAGAGCGGCGCGACCAGGGCCATATCCAGCACCATAAAGGGTGTACCGCCCGACTGAATCTCGCCGGGGATGCGCGCCAGAAGGATGGGCAATTCGATGGCGTACAGCACCAGCCCGGTGAAAACCAGGAATCCCGCCGTGACGCGGCGCAGGGGCATCTCGCGGGTGGCTTCGGCCAGTTGAGCGACATCCAGCCGGGCCAACAGCGAGACGCCAACTATGCAAGACAGGCTGAAGATTGCCACATAAGCCAGGAAGAAGACGGTGTACAACCGGTCGAAGGCGTAGGTAGCGTAGGCATAACCCAGGTACACGACCAAGGCGATCCAAGCCATGCGCGCGACCAGGCTGCCGCGCCGCGCCAACCAGACGCACAAGCCCAGCAGCGGCACACTGATCAACGAGACCACGTCAGCCGTGATGGTGCCGGTGGCGTAGCGCGGGTCAACGATACCATCGTAAAAACCGGGGATGAAAACCCCGGCCCCGGCGGCGCCCAGCGTCAGCAGGCCAATCAACAGGGTGAAAATTTCTTCCAGGCGGGCGGGTTGAGCGGATGAAACAGTTCTCATAGACATTCTCCTTGTTACCGGTGTATTTTTAATAAACAATGTTCACTTATATGTAAAAAAATATCACCGCTTGATGAAAGCGGCTTTGACCATCTCCAACACTTCACCACTCAAGGCTTGAAATTCATCCTGACACTTGTTCATCATCGTCAGATTGAGCAATGAGATGCCATGCACGGTGAACCAGGATAGCATCGCCAGGTGAATGGGGGCGTAGCCAGGCGGCAATTCGAATTCACCGGCGGCGACCGCGGCTTCGACGAAGCGCAACAGTTCGACGAAGTTGGGAAGCTGCTTGAACTCCTCCAGGCTGTCTGGGCCGGTCTCGGTGGTGCTCATAATCAACTGGTAGTATTCCGGGTACTGGCTGGCAAAGCGGATGTAATTGCGCCCGGAATGGACAAACAAGTCAGCCAGGGAGGTCATCCCGACCGGCGGCGGCTCCGGATCGAAAGCAGCCATCATCTGCCAGGCTTCCTGGCGCAGGGCTTCTATAATTTCTTCTTTGTTGGCAAAGTACTTGTACAGCGCGGCGGGGGAATAGTCTGCTTTTTCGGCCAGGATGCGCATCGAGATACCGTTCACTCCCTGTGAGAGCAGGAGACTGCGGGCAATATCGAGTATCTTTTGCCTGGTCAGATCGTGACGGCGCGCGCGCGGTGAGTTCTTCATCATAGTCTCTGGTAATTGAACAGTGTTTGATTATTTTACATCGTTTCTACTATATGTCAAACGCAAACTTGTGTAAAGCATATACGACAAATTGTAAAAGGACACCTTCAGCCAGGTTCCGTTCTCATTTTGGATAGACGAAAAGTAAAATTAACTTGACACATTGCCCGGAGATGTCACCAGGCTGATTGATATTGACGATCAGGGAGAAGCCTGCCGGCGCATCTTTGCCAGCTCCGCCCGCTGGACGGTGGTGCGCGGCAGCGATCTGGAGGAAGGCGCGAGCCAGGGCTTACCGGTATGGAGCCGCCATGTGGGCGACCTCATTCTGGCGAGCAACATGACCCGTCGCGTAGATTTCGCCCTGTTCATGGTGGCGGCGCTCGAAAACGACGGACTCATCCACGAAGCGCCCGCCATCGTCGGCTGCCAGACGCCCTCGGCGCTGGCGCATAAAAACTCGGGAACACCTAAGTCGCCCTCGCCTTGCACGTCGCCGGAACGAGGCCCCAGCGCTTGGGTGTGAGGAGTTTGTCAAGGTATCAGGTTTTTCCCCGCAGCACGCGCGCTAACATACGAGACAGTTGTTCCATATCCGGCGGCTTGGACATCCAACCGACGACTCCCTGCGCCTGCAAGTTTTGAAGTTCCTTTTCCATAGGGTGCCCACTTAACAATATCAACGGCAATGTCAGCCCGCGCTGCCGCATGGCGTGGAACAGCGCTTGCCCGCCCATCTCCGGCATGACCAGATCGCTGACGACCAATGCGATCTCGCTAGCGCTTTGCTGCAAGATAGCCAGCGCTTCCTGCCCGTTGACAGCTTCCCGCACCTGATAATTGAGTGATTCCAGGGTGTCCACCAGGGCTTTCCGCAAAGGGGCATTATCCTCAACGATCAACAAGGTCTCGGCTCGCCCCTGAATCAGGGTTGGGTTTTCTTGAGTGGGCAGTTCTGGTTGAGACGCCGGCAAGATCGGCAAGTAGACACTGAACGTCGTCCCTTCCCTTACTTTAGTCGTCACATCAATGTGACCCTCGTGCTGTTTCACGATGCCGTACACCTGCGACAATCCCAGCCCCGTGCCCTGTCCAGGCGCTTTGGTGGTGAAGAAAGGTTCAAAGATGTAGGGCAACACGTCGGGGGGAATACCGCTGCCGGCATCTGTCACCGTTATACGCCCCCACTCCCCCCCTGACACCTCCCCGCATGTCACACATCTGATCTCATCCGCTCTGGTTGTCCTGGACAAAGCGATGTGCAATTTTCCACCCTTCGGCATCGCATCGCGCGCATTGACGGCCAGGTTCATAATGACCTGCTGTATTCGGGTCAGGTCGGCGTTGACGATGTATTCGGCAGGCTGGTGCTCCAAGCTGATCTCAATGTTTTCCGGCAGAGTACGTTCCAACAACTTGCACTGTTCTTTCAAAAGCGGCAGCAGGTCGAGGGGGTGTCGTTCCAGGACCGATTTTCGGCTAAAGTCGAGAATCTGCTGAATCAGGCGGGTCGCATGTTGGGCCTGTTGATGGATAATCGTCATGCGTTCTTGAACGTGCGCCGGCAGCCCCTCGAGCCGCGCGGTCATCTGGGCATAGAGGGTAATGACGGCCATGATGTTGTTGAAGTCGTGCGCGATGCCGGCGGCCAGTTGCCCCACCGCCGCCATCCGTTCTTGTTGCTGAAGCTGCGCGCGGATTCCGCGCGCCTGAGTCACTTCGTTGATGACCAATACCCAATACTCTAGTGTGGAGGCGTTGCCCATTGGCCGGGCGATGGCCTCGAAAATACGCTGATCGGCTTTGATCTCATGCCATAGGCCTTTAGTGAGCGGCGAGGTAAGCAGCTCAGCCAGCGAACGGTCGCCCAAGCGGGTAATGACATCACCCACGCTCACACCGGCCAGGACAACCAGGTCTTTCTCGGCCACTGGGTTAGCCTGCACGAGCTTTCCCGCGGTATCTAGCAACAGCACTCCCTCCGGAACTGTGGCAAGGATCTGCTGTAATTCTCGCGCCTGTTCACGAATCTGGGCGGTCAGGGACTCCCGTTCTTTCTCGGCCTGTTTGCGCTCGGTGATGTCCTGAATAACCCCCACCACCTTCAGTGGATTGCCATGGTCGTCTCGTTTTAGTTCGGCGATGGAGGCTATGATTCTGGGCCGGGTGGAATCATGGGGGTGGATTTCAAATTCCAGATTGTATGGCTTGCCTTTTTCGATCAGGTCAACCAATGCCTGATGGACGCGCTCCCTTTCCGGAATGCAATTTTCAACTTCATCTGTCGAAAAATTGGACTGTTGGGGATCAAATCCATAGATACGTTTAGCCTCATCGGATCCCCAGAATTCGGTTGTTTGCAGGTTATATTCCCAGTTGCCGACATGCCCCATCGCTTGCGCCATGCGATACCGTCCTTCGCTAATACGCAGTTCTTCCTCCGCTCGTTTGCGGTCGGTAGTATCCACCAGTACGGCGACATTGCCACTGATCTGACCCTCGGCGTCATGCAGGGGGGAAGCATAGATGCTGTAATCAATGGGACTACCATCCCGCCTCCGTCGCCGTACTTCCACGCCATCCAGGGTCTTACCACTGCGTATCCACTCGCGGAAGCGCCGAAATTCCTCTACTTTATCTACCGATACACTGGGAAGGAATTGGCCCATGATCTCCTGAGCGCTCCAGCCGAGCATCTTCTCGGCCGCCGGATTCCAGACGGTATGCACTCTGCCTTCCAGGTCCAGGTCAATGATAGCGGTAGGCGCGGCCTCGATGATGGCCCGCAACAACTCGTTGGAATGTTGCAATTCTCTCTCAGCGCGCTTTCGCTCTTGTTCCTGGCGATCTCGTTGCAGTCGTGCATTCAGAATGGGGGAAATATAGTCAGTGATGGCTTCCAGTAGCTGTTTGTCTTCCTGTGTATACCCCCTTTCGTTGTTGGCGACTGAAATTAATCCAATGGTTTCGTTGCCAAACACAACTGGCGCCGTCAGGAAATGATCAACGGGAACATGCCCCTCTGGCGTGTGAAAGGGGCCATCGGAATATAAGGCCCGCTTTTCGCGGATGGCTCGCCCCCAGAGGCTTTTTCCCCACGTATTCTGCGGAAAGACAATGGACTTGTCGGACACCTGACATTCATTCCAGATTCCTCTGGTCATACTGGGGACAACCAGGTCGCCGCTCTCCCCGATAAATCCAAACACGCCAAATTTGCTTTCCAACACCTGAAGCACTATCGCCAGAACTTGCCCGTACATTTCTTCGTCGGGGATGGTGAGAAAGATGTTGGCAATCTGGTTCTGAATGGTTTTATAGCGTTCAGATTGTCGTAGCCGGTCTTCTGCGCGTTTGCGTTCTTCCAAGACGCTGGCGAATTTGACGTTGCTATAACTCAGATTACCAATGATCCCCTCAAGCGTGGCGTAGAAGGACATTGCCGCGTTGACCGTTTCGTGGCTCCAGCGTGGCACCCGGTCGAGTGCGGCCAGGTAGGCTTGTTCGTCGAAGCCATAGCGGCGAGCCTGTTGTC
>Ga0116144_10003746_pt1 | contig 14895 bp, 11 predicted proteins | sample AD_UKC035_MetaG_FD_89746 | JGI IMG/M metagenome (GOLD analysis project Ga0116144, IMG submission 89746) | Active sludge microbial communities of municipal wastewater-treating anaerobic digesters from USA - AD_UKC035_MetaG | ecosystem: Engineered > Bioreactor > Anaerobic > Digestate | place: USA... | reverse complement strand
CAATGAAGATTTTTTAACATCAAAAACAGCCCCTGAGGCCGATATAAACACGAGGGCATTTTTCAGCTTTGACGGAAATACCCGGTCCATTTCGGCCTTCTCGAAAGAATCAGTGGAGGCAAATTAAACTGTAAGGCCTGAAATTTTGAAATATTTTTCACAAAAGATAATTAAAGAATTATAATATACGAGCAGTGCAATCTGATTGCATGACTAAATTTACAGAATGTCTTGTAAAAACAGGGAGGAATATAAATGTACAGGATAGGAGAAGAAGAACTTAAGGAACTTGAGAAAGTCATAAACAGCAAGAAGCTTTTCCGGGTTGGAAACGCGGAAGCAGGACATCAGCTTGCAGTAGAAACGTTTGAAAAAGAACTTGCAGAGAAAATCGGCATCAAGTACGCATTGTGCCTGTCAGGAGGAGGCACCTCCGCGCTCATCTGCGGCCTGGTGGGACTCGGAATAGGCCCCGGAGACGAAGTCATCGTCCCGGCTTACACTTTCATGGCAACGGCAGTTGCAGTATTGGCCGTGGGAGCTATTCCTGTAATTGCTGAAATTGATGAATCTCTCATGATTGACCCGATTGATGTTGAAAGAAAAATAACAGCCAATACAAAAGCAATTATTCCCGTGCATATGGTCGGGTTTGCGGCCGCGATGGAAAAAATCAACAAAATAGCTGAAGAGCACAACCTTAAAGTCCTCGAAGACGCATGCCAGGCAGACGGAGTGAGCTACAGGAACAAGAGGCTCGGAAGCTGGGGAGATGCGGGAGCTTTCAGCTTTAATTTCTACAAGATAATTTCATCGGGCGACGGAGGAGCTCTTGTCACCGATAACAGGGAAGTCTACGAAAGGGCCCTTGTATACCACGACGGCGGAGCATCTTTCAGGCCATACAAGGAAGACCTCCAGATAGATGTATTTGTCGGGGTACAGCTTCGTGCGAGCGAAATCATGGGTGCTGTACTTAGAGCACAGCTGAGAAGGCTCGACGGCATTCTCTCCGACATGGGCAGAATAAGGAAAAAGATTCTTCACGGTCTTGAGGGTAAACAGGGTATCACTTTCGCAAAATATAACGACCCTTCAAGAAACCAGGGCACAGTAATTCCATTCCAGTTTGAAAACGAGGAAAAGGCAAGAATATTTGCAAAATCCGAGGGTATAAACGGATGGCTTCCCATAGACACCGGGAGACATGTATACACCAACTGGGAACCCATATTCGAAAAGAGAGTGGGAGGCCACCCCCTTCGCAATCCGTTCAACCATCCCGCAAACAAGGGACTGAGAATGGATTACACCAAAGACATGTGTCCGAAAACTCTTGACCTATGCGCCAGAACAGTGTTTGTCCCGCTCTCTCCCGACTGGCCGGATGAAATAGTTGAAGGCAAAATAAACGCCTGCAAAAAAACAGCGGCGAATTTATAACCAGGGGGAATTCATATGGAAAGCATATATATAGGCAAAGAAGTTAGGGTGTCCATAGAGGACAAGGTAGGCGCTCTGGCTGAAGTGACGGACTATATATCGGGAGCCTGCGTTAATATTGAAAATATCTGCGTAAACGTAATTGCAGGAGAAGCTGTATTCTATTTTGTGACAGACAACAATACAAAGGTAAAAAGCGCCCTGGAATCAATAGGATATAAGACGGGAGAGAGGCAGGTTGTTGTTCTGTCTCTCGAAAACCGTCCCGGAGCGTTATTGAAAGTTGCCCGGAAATTAAAAGAAGAAAATATAGATATAAAATATCTTTACGGGACAACATCAGGCAGCGGACAGAAGACAACGATTGTTTTTTCTTCGGACAATAACGAAAAGGCGGTTGAAGTGCTCAAGTTCATACTTTCGCTGTCAGACTGGGCAAAATAAACGGCTAATTAAGCAAGGAACTTACGCCTTTGCCTCCGGAATAAATACCATTGTCCCTCAAAAAAAACTAAAAAATAATCTGGAATATGGTTTTTGCTATCAGGGCGATAGCCACGGAAGCCATGCCTATGAGTCCCATTCCGCATGAATATCCCGCAAGAATAAGGGGAGGATATCTTCTCCACTGGGGACCAACCTTTTTGGCAAAATAAAATTTTCCCAGAAGCGCGCCTATGAACATGGGAAAGGCCGCGTGGGGAAGAGCTCCTACGCCGCCTATAAGGCCGTAAAAGAAGCCGACCGGAATCCTAAGCATCAGAGTAACCACGTATAAAAGGCCTCCGACAATAGTTGAAGGCATAATATACTTGAATTTTATTGCCTGTATCATCCAGTTTGAACCGGCCCCTTCCTGCGTGCTTGTTACCCACAAAGCCTGGAACATGGCGCTCATGGGCCACATCTTCTGCACGTAAGGATACGTGGCAGAAGGGATAGGCGCCATTCGCCATATTATCGACCAGAAAAGAAAGCTGCAGAATAACATTATAAACAGAGTGGTTATTTCTGCCTTGTAAAGAGATGTGAACTTGGTTCTTGTAAGCTCAAGAGTTTTGAAAGTCTGAGCCAGATGGCCATGATTGAAGTAAGGTATAGGTGCAAACCAGATATCTACTCCTTTGTACCCGCTGAGAATAAAGGTTCCTTCTCTCAGGTAAGGGAAAGAGACTCCTCCCGCGACACCTGTTATCCCGAACATTCTTGCCGATGTGTAACTCAGCAGGGGAGTGAGGATAAAACCGAATATTACAAAAAGAATAATGGGGAAACTGGGAACAAGTATTTTGCATATTATTGTGTAAATAACCGTTGAGAGAAACCACAGCAAAATAGCTACCGGCAGGGGATAGTCCCCCCTGCCCTCAGGAAGCACTTCCTTGATTGCTACCTTTCCTGACTTCCCCTTTTTTATGTAATTGCCGATTGTCTTGATTATCCCTATCAAGGCGACAACTATTCCGCCTGCAATGCCCACGTTTATCCAGAAATCCAGCGAAGCGACCATGTTGGCAGGTATAGCCGTCATTCCTTGCTGCCAGTTTTTTATGACACCCATTTTGTAGAGTATGGGGTTGCCGATAAGTTTTGCCATCACCGAACCCACGAAAGTTCCGCAAACAACCCAGAAAGGAAGTACCAGCCCCGACAACAGTACGCTTAAATCCGTCATGATGCCCAGAAGAGCCGCAGGCAATTTAACTCCTATGGCAGCCGTAAAATCAATCCATGGGATGGGAAGAAGCTGAACGGGATTAGACATCATGAGCCCAGTGATGGTTGGAATTACAACATATACGGCCCCGAATATTATCCCAACCATGGCCGAAATGCTGAAAATTCTCCATCTCCATGTCTCTTTCTTGTTGGAAGACTCGGCAAGAGCATTAACGCCTTCAGTGGCAACAGGGGCCATGGGGAAAGAGAGAGATTCCCTGTCGCTTGTTAACCTGAAAAGGGCATATCCCATTGTATACTTGTTTATTCTCCAGAGGATATTATGGACCACTATGAGTAAAATGGGTATCGCCCATGCCCTGTGGAAAAAAGTTCTCCTGATAATTGCTTCCGAATCTGCAGGAGGAACAGCCCACGCAGGCATGCTCTTGTGAAGGCCGAAAGCCTGGGCGTACGGAGACTGTACAAGATACTGTTTCCATATAAGGTCGGCAAAAGCGCCTCCCTGCAGGGTCAACCCTGCAGCTCCGAGGACCAGCCCGGCTGACATAAGCCCGCTCACAATAGTGAAAGTTATCAGTATCTCCTGTCTCTTAAGCTGAATAAAAGACCTTTTTGAAATCTCCACGAGAAGTATGACAGTTACCCACGAAGCCGCTCCTGCAAGACCTCCTCCCGTCATCAACCCGAGATAAATGGTTCCGGGAAGCATTATGAATCCAATGAAAAGAGCAGCCCAGATGGTCCGCATATTGAAACCTTCGGTGAAATCCTCCTGGATGGCAGTGCCATCAAACTCATCTTTTATTTTTTCATCCATTTTACCGTCCTTTTTTTATTCTATATTCAGAAGTTTTCTGCCCTTTTTGTCGTAATCCCTCTTGACACCCTCGTTTATCGTCCTCCAGACAAGGAACTGTTTTCTCATGCTGTCAAGAAACCTGCGGTTGAGCCTTTTCCAGTCTGTTTCTTCTCCGCTTGTACGCTTCATGAGAAGATTAATAAGATAGAAATCGTATTCTCCCATGGGCTCAAGCGACATTCTTACTGTCTGGCTCACGGCTAAATCAAACGGAGCAAGCCACACCTTGGTATCAAGTATATACCTGTTCTTGCCCCCGGCAATCTTCTCATACTTGAGTTCTGCTCCCGAAGTGTAAAAATTGCCTATGGAAATATCCTGGTAGGCATTGTAATATTCTGCCAGGAATGTCACCATTCCAAGCACCTCCACCTCGTTGAGGGTAAAAGGAAACTCGAATTCCCACGTGTCACCTTTGGGGTCCGGAAGAATCCACCTGCGGGTTACATCCGGAACTGCCATCTGCGCCGCTTTACGCGCCGGATAAAGGGTTGACAACAGCACGGTTATGAATATGATTATAGTTGCAAACACCGCAGAGAGTGAAGAATAATTCAATACAAGCCCTCGCAGAAGGCCCATGTACATGAGGAATTTGACTACAATCTGGCCGAGAAGATACCCTGTGACGGCCCCCAGAACTGCATATACAAGAGATTCTGCAAGAAAAAGAGAGGATATATGCACTGGAGCCAGCCCGACTGCACTATACGTTCCTATCTCCCTTATTCTTTCATAAACGGAACCGAGCATTGTATTAAGAACTATCAGCGCGGCTATAAGAATAGGGATAAGAAGATTTGCCAGTCCCGAAAAAGAAGTAAGGCCTATACTGCTGTATACATAGGTTTTATTTTCGAGTCCCGCAAAAATATTGACTGCAAGTTTTGACACAAAATTCTCCGTTGCTGCAACCCCGTCAGTATCCCTGTTGAAATGAATGGCCACCGAATTAATGGTTCCGTTCATGTCCATGAGGGTCTCATAGGGAAGTATTACGACATTGTCAGGTTCCGTTCTTGGGAAAACATCCATTGTCGTTTCCGAAGTATGAAACGCCCTTTGTCTTCTCGACCTGATTTCTGTCAGCTCAAGTTCAGGTATAACCGAGAAATTTACGGGCGTGATAAGTTCATTGTCAAGGTCTTTCATGTCGGCGAAAGTATTCCCGTCAAAAATGCCTTTCAACAACAATGTCTTGCCGTACACATGCAGGAATGCATTGCCGGCATCTTCTCTGCTTAAACCAAGTTGTTCGGCCACTTTTTCAGATATCAGGATTGACTCTTCGCTGTTGGAATCAAACCATTTTCCTGCTGTCAGCAAAGACTTGAACGGCAGTACTTCCTGCACAGAAAGGCCCATGAGCCCCGTGGCAAGAAATGTTTTTTCACCCGCTCTCACATCAATGACCGACCTGTCTCCCACTTCTCCCATAATGTACCATGCCCTGGGAGCGATAATTCCATGAGAAGAAAATTCATTTTCCACGTAACTGAAAACCTTGTTGCTGATGGGGGCATTTGAGCGGTCCCTGAAAAGAATTCCGTTGTATGCAGGTTTGTAAGGCCTGAGAACTTTGTTGTATTTCATCTGGGTCTTTATCGACGTGAACGAAAGCACCGTGAAAGTAAGCAGAATCAACGTTATGGATGTCAGGGCCGTCCTTACCTTGCGCCTTTTCATATTGGCAACTCCAAGGGAAAAGGCTGTTGCGGTTGCCGTTATCCTGCCCACATCCGTATCGTAAACATTTGTGCTCTCCATCTTCATCTTCTGCATGGTCTCCTCAAACTTGGAAGCCAGTATAACTATGACAACGCCCGAGAGAGTCAAAACTATGAAAGAAAGAAGAATAACTTCGGGTGCTTCTGTCAGCTTGAATGCGGGATGTACCATTCTCATAATCCAGTATATGAGGAGAAATATGCCGGCGATGCCTGCAATCCTCTTTTCTGTCTTAACAAAGCCGAAGAGGAGCCTCTCCGCAAAATATGCGAATGGAAGAAGCAGAACGAAATAAAAAATGATGCCTTTTACAACATCATTGGCCGTGTTCCTCACGTCCGGGTATGCCCTTGATTCCATGGAAAGCGCCTGCCTTGAAAATTTAAGGAAATCATACCATTTTTTCCCTTCCCTTGCTTCTTCCGCCTTCTTGAGAAGAGCGGCCGATTCTTTCTGAAGCTCTACGAGTCTTTCGTTTTTTATTCCGAACTTTTCAAAATTATCTCTCCTGTAATTATTCAATATGACCATATCCCTTGCGCCCTGATACGGCGTATTGAGTATCGAAGGAGTTTTTTCCACGGAAAAACCTATGCCTTCAGCTTTTTCCTGGTTGACATCTTCTTCCTGTGAATTGAGGAGCAGCAGCCTTCTTCCCAAAAGCCCCGATAAGCCCAGAACCTTGACATTCGTGCCGTGTTTTGCAAAAACAACCGCAAGGGGTTCTGAGTAGGAGGTCCATGTATCAAAAGGTTGACGCAGGTAAGAGCCGTACTCGTTGGGCATACTGTTTGCACGGTCAAACACGTCTATCTTGTCGAGGGACCTCAGGTACTGAGGGTCTATCAGTTCAAAAACACCGACAGCCCTTGCGGAAAAAAGAACATGCATGCAGTTTTTGTCCTTGTAATCCATGGTTACCCTGACAGGATATTGCTGTGCGCCCTGGCTTCCCAGGTCGGGAGCAAAAATTATTTCTCCCGTTTCAGTATCAAGCTGAAAACCTGTCAGGTCAACGACCGAACTCATCCTCAACATGGAGAAATCCACTTTTCCATCTTCCCCCGCAATAGCGACAATGCTGTTTCTCACGCCCATGGAAGTCTTGTCCTGGGCCAAAAACCTGTGTGTCATTCTCGGTATTACAAGTGCGTTAACAACAGGGTCCTTGGGTACAAAACTTTTCTTGGGGTCAAAGGTGACAGCGCTGACACTGAGAGATGCAAGAGTGTCTTTTATGTCAAGTTCAGTTTCAGGAAAAAGCTTTGGGTCGTTGACAGTTTTTTCAAGAATCTTCTTTATGAAAAATGCCTGTTTTTCAACATTTGCGATATTGATCCTTTCAAAAGTGTCCGCAGGCGTATCAACCAGCCACCTGCCATCGTTGACAGTAACAAGTGAAAGTGCAGGAGTTCCTCCGTATATTACACATTCCCCGTCAGTCCTTATCTTCGACGGAAGAAAGGTATTCCAAACCCTGCCTTTCTCAGGCATGATGCCGTTGACAAGGACAAATTCGGAATTGTAACCATATTTCTTTGATATGTCTGCAGAATAATCGAGAAAAATTCTTGCGAATGGAGTCATGACCCTCTGGTGAAAAGCTTCCATGGAATTGTGCCAGATCCCCAATCCGGAACCCTTATCTGACAGTTCGAGACCTATGAACAACGACACGTCTATTTTATCTTTATCAGGAATCCTTCCGCTGAAGAGAGGGTCTTTTCTCAGGTGTTTCTGAACAAAAGCATTGATGCCGTTCAGGGAATGGAAATGGGACGAAGTTGCGAGGAAAAGAAGTGTTCTTTGGGGACGATTGATACTGAAATATTCGGCCAGGTCGAGAAGTGCAGATATTCCTATCGCAGAAGTTGCCCCGGGCGCTATTGAAGGTATTACGCTTATACTGTCGTAATAACTCTGTATAACAATTACCTCTTTTTTAAGTTTTTCGTCTGAACCTTCGATATATCCGATTATATTTGCATCTTCAACATCCTGCCAGGTCATTCTTGCAAAAAGGGACACATCCTTCCCGCTCGAGGCTATACCGTTCAGTATTCCTGCACTGCCTTCGCTGTAAAACCTGGGAACATCCAGTGGAGTATCTACAAATTTCTTCTCAGCCTCCAACCTGCTCATTTTTCCCGAACCATTGAAAATGAAAGCCCTGGTTCCCATCATTGCAAGGGTCTGCCACATATCTGCCGAGTCAAAATCCAGAAGGACTATATTACCTTCTATATCCCTGCCTTCAAGCATCTTCCAGTCTCCCTTTCCGGCATAAATGATCCTGCCCTTAATTCCTTCGGGAGGCACGGTAGAAGTTCTTATAAGGTTTGGCCAGAGACACTCAAGGTCAACCCTTTTACCTTCGGAAGTTAAATAAGCATATTCCTGGACAGGTATAGCCACATTGAATTTTTCCCTTGTTACACTGACAAGCCCCGCTTCCCTGAATTTTTTTTCTATGAAATCCGAAGCTTCTTTATGTCCGGCATAACCGGGAATTCTTGAATTCAACGAAGAAAAATACCTGATGTATTCCGTGGAATTTCCTTCAACCAGAATACAGGGAAAAATAAAAAGGAATGACGCATAAAGGACCAAAAGTCTGAATCTATTTACCATTTTTAACTTCCTCCCTGATTTTTTCCCAGGTTGCTCTTGAACCCGGATTTATATTAATTGCATTCACAAATTCTTTTTTTGCCTCTTTATCGTTTCCGAGCTTCTCGTAAATCATGCCTTTCATGTAATGTGCATTGGGATAATACATGTCAGCATCCAGGACCCTGTCAATATCTTTCAGGGCGAGCTGATATTCATTTTTGTGATAACTGATAAGCGAAGCGTTAAATATTAGATTTACGTTATCGGGGAAATGGACAAGCCCTTCTTTTAACCATTGTTCTGCCCCAGAAAGGTCGTTTTTCACAATATGGGCTATTATCATTTTCTCGTATGCGGCCGCCGTTTTTTTTATGTCAAGGGATTCTTCCCAGCTTCCGACAGCCTTATCAATTTCCCCCGAGGCGAAAAAAGCATCTCCCTCTTTGATTTTTTTCACTTCTTCCGAATTATTCGAATCAAAAAGAAAACATCCTGTAAAGAATGTTATAATCAAAATAAAAACAGCTGTTTTATAAAATCTCATTTATTTAAGGCTGAGTTGAACCTTCTGATACGCCTGACAACTATGAATACAAGCAGGAGTAAGGCTATTACAGTTATGAACCTGCTCAGTAGATTCTCCCTTCTCAAAACAGAAGGCCATAGAGTGAATATTGTCAATATTATTGCAATATCTTCCCATAAAGGGGTTTTCCGCAAACCTTTATTTTCCATTTTTCCTAAACCGCGTCCCTGTACAAACGTGGGGCTTCGATTCTCTGCACGTTTTACGTAGCCAAGGTGCGCATGCAAGTTTACATTTCTATTGCAGCGGTCGCATTTATGCGCTGAAAATCTATTTTCAAATCTCGATTTTCGATTCTCTGCCAAAATTCTTGACTGAATTTTGGCGGAGGGGGAGTTTCCCCCTTCCTGAATTCTCCCCCCGTTGCAGAATACCCGAGGGAAAATCCTTTTCCCTCTTACCCTTTTACAGCGTGGGGCTTCGATTCTCAATTCTCGATTTTCAATTCTCCGCAAAAATTGCGCTTCTCCAATTTTGCAGTGCCGGGAGGGGGACTCGAACCCCCACGCTGTAAAGCATACGCCCCTCAAACGTACGTGTCTGCCAATTCCACCATCCCGGCTTCAACATATTACTTTATTATAACATTTTTACGGCTCAGGTAAAGTTCCGCGCAAATCCTTGCAAGTTTCCTTACCCTTCCGATATACCTGACCCTTTCGCTTACGCTTATCGCTTTCCTTGCATCGAGAAGATTGAATATATGCGAAAGTTTCAGGACATAATCATAGGCGGGATATAAAACTCCTTCGCCGAGAACCCTGTCCGCCTCTTTCTCGAATCTTTCAAAAAGTTCAAACATCATTGATGTATCGGCCTTGTCGAATCCGTAAACAGAATAATCCTTCTCCCTCTCTTTCTGCATTTCCCCGTAACTGGTATCCATATCCCACAAGAGTTCATAAACATTCTTCTTTTTCTGCACAAAATTTGCTATCCTGTCCAGGCCGTAAGTAATCTCCACGGAAGGAGGCGACAGGTCAATGCCGCCTGCCTGCTGCATGTATGTAAACTGCGTGATTTCAAGACCGTCAAGCCATACCTCCCAACCTACGCCCCAGGCTCCGAGAGTAGGCGCTTCCCAGTTGTCTTCAACAAACCTTATATCATGGGATACCACATCAACCCCTATCGCAGAAAGGCTCTTGAGGTAAATTTCCTGTATATTATCAGGAGGCGGTTTCATTATGACCTGTACCTGGTGGTGCATGTAAAGCCTTACGGGATTGTCGCCGTACCTTCCGTCAGCAGGCCTCACGGACGGCTCCATGTACACCACGTTCCATTCCTTTTCTCCGAGGATGCCGAAAAAAGTTGCCGGGTTAAGCGTTCCCGCGCCTACCTCCACATTATAGGCATGCCACAGGCAGCAGCCTTTTCTCATCCAGTAATTCTCAAGCCTCCTCCATATTTCCTGAAAAGTTATTGTACCGTTTTTCATGTTTATCCTTCCGAAATATTTTACTTATACTTAATCCGTTGTCAAAAATATTTTTAAATTGACATGCGCCATTAATGGTTTTACAATTTATAGATATAAGCAATCTGGTTTCAACCTTAAAGGAGTATTTGATAATGAAAATACTTAATGAAGAACTGAAAGAAATCCTTGACCTTTGGAACATCAAGCCGGAAATCAAAAAAAAGATATCAAGGATGCTCGACGAGAATCCACCCGAAAAACCTGTCCATCTTTTCCGTTATTACTGCCCCGAAGAAAAAAATGACAAGGTATCCAGGCTTGAGAAAGTATTTGCTCGAAAATTCGGCTCAAAATACGCCCTGGCGGTAAATTCCGGCACATCAGCATTGATAACCTCCCTTGTTGCCTGCGGCGTAGGACCGGGAGACGAAGTAATAGTGCCTGCCTACACTTTTTTTGCAAGCGCATCCGCAGTCGTTGTAGCAAAAGCCATACCGGTGATAGCCGAAATTGACGAGACTCTTACCATTGACCCGTCAGACATAGAGAAAAAAATAACTCCAAGGACCAGGGCAATAATCCCCGTGCACATGAGAGGGCTTCCCTGCAACATGGACAGTATAATGAAGATTGCAAAAAAACACAGGCTCAGCGTGATAGAAGACACAGCCCAGGCGGCAGGCGGAACATTCCGGGGTAAAAAACTCGGAACTTTCGGCGACACAGGATGTTTCAGTTTTGACGCCTACAAAATAATAGCAAGCGGCGAGGGAGGAATGGTCACAACCGACAGCGAAAAAATATACGTGAGGGCGCAGAGCTGGCACGACACTGCAGCATGCTGGAGGCCCAACAGGTACGAAAGGGAAAGGATGCAGGGAGAACTTTTCTGCGGTGAAAACTACAGGCTGAGCCAGGTACAGGGAGCCATAGCCCTTGCCCAGATGAAAAAACTTGACGGTTACCTTTCAAGATTGAGGAAAAACAAAAAGATGCTATCAGAATACCTTGAGGGAAGAATCGGTAATTTTTCATTATCTCCCGTGCACGATGCTAAAGGCGACTGCTCGACGGGCCTTATTCTTCTTGCCCCCGAGGGCAGGGAAGCAAAAGATAAAATAGCACGGATGAAAAAGAAGGGCATACCTGCCGGCGGAATATACGACCAGACCGTCAGGGACTGGCACATATATAAATTCTGGGAACACATCCTGCAGAAAAAAACTCCCACCGAAGAAGGATGTCCCTTCACATGCCCTTATTACAGGGGCAAACTGCCTGTTTACAGCCAGGACATGTGCCCGGAAACCCTCGGCATACTTGACAGGGTCATAAACATAGCGATAAATGAAGACTGGACAAAATCAGAAATAAAAACGCTTGCAAAAAAAATCACAGAAACCGCTTCAGATTGACATTGAATTTTTTTAAAAGTAAAATATAAAGAGAATTAAAAAAGAAGCGTAATCAGAGTGCCTTTAAGGCTTAATAGGGAAGTGCAGAAAAAGCCGCGCTCCCGGCGCTGTAGGGGAAAACGAAATCCATGGCCACTGCCGGTAAATATAAAACCGGCGGGAAGGCAGGAAAGTAGGATATAACACCCCAGTCAGAAGACCTGCTCTGATGTGGCATGCCCGTAAAGGGCAGCCTTTTCCTGCGGGATAACAGGAAAGAGGCATTTTTTATTAAGGGTCAAGCAAACAGGGTGCAGCCCGCCACACATCGTGGCGGGCATTTTTTTTATCCCGCAAACTCAAGAGGGTAAAAAATGGAAATAAAAAGGAATCATGGGAACAAAGGATTTACTCTGATAGAGCTTCTCGTAGTCATTGCCATAATTGCCATACTGGCAGCTATGCTTCTGCCGGCGCTTTCAAGGGCAAGGGAACAGGCAAGAAAGGCAGTCTGCATGAACAATCTCAAACAGCTTACGCTCGCATTCCTCATGTACGTGAACGACTACAAGGAATTTTTTCCCCCCACATACTACCACGCGGCAGACTGGAGCTGGCAGAACAACTGGGATTTCTACATCGAATATGAAGGGTGGGAGGTCAACCCCGATAAGACAAAAGGAGGCATTATTTCTTCTTACTGCACGTCGGGAGAAATCTGGCAATGCCCTTCTTTTCTCATGCAAAAAGGCGACAGGCCATACACGGGATACGCCTACAACAGCTATATAGGAGGAGACCTTGGAGCTATGACTCCAACCCTCCCGGTAGCGCTATCGGCAATCGGCAAACCTTCCGATACCGTCCTTCTTGCCGACAGCGGCTATTTCAATACGCTAACGGGAAAAGTTGAAGGCAACAACATACTTCGGGGACCCAACGACCCCTCGTATCCGTGGATAGGCCCCAACGTCCACTTCCGCCACGGGTCAAGCGCCAATGTTGCGTTTGCTGACGGAAGCGTACGCTCTGCTGTAACAAAATACAATATAAGCGCGAAAGATAAAAACCTTGCAGACCTTTCGGCAGACGGGACAATGTATGAACTCGAATAAAAAACTGGCGATTTCCATCATTTTCCTTTTAATAATGGGCATGACTGTGCTGATTTTGAACAAGGGAAGTCATCAACCGCCCATGGAAAATTCTTCCGTCAAAGGTATCAGGATAGTATCCATGGGACCTTATGCCACGGAGAATCTTTTCCTGCTTGGACTGGGAGATAACATCACGGCCCTGACAATTCATGACCTTCCTGTAAGAAGGGCCGGAAAGGAAATCATAGGAACCCTCATAGACCCCAACATTGAAAAGATACTTTCCATGAAGCCCGACATCGTAATAGCTTCGAAAGAGGGCAATATGGAAGGTTCCTTGAACAAACTGAGCCAGCTCGGTATAAGAACGCTCGCACTGGACCAGCTTCATTCTTTTGACGACATCTGCCGCAACTTCATCACTCTCGGAAGGGAACTTAACTCAGAGGAAACGGCCGAAAACATTCTCATCCAGTCAAAGCAGAGGCTGGACAGGATAAAACCGGGCCCCGGCAAAAAGAGCAAAGTTTTTTTCATTCTCGGATTCAAGCCGCTTATCACAACGGGAAACATGACATACATAGACGAAATGATTTCACTTGCCGGCGGAATCAACATATTCAGCGACACGGATAAAAAATGGTTTGCATGTTCAGTGGAAGAAGTCGTGAGAAGAAATCCTGACATCATATTCTTTACGGGAATGGAAAAGGACACGGAATTCTTCGGTAAACGACTGCCGGAAATAAAAGCCGTAAGGGAATCGATGGTATTTGAGATGGACGATACCGTGATAGGCAGTCCCACCCCGGCGACATTTGTGGATTCAGTGGAAACCATTTACGGACTTATCAGCGGAAAAGGAAAAAATGTCTTTGAAAAATAAATATGGTCTCCTGCTTTTTATTTTTATCATATCCATTTTATCCGGCATATGTCTTGGCACAAAGAACTTCGGCATACCCGGTTTTTTTTCACTTTCCGGGATTGACCGTTTAATCCTTTTCGAAATCCGCATACCCCGTGTTCTCGCTGGATTTATCGTGGGGGCCGGACTTTCCGTGGCCGGTTCGGTATTGCAGGCAATACTCAGGAACCCCCTGGCCGAAAGTTATACCCTCGGCATTTCCGGAGGCGCCTCGCTGGGCATATGCATGGGAGTTTTGCTCGGCAAATTCGAGGTGATACCTTACTTTGCATTCATGGGTTCCATAGCAAGCATATTGGTGATTCTTGCGGTCTCGTCAAAAAAGCGATTCTCAAACACTACGCTTATCCTTCTCGGAGTCGCACTTAACTTCCTTTTTTCATCCCTCGTACTTTTCATAATGGCTGTTGTCAAAAACGACAAGTTCCAATCTACCCTCTTGTGGCTCATAGGCGACATCTCTTATTTCCCGGCAAAAATTCTCATGCCGTCAATAATCATAATATCCCTGATATCCGCTTACATTTCATTCTCCGGCAGGATTTACGATATCCTGAGCATGGGCGATGAGAAAGCCGTGTCAATGGGAATAGACACGTACAGGGAAAAAAGGTCGGCGTTTCTGCTGTGCTGCATAATAGTGGGATTCTGCGTAAGCCTTTCCGGTATCATAGGCTTCGTGGGACTTATCATTCCGCACGTATCGAGATTTTTTTTCGGTTCGACCCACAGGAAAAATCTGCCGGCAAGTTTCATCGCGGGAGGAAGTTTTCTTGTTCTTGCCGACACGTTGGCAAGAACACTGATTAAACCTGTGGAAATTCCTGTAGGCGTGATAACGGGATTCTTCGGAGGTCTTTTCTTTATTGCAATGCTCTTGAGGAGCAAACAAAGGGAGATTTGACAGAAACATGCTGAAATTGGAAAACGTATCTTTTTCGTACGGGAAAAAACGCGTGATAAAAGACCTTTCGGCTGAGATAAATGCAAATGAATTTATCGGCATAATAGGCCCGAACGGTTCAGGCAAGAGCACGTTGCTGAAGCTTATTTCAGGACTGCTTCAGCCGCGCGAAGGGAGAATCTTTATAAACGGGAAAAATATCAAACATATACCAGTCGATATATACGCAAAGACAGT
>Ga0116144_10003740_pt1 | contig 14904 bp, 18 predicted proteins | sample AD_UKC035_MetaG_FD_89746 | JGI IMG/M metagenome (GOLD analysis project Ga0116144, IMG submission 89746) | Active sludge microbial communities of municipal wastewater-treating anaerobic digesters from USA - AD_UKC035_MetaG | ecosystem: Engineered > Bioreactor > Anaerobic > Digestate | place: USA... | reverse complement strand
GGCTTCTACAAGAAAGACCTGATGGGCTGGCTTGATGAAGTGCTTGAGGTCGAGCTGGGAAAGCTCCTCTCGCGGATCTTCGGCTCCAACAGTTCAAGTTCCGTGATCCGCTGATTATCAAAAGATTCGGCCCCATGTCCCTAGGGGCTAACCCTAGGGGCGAGTGGGCTATCTGGTTCGACTGGAGGTACTGATGCTTAAATATTTAATCAGAATATCAACCTTCTTTTCTCGCATAGTCGCCGAAATCGACTATATTTATCACAGGCTAAGGGGTCAGGCCGCGTCAGTTGAAGCATTTGAAGCACTCTTGCAGAAGGTTCAGAACTATTCACCGGATCAATTCAACGAATACCTGAGAAAGCACTTCACGTATAAAGCCGACAAGATTGATTATTCGATGCACTACCTGGTATTCCTGCACAAAAAGCAGGGCGATTGTGATGATTACGCACACTTAGCCGCAAGGCTGCTTGAGCGCATGGGATATGAAACCTATCTTTGCTGTGTCTTTGCAGATACCGAACGCGGCCATTGCGTCTGTATCGCGCAGAAAGACGGGCTGATATTCGGCTTCGGCAACTGGCCTCTGATGGTTTTTGAGTCATTCGACTTTGAATCTGTTGGAAAGCGGATCTGTGAGATCGGCTACAATGCCAGACCGAAATTCATTGTGAAATTTGATAGCCGTTGGAAGTGGGAAGATTTTTACCAGGCATAGAAAAAGCCCCCGATTAAGGGGGCTTTTATTTTTCTACTTAAACACAGCACGATAAGCGTAATACCCTTCAAATGATAGAACCTTCATCATCGCTACATGCCCCCACTTAATCAGCCTACGGAGTGCGGAAGTTACTCGGCGTATTTCCCGTGGGCGGGGGCTCCACCCTAACATTCTACAGATTGGCGCGATTGTAACCGGACACCCTTTGCGCTTTCTGAGATACTTCAATATCTTCATCTCCAGTTCGTGATTATCCATCCTTCTTATACCTTGGTCCTTTCCACCCATCGGCTTCGACAGGTAATCCTTCAGCCCACTTGGGCAATTCACACATTATTTCGCAAAGTTCTTCGACTGTCTTAACCCCGATGTCTTCCTCAGCTACACACTCATCGTGAATGTGCATGACTGGGTGCCAACCGGATTCTTCCATTCTGATTAAAGCTCCTGCGGTAATGTCCAGGCTAATTCCCTGCACAATGTTTTCAACAAGCTTACCCCCGTAGGTTTCCTTCTTTACCCACTGCTTAGTCACAGAGTCTTCGGTCCAATAGAAGATCCTGTCCACAGGTTTATCCCACTGGTTCACACCCTTCTTGGTTTCAGCGAATGGGTACCACAGAATCCGTCCTGACGGTAAGCGGCATTGAAGGTGTGGGCCACACATCCTGAATTTAATCTGTCTGTATTGTGACATCTTAGTTGGATTCTGAATCGCCATAACTGCAGCAGATTGAATCTCAGCCCACAACCGAACTGTCATTGGTCTGTTGTCACGCCATGCCAGAATACTTGTCTTGATTTCATCATCAGGAAGCACAAGCCCATAGCCTTTTGCCATTGCATGAAAAGCACCAATCCAGCCCTGATAACCACAAGCCAGTTCGATGACTTTACCTACCTGCCTTTGAGCTTTGTTCACTGCGTCATACTTAACATCATACGCCCCGGAAGCTGCGACCTTGTACATGTCCAGACCTTCGCGGTATCCGTCCAGTATTGGATCTTCCCCGGCCAACCATGCGAGGACTCTACCTTCGATTGCGCTGTAGTCAGCACAGATGAATTCTTTCCCGGGTCCAGCAATGATGCAGGATCTGATACAGCTACTTGCAACTTTCAAAGGGGATTCCCACAACAGATTTATAAATTCAAGACAGGCACCATTCTTGACGGCTTCAAGTGCCAACTCAGGATCTTTCAATATTCCCCGGCTTGGCAGGTTTTGTAATTGCACTCCGCGACCTGCAAACCTGCCAGTGTGGGCACCGTGGAAAAGAAACATGCTTCGGATTTTGCCATCATCCTGAGCCCTTTCAATCATCGCATCATACTTGGCAACAGACGATTTGGAAAATTCCTGCCGGCAGATTAATACTTCTCTGCAGTCCGGCGGCAGACTCGGATCATCCAGAAGATTGTCAATAGCTTCTGCATCAAGGCTGTGGGTGAAAACCCCTTGGGCTGAAAGCCATGCAGAAATCTTTGCAACTTCTGAACCTTTGTCTACTGCACCACAAGTCAGGTATCTGAGTTTCAGATTCAGTCTGTGTTTATATTCTTCGCACATCTGAATCATTGCATGTGCCCCGGCTTTATCAATCGTGACACCACGCTCATTTATGATGGCATCCACACGCCACAACTTCAGCAGTTCCGGTGTAATCTCAGGCAGAGCTTGAGAAGCTTCATGTTCCGCTTCGACATCCTGAATACAGTACCGGAACAGATGATGATATTCTTCAGGTTTACTATGCCAGAAGCACGCTTTATCTCCGTTCTCGTTCACCCACAGATCACCGTCCTGTGTCCACCCATCAGTCTGAAGTTGCCGCAGTTCTGCCTTCGTGGGTTTCTTTGGGGCTGTAAGTTTTTTCATAACCCTGGACCCGGCCATGTCTTTCTGCTGTTTGAGGTTTAAAGCGATACAGAGTTTTTCCAGACTTCTGGGTAATCCAAGGATAGCGGCTTTTGCAGCAGAGCATCTGAGTTTGTTAAAGTCCAGGTCTTTGAATCCCAGCCCCGTCATAACGTATTTCCAGATCACACGCTCAAACTCCATGTTATGTGCCTCAATAGTTATGGCATGGTCAATCAATTTCTGAACCGTGTCCTTGGTTAAAAGAATGTCTTTAAATTCGTCAGTGATATAACATTCCATGTTATACGGGACCCACAGGCACGTTGGTTCGTGATCAACTTTGATAGCCACACACATTACTTCTGTATATGGGCTTTGAGCGTATTTCCAAACCCCTGTCTTTTTTAAGTCCACAGGCGATCTGGTTTCAAAGTCTATTGTTAAGTGCATCATTTTCTCCTTATGAAAAATCCCTCCCCCGAAAGGGAGGGATTTTTAAATCACTTAGAACAGGCCATTGTCTGAGTCAGAGCTTGTGTCCCACGAATCATTAGCAGATGCGAAACTTGCAAAAGCGTCTTCGGCTTTCTGTTTTCCACCACCGGAGAAAGCTTCACCATCTCTGGTTTTCATAAAGTTCTGAACGTAGAATCTTACGCCCGAACCACTCTGGTTCTGATATGCTTGGGCGCAAACCTGGGCTCTGCCATAGCAACCGCCGTAGACTTCATCGGGGTCCATGATCGGAGTTTTGATGTCGCGCTGATGGACAACACCTGGGGCTCTGTATGAGATGAAGTTGATGTAGATGTGATTGGCGAATCCATCCCACTTCTCACCGGCAGGAACTCCATCTTTGGTATGTTCGCCTGAATCCCCGTCTTTGAATGTGGGGTTGAATTTCCGGGGTCTGGATTTTTCATCAGGCCATGCTTTCTTTACGGCTTCCATTGCAAGGGCTTTCAGGGCGGCGATGTCTTCGCCTTTGGGTATAAGACCTGCGAAACCCCACTGCTTGTATTCTTCCCGCGATACTGGGTGTTTCTTTACTTCCGGTTTCAGAAGGGAAACAAACGCGATTCGCATTTCGTTAGTGACCATAGATTCAGTTACGGGAAATCCTTTTTTACTCATACGTTTAAATGCTCCTAATTAGTTAAATGAATTTTTCAAAAACGCTTGAAGCGTCCGAGGGAAGTTCCTGTCCGGGTGCAGTCACAGGCACAAGCTTGGGCGCACCGGGAGTTTCAACAATTACGTCTGCCAGGATTTGATCTCTGGCTTTCTTCGCCACACCCTTGTCTTTTAATGTGGCTTCGATCTGGGCTACTGATTTTTCTTTTGGTTCGTGATAGAAGTCCTTTGGCTCAATAAAACCTTTGGCTCTTTCCTGTATAACCTCCTGATAGTTGTTTGCAAATTCACGGGATTTGTTACCCGCAACGAGTTTAAAACCAACAGCTTGTGAAGTCATCTTGCCCAGTTTCAGTTGTTCCTTGATGTAGGCTTTGATGTCGTCTGCCCACGAAGCGAACTGAGAAGCAAAGGCATGGATGTTACCAAGCTGCACAGGTGTAAGAGATTCTGCCGTGGGAAACCATATGGGCTTGGTTTCTTCCATAGGATCGTGAGTTACACAAGCAAGATCTTTACTGCGCTCAATCACTGCCGGACATGCAATCGCTGGGCACCATTTACACCATGAACCGATTTTGAATTCCGGGTTGTCAGCGAAACATCTTTCAGCAGCAGGTTTCAAAGTTTCGTGGCCCCACTTGATTACATCTTTCACTGAGAGAATCACAGACCTGATTGGTCCTGCATCGTGTTCGGCTCTGGGCTGAACGATTGTCAGCTTCACTACAGCAAAGAGATATGGGAGTTGATAGATGGCACCGAGAGCATAGATCAGCAGCTGGGTGTTCACAGTTTCAATCGGTGGGCAGAATAATATGGATTCTTCGTCATTCGGTTCCGGCATTTCCAGATCGCAGATTTCCACTACACACCCGCGACCATGCTTGTAATCTATGACATGAAGGGATTGGTTCGGGATTGCAATCAGACAGTCATTCGTCCCAAAGAGATCGGAGTGAATGTGTGGCAAACTGAACGGGGTTTCTGTCATTACGATAGCTTCTGGTTCTACTCTATCCCAAACGTATGAAGTGTAAACACCCACAGCTTTGCACATATCTTCGTCGACTGTGAACTCCTGTCCTTTACCGTCAACAGTGTCTGGACGCTTCCAGTCGTTCGGAGTTCTCATACCTTTATTGATTGTCAGTTCCCCTAATAGATGGGCTGCTGTGCCTAAAGCGGCTGCATCTCCGCTTTTGTTTGGGCAACCCTGGGAAGCTTTTACACTCCCAGGGCAGTGCATCCATTGGTGGGACTTTGACGGTCCGATGATGGAGTGCTTGTTATCCAAGCAGCCCGTCCATGTCAGATGCAGTGTTCTTTGCGTTCTTGGCTTCAGCGACTTTGGTTTTCAAAGCTTCTACAAAAGCTGGTCTTTCGTCCATTGGAATGGCTGTAACTTTTGCCATCGGAGCAGAGAACTTATATCCCTGGAAAAATTCCACCACTGCAGGTCCACCGAGTTCAGCCTGTGCATCTGTCAGTATAATCTTGAGTGCAGCGTCATCAATCTCTGCGGTTTCTTTCTGTGGGAGTTTCGGTTCCGCTTTGGGTTTTTCAACCTTGGGCTTTGGTTCTTCTTTTGGCTTCTCAGTCTTCGGTGGTTCGGCGGGTTTCGCAGGAGCTTTAGCATCAGCCAGTTTCTGCAGTGCGCGTTCTCGGTTTTCTGAGAGTCTGGTTCTCAGCGAGTCTGTGGACATTTCTTTTGCATATGGGATCTTGAGTTCTTCAAGTTCTGCAATGATGATTTCACGTTCAGCTTCTTCAGCTTTCTTTTTCGCTACGTGATCCACTGGCTCAATCGGAAGATTGTTTTTGTAAAGCTCTTTGGCAATCACTTCAAGAGCGTCTGCGATTCGGATTGTCTGCCCGATGAATTTGTCTCCAAGGTCAATAACACTGTTGAGAAATTTGTCTACCATAAATAGTCCTTTCAGAATAATGAATTAATATCGTCCATGTCTTCGCTGTCTTCCACAATGTCTGCGTCTTCTGCGTCATTGTCATCAGCGTAGTTAAGCCCCAGAACATTCAGCAGTTGTGTGATACTGCTAAGAGGGATTGTCTGCCCCCTTCTGGCGGTGATTGTCAAGACTCCTTTCCTTGTCAGTTTCACCACCCCTGTTAGCCCACAGTTAAAAGTGTAAGCACCTTTAACAGATTCAATGGTTCTTTGATTGTCCAGGAAGTTATAACCTTCCACGCCTTCCAACACCCCAGTAATTGAGAACCTCCGGACTTCGCTTTCTTTGCTATTCTTTCCTGTGATCAACTGAATGTTAGTCAGAATGTCCAGAAGATTATTCATCTCCCCGTCATCAGACTCCATTGCTGACACACTGCAACCCAGAAGCCAAGAGAGTGCAGATACCATAGACTTCATGGTTTCACTGTGCCCCGTAGCCACAAGCAATCCATCAGAGAGAAGAAATTCAGCAGTGTCAAGAGTGTTAAACATCAGATCAGTGTAGAGCTGCAGGTCTGTATCATAACTCTTTACCGCACTCAGACCCACGGAGGCGAAGACTCCTGTTAAGGTTTTGCCGTAGTCAAGGTCTGTAAATCCTGAAACTTTTTCCTGTGGGATAAACTTCATTGCCCCGCGTTTAAGTTCCTGACAGAGCTGGCAGAATTTCCGGGGCCAGTCTTCTCTATCAATTTTAAACAATCTCAGGCTGAGAGTCCCGGACTCAAAGGTCAGCGTCTGTCCCTGCAGTGATGGCATTGGGCGTTTCCTCCTGTGGTGGGAACATTTCATCGTAGCCTTCGGGCTTCCATTCTTCCAGATCAGTCATCAGTTCACCAAGGACATCTGGCTCCAACTGATTCTCATCAATCCAGAAAAGGCACGCTGTTGAAAGCTTGGACAACGGGTGACTCAACTTCATTGCAGTCTTCTGAAGTTTCATGCGTTCTTCCCGTTCCATCTTCATCAGGTCATTGTTTACAGGACTGAGAGTGTAAAGATCCTGTATGCCCACAGCTCCGAACTTGTTGATCTGTTCAGTTACAGCTTCCCAGAATTTTGATGGGTGGCCAGTTGCATATGCTTTAAGATTGCCGATCAGCACATGTCTTGCAGGTGGTTTGATTTCTTTCTTCAGAGTCTCAACCACTCTCATTACCATTGCCATACCCCTTGCGTGGAGAGCTGACACCTGGCGGCGAAGATCAGTTCTTTCTCTACCATAGATTTCGAGTTCCAGTTCGTTCAATACGGTTTCCTGTTCGTTATTCATGTTCGTCCTTTTCAAATAATAACTCTGCCCAGTTTGGGTTTATCCCATCCAGAGCTACCTTCATGTGCTTAATCTTTTTATCTATCGACCTAGCCATGTTCACGTCAATAGAGTCATTAAGCACGAGTAATTTCACACCCACGGGTTTCGTCTGTCCAATTCTGTGACAGCGTTTCATGGCCTGTAATACTTTCACTGGCATCCAATCGTGTTCAACAAAGATTTCAGTTCTGGCTGCAGTTAAAGTTAAAGTCACGCCGGCACTTTCAATGTTACCCACAAAGACTTTGATCTTTGGGTCATTCTGAAAAGCATCCGCAGCGGCTTTCTTTTGTATCGAGGGAACACCCCCTATTACCATCACTGAGCAATCTTTGAAGTGTTTGTGAATAGCCTGTGTGATATGCCTGTGGTATGCGAAGACCACGACTTTGCCTTCTCTGTCTATAACCTCCTGAATTAATTTTAAAGCCTGTGGGAGTTTAATGTCCCCGGCGTGTTTCCTGTATTCTGCAATCTTCTTGGCGTTCATTTCGTCCAACGCTTTCATACGTTTGACGTTACCTGATACCTTCAGCTGCAGTAATTCCTTAGCTACCTTGGCTATCTGATCAGCCAGGTCTTGAGATTCTTTGTCTGGGTCAATCGGGATAATCTCAGTTGTTAAGGGCGGGAGATTCAGAACCTTGTCAGATAACCTGCGGATCATAAATGGCTTTAATCTCTCATGCAATTCTTCGAGATTGGTTGCCCCTTCAGCCTTCCACTGTTTATGTCTGCCCCACCCATCGAAGTGCCCACCGCAATAGCGGGTGGTGAACTCTCTGTAACTCCCCCACGCAGGGGATAACGATCTGAGTGGTGCCCACAGATTTTTTATCTTATTTGGGATTGGAGTTCCTGAAAGATATAACCTTCTGCGGGTGTTAAGTGAATAAGCAACCTGACTTCTCTGACTCTTGACATTTGACAGATAGTGGAACTCATCTGCGATTACCAGATCCCATGTTACTGACATGAGTTCTTTTTTATATCTGTCCAGAATGTCGTAGTTAATGATAAAGACTTCAGCACTGCCAAAGTCTATTCCACTCTGGGCTTCTATAACTACCGCAGTGTAAAGATATGTTCTCCAAACCTCAATCTCTGATAGCCATGAATACTTTGATACACTCGGACACATGATTAAAACCTTGGGGAATGGATTGAGAATGTTTATCAATCCAATACCCTGAATGGTTTTACCCAAGCCCATCTCATCTCCGATTATGGCCCCGCGTGTATTTCTTGCGAACTTTATTCCTTCTAACTGGAAAGGGAGTGGGGTCAGGTGCTGGTGGAAAACAGGATTCGTGATTTTGTCGGCCATAGTCTGCCATGCACAGTGCGTCTGCACATCCGTCATGTCCCTCCTTTCTTCTCTTATTGCCCAGGGTTAAATCAACTTCCGGGAAATACTGGGCGCAGTATGCAAAAGAATAATCCTTTGTTTCTGCATCCATCATTTCCAGTCTGGCTTTGGTTTTTGGCAGTAGCCGTTGCTTCACCCACTTCTGCCACTCCATTGGCATGGGGGAATTGATGGGGGTTTCAAAGGCTTCAAACAATCCCAGGATTCTACCATAATTTTTCATTAGCTGTCCGGTCTTATCCGCGAAATTTCCCCCGCCCCCGTGGTTCACTTTCTCAATCACACACCTGAAGAACATATCCCAGATAATGTTAGACATTCGAGTTAATTCAAACATATCTTTCAGAAAGGAAGCCATGTCTGTATTGTTCCGCTTCTTAGCATTACCCATTTTGGATTTTGTCTTTAAGATGGTGACGGTGTGTTTCAGCGGGAATACTTTTACAATCCCACTTGGGAAGATAACCGCGCAACCCCCGTGGGTTCCGGGATCTACGCCGATGTAATAGTGCGTCATTTCTTCATCTCCACAGTCATCATTTCTTTTGCTGTGGCCTTTGTTGCTTCATAGCCCTGTGTGAGTTTGAGCCCTACAAAGGCTGACACAATGTTGGCTGTTCTGGTAATGATCAGTTTCATATTCTTCCTTTCTTTTTAAGTTTTCCCTGACACCCTTGCGGATGTCAGGGATTGCCAAACGATGAGAGACTTTCGCCTCTATTTGTCAGTATCAGATAGTATTCGCGCCGCCGCAAATCGCCTATTGAGTTGATACTGCCCCGTAACGCTGGGGTGCAATGGACGGGGAGGGATTTGCACCCTCGACAGTCTGCACGGTAACTACTTCCGCGTTTCTGTAAGCTACGATCTTTCTGGCCTCTACGCCAGACCCGTCCAAATTAATACGAAAAAATTTGCCCCCTGAAATCGGGGGCAAGAGCAATGAGAGGTTTTGAGAGGATCACAGACATCTGGTGGGGGCTTCAACCCCGCGCACTGGCCGATACCATAGGATACTTCCAAGTGGGCACCCTTCCAGATGTTTTAATTGTTCATATGCTTAGATGTTATTTTCAATGGGCTGTAATTTGTTTTAATTACTTTCGATATTTTGATATTATCAAATCCCGAAAACTTTGTCAACACTTTTTATTTTTATTTTTTATTTACGTAGGAAATCCCATGCCATCAGGTCTTCCGGCATTTCTGGATTCACAAAAACTGGTGCAGCTTCAGATTTTTTCATTTTCTGACAGGCAAATTCTCCTGGACGTGCTTCGTAGCATACGGGTCTGTACCCTTTGCATGGTGGACCTGCATAGCGGAATACATCTGGGCGATAATACGCGGCCAAATCTTTCATTCGTTCAGCCAGTTCCTTTATTTCCCAGTGGGCCTTAACGCAGCACCTCTGATTAAAGAAGTTCATTAAGCTTCTGGCATTTATGTCAATCATAATTGTAGAAGTCACAGCCTGTGGGAGAACATACCTTGCATCTTCTTTGGGGACACCCTCAGACAAAAGATACCCGTAGTGATGAAAAGCCAAAGCCATCATTGCTTTTGCTTTCTCCTTACCCACTTTCTCAACCATAGAGCCCGGTAATACCACATCTTCACAAGTTACAGACCTTTGGGATTCCTGACAATAAGAAGCTATGCGATGTCTGACAAGCTGATGTGTCAGCACTCTTGACACCCCAGAGATTTTAAATTTGAAATGTAGAAATTCAAACGGGCTGAGATGATTGTGTCTCAGAAGATAATCTATTAATGCAGCATCATCCGAACCTTCAGACCTTTTGCATGTTCTGGCCGCCTGTATGACTTCGTTATACCCTGTCGCTTTAACTAATTCTACTAACATTTATTCCTCCTCAAACTGTTTTAAACACACTAATCCGTTCCCGGATCGTCTACCGTAAATTTCACCAATGCGATTTTCAGCCGTCAATCGGGCGATCGCCTCTCTAATTTCCGTAGGAGTCAACCTTCTCCCAGTTTTGGGGTCATGGATCTTCTGTCTGAAGATGCAGTTCTTAGCATTGCGTCTGGCTGAAAGTCTTCTGTCTATGCCCTGTTCGTCTGCTTCACGATTGAACCTGACGATTTCGTCATAAACGAGATCGTCAACTACAACGCCCAAGGTTGCCTGATCAATATAATCCAGAATACCATTACTCCACTTCAACAGCCTGGTTGTTCCAGCCTGGGAATAGTTGGATTTCTCAACCGACAAAACCCTCCAGTCATTTTTATCCTTGTCATTCTGCCAACTAAGATACAATCTGTTTCTCACAGAGTTATTCCACGCTGTTGAGCCGGAGTATGTGGCACCACTCTTGGGTGGGTGGGCGATGATAATAATTGTGGCATTATGAAGCTTCGCCAATCCGCAGAGCTTGTACTTAATAAAGTGGGTGACAGAAGTTCTGTTACTTTCATTTCCTGCGTAAATATCCGCAGCAGTATCTATGATCAACAGCTTTTCTGATGTCCCCAAATGTTTAAGCTGCTGATGCAGTTCAAGCATAAAAGGTCCATCTTTTAAAACCCCGTTGTCTTCTCGACACATCACACAATCTTTACCCACGCGGGACATGAAGTTTATATTCGCACGACCGAGATCCGTAAAAGCTCCTATCTTGGAACTTTTAATCTTCTCAACCCTGCGGTGTAACTCATCTTCAGAATCTTCACACATAATCATTGCAACCTGCATTGTTCTGGAAACTTCCAGACCAACCCAGGGTTCACCTGTTGCCACAGAAATTGCAAGCTGCATTGCCAACAGTGATTTCCCTGTTCCACCATCCCCTGTAATCAATGTGGGGGTCGAGAATCCTGCGGGCAACCAGTTTTCCACAATCCATTCCCTGTCTGGGGCTTTTCTTTCAGAGAACTGGGATATGTGAACCCACGAGGATGCGGGCAACGCTTCCTCAAATTCTTCTCCTGCGGGTAAATCCTCCCCGGTTAATTCCCCAAAAGCTTCTGCGGCCCTAAGCGTTGCGGCTTCTGCCGTATCATTGCCGGGTCTGTCGTTCGCGTAATTATAGGCTGATCTTACCTTGGTCAACATCATGCCCGTATCAAAGTCATCAGACCAATCAATCTTATCAGCATATATGGTCTGCATTAAATCCTGGGCTACTTCATGCGACACCCCGAAATCTCTGATTCGGCAAGCAACTTTATAACAAGTCGCATCTCGGCTGCCCATCTCTGCTATGGGTGCTTCCTGTCTCAGCCAGTCCATAGCTTTCTGAACATTGTGAGGTAAATCAAGCTCAATCAGTGGGACCTGAGATTCTTCTTTGCGTTCATTCGGCCTGCCTATCATCTCAACCAGCCAACCCGGAGGCAATACTGGCATCTGATTTACTTCAACCTGATAAGGTTTCCCTTGTTTCACAACTCCGGGCGCAATGACGTATCCACCCACGGAACGCACATCAATGCCGGGGGCGTGTAAACCAACACGGTTCTTGGTCTGTCCTTGGAAATACAAGTGGCGGCCACCTGAAGGGGTCTTAACAGTGAAGCTCTTGGGCAGGACACCATTCTCAAGCTGCAGATCAGCCAGAACATTGTCACCCACTTTGCCGTTCTTATTGTCTACATCAATGACAACCAGCCTGGACTTTCCGGTGTCCAACCCCATGAGGCACTTGGGCCATCTCTGCTTCCACTCTTTGATTTTGTTAATGTCATTTGTGCTGACCTTCTGCCAACCTTTCAGCGGCTTTTGTGTCAGCTCTGATATGGGAAAATAATACCAATCTGGATTGTAATAAAAGTTAAGGTCTGTCTCACTCACATTGCTCTCCCCTGATAATTAATCTCTCAGGAGCTTTCACCCCTGAGAGATTTTTCATTATACTCAACTTTGTTGCGGTCTGCAACGGGATTTAGATATTTCGTAATTCTTCATGGCGTGGAGTGCTGTGATAGCCTCATCAATAGTAGCAACATCCACTGAATCTGAAGAAGATCCCATGATTGCTGCGATCTTGGCTTTCACAGAATCAATGACATCCATTACTTCCACAGCTTCAATCGGATCTTTCCTGACTTCAGTGTTCATCTGTTCAATTAACAAACCTGTACAGATCACGGTGTAATTGATCAGGTCGTGGGCAACGTCAATGATAGATTCCTCTTTTATTGCCAGGTCACCCTTTTCAATGAAAGACATCCATCGTGCCAGCTTGTCCATCATGCGAACGATAACGCCCTGGGCCGGTTCTACGTGGGCAAGCTTCGCCATTCGGAAATTTGCGAATGGATCTCCAGAGCCGGCTTTGTAGTCTGCGTTTTTTCTGACCATCAGGTCTCTTGCATACCCACAAAGTTCTTCGTGCAGTGCAATTAAATGTTCCGTTTTCGTAATAGTGTTCATTCAGTTCTCCCGTTCTTTGGATATTTTACCCAGTCTCTTTTACAGACTTCGTTCCATGTTTGTGTGATGATGTCCTGCAGATCGTAACCCTCGCGGTTGCAGTAATCCATGAGATATATCATTATATCCCCGATTGCGTCCTGCTTCTTCGCGTCATAATCCTGGTTACGTATCTGCTGTTCAGCCTTCAGATGTGCGTGGGCAAGCTCTCCTGCTTCCTCCATAACACCCAAAAGACTCTGATAACTTGGCTTCGCCCCAAAGTTTTTGGATGCCCAGAGTTTTTGTTCTGTTTGGATAATTCTGATATTCATTTACTTCTCCTGTTACATGATTCTTCATTACAACTCCCACCCATAGTTACAAACCTTGGGCAGTGCTTACCTTTACACCACGGGGCTTTCTTCTCTGGCTTTGTGTCTATGTTCTTAGACTTCATAATTCTGTCATAAGAGTAATTACCCCGGATTAGTTCATCGTAGAGGGTCAAAATAGTGCCTCGATTTTTACTGGTTTCTGGATCGTTTCAATATAAGCCTTTATGACTTCTGCCGCGACTTGTGGCACGATTGCATTGCCATAACCCCGCAGCAATCCCACTCTTTCGGGTATCCCATTAGCAGCCCCTTTTCCTTTGCCTGCCGTGCTGAAAGGCTGACATGGGCAACTCCCTGTCCACACTGGTTTGTCATCAGGCCACCCTGCAAGTCTGAGCGCATATCTCCAACCCCCGATTCCTGCGAAGAAGTGACATTGAGAAAATCCGCTAAGGTCGTTTGGCGTAACATCTTCGATACTCCTTTCATCTACTATCCCATCTGCGATGTGGTTGTTTTTTATTAGTTCGCGCAGCCATGCCGCTGCTTTTGGGTCGATTTCGTTGTAGTAATTCATAGCTCCCTCACTGGCCCCATGTCCAAGTGAACAAATTCTGAATTATCCCCGTCATATATCTTATGGATCACTCCACCAAACAATCCTGACTTCTTGGCTGCATAAGCTACAACAGCTCTGGGGATTGCAATGCTTTCACCTTTGGCGTTTATCTGATACATGCAAACGTCTGTGGCTTCGCCAGGTTTGCCATCATCACCCACGCCACGGTTCGGACCCAGATGATAACTCCCGGGGACATCTTCTACAGCAAAGCCCTTATCAGTATAAACCTGGATCTGCTTTGCCTTACATCTTGCGGGGCCAGTGATGACACAGCGGATTTTGCATTTCATCTGTGCTTCCAGTAAAAAGATAAAGCATTGAAGCCTCAGCATCATGTTATCTGAAGTAATCTTCCCACAACCACAATTGCATTTACCTTCATCGGGGCTGAAATTAGGAAGCGCAACCAATCTGCGCGGTTTTTGACCTGACATAATAAATCCTCCTATCTTTTGATAACTTGATAATACATGAATCACAAAAACTTCGCAAGTTATTTTTTATAAAAATTTAAAAAACCTCTTGACTTCACGCTTTCCCGAGTTTATAATCACATTAACGATTGTTAATAATTTTTACAGGAGGGAATTTGTGCCCAGACCCACAGTGTTTAACCCGGAGTATTTCACCGTGTATGATATGTCAAGAAGACTGAACATATCCTATGCCAGAGCCAGGAAGCTTATCCTCAGTATGGAGAAAGCCAAGATGATTATCCGTGTCATCCCACAGACCCAGGATACCAAGAGATTCAGGAGATATAAAATCAAATGATCCTTAGATCCGATATTACCCCAGTTGAATATGTCATGTGCTACAAGTGCAAAACTGGTATCTGTGGGAGTTTCCAATACACCAGTGAGTTTGCAAAGTATGTGACAGAACAGGGATGGACTATGGAAATGGTTTCTGGTTTGCATGTTAATGTCTGCCCCAAATGCAAAGGGGTAGAAGTTTCAGTGGATGATTTATTTTAAGGAGGTTCTAACTGCTTATGAAAATCCAACAAAATCAAAAGAAATCGGTTAAAATCACTTGCTTTTTAACCAGAATAGTGTATATTTAAGGAGTGAAAGATGAAAGTAATCAAAGTGACCAAAGAGTATTTTCAGACAGAGGACGAGAAGGTTTATTTCTTCGAGCCTTTGGAAAAAGAAATATCCGTTGAGGATATGCAGAAGATTGTGG
>Ga0116144_10003736_pt1 | contig 14919 bp, 16 predicted proteins | sample AD_UKC035_MetaG_FD_89746 | JGI IMG/M metagenome (GOLD analysis project Ga0116144, IMG submission 89746) | Active sludge microbial communities of municipal wastewater-treating anaerobic digesters from USA - AD_UKC035_MetaG | ecosystem: Engineered > Bioreactor > Anaerobic > Digestate | place: USA... | reverse complement strand
CTTTCTCTCACCCAATGTAGCCAAGGTCCTGGTGGATAAATTCAATATCAAGCCCATCGGCACAGTACAAGAAGATGTCAATGCAATGATGAGGGGCGAATAATAAGTTATTGCGCAAGGGTGAACCGGGCGGAAAAAGGTCGGCTTCGTTTTTCCCGGCCGGTTTACCCCCGATATTGTGTGATTTCATAATCCCTGCCGTGACAAACCCCAGATTTTAGCAAAGATCTCTATCCTCCATCTTTCCGTCGGCAAATAATGCTGCACCAGATAAGGCCGATAGAAAACCTCTATAATTTGACAAATTATTATCGATATTATCGATTTGACATATAGATAATGTCTATGTTTTCTACAATGGACTTTTTAGAAACTTATAGAAGGAGATCTTATGCCTAAATATGTACAATTTTTTTCGACACGCTGGGGGATCATCGGGGTGGGGGCCTTTATAGGGGTCTTTGCCCAGCTTTTGCAGAAGTGGGGAAACCCGGCGAACATGGGCATCTGCGTGGCATGCTTCGAGAGGGACATGGCAGGCGCCCTTGGTCTCCACCGGGCGGCCGTGGTGCAATATATGCGGCCCGAGATCATCGGCTTCGTCGTCGGCTCCTTGATCGCCGCCTATGCCTTTAAGGAGTTCAGGTCGCGGGCAGGGTCCGCCCCCATTGTCCGCTTCATCCTCGGAGCCTTTGCCATGATCGGGGCGCTTGTCTTTCTGGGCTGTCCGTGGCGGGCTGCCCTCCGTCTGGCAGGGGGCGATTGGAATGCGATCTTCGGCCTCCTCGGGCTTATCGGAGGGATATGGGTCGGCACGCTTTTTCTGAAAGGCGGCTACAACCTCGGCCGCTCACAGAACACCCACGCTTCCGTCGGATGGCTCCTGCCGCTTACGATGCTGGGTTTCCTCGTCCTCATGCTCATCTTTCCGCAGGTACAGGGGCAGGACAAAAGCGGAGTCCTTTTCTACAGCCTGAAAGGCCCCGGCTCGATGCACGCGCCGCTTCTCGTATCGCTCATCATGGGCCTCATCATCGGATTCCTGGCCCAAAGAAGCAGGTTCTGCACAATGGGGGCTATACGGGACATCATCCTTTTCAAACAGGCCCATCTCCTCTCGGGGTTCATCGCGCTTGTGGTCGCTGCCTTCATTACCAATCTGATCCTGGGGCAGTTCAACCCCGGCTTTGCAAAGCAGCCCGTTGCGCACACAATGGGCCTCTGGAACTTCGGTGGCATGGTCCTGGCAGGGCTTGCCTTCTGTCTTGCCGGAGGCTGTCCGGGACGGCAGCTCTTCCTCGCCGGCGAGGGCGACGGGGATTCGGCGGTCTTCGTCTTCGGGATGATAACAGGGGCCGGCATTGCCCACAACTTCGGTCTGGCAAGCTCGCCGGATGGCGTGGGGCCTTACGGGATCCCGGCTGTGATCATAGGTCTTCTGGTTTGCCTGTTCATCGGGTTCACGATGAGAAAGCAAGTTGCCTGAACAAGGAGGAATAAAATGAGTACAATCGTCGACGCAAAAGGGCTCTCGTGCCCGCAGCCCGTTCTTATGACCATGAATGAGATCAAGAAAGTAAAAAAAGGCGAGATCGTTATTCTCGTGGATACGGACACATCCAAGGAGAACGTCTCCCGCGCAGCAATGGCGCAGGGATGGACAGTAAAAGGTGTTGAGCAGGAAGGGACCGGTTACCGCGTAAATATTTCAAAGGATTGATCCGCGATCACCAATGCCGCTCCACGGGTCGCCACAGGAGCTATCCCCTTTCTGTTGGTCCATATCGCAGCGGCAGGAATAAATTGAGTGTTTTTCTTTCTTCGAAGGGATAAAATATAGCCTGGATTTTTATTCAAGAAACTATCAAGAGAAGGACGGCGACATGGAAGAGAAGTCATTTCAGGATTACTATCCCGAAGAACTGAGCCACTGCTATGGGTGCGGCAGCATGAACAAGGCGGGCCTTCACATCAGGAGCTATTGGGATGGAGAGGAATCCTTCGCCCGTCTCACGCCGCAGCCCCATCACATTGCCACGCCGGGTTTCGTCTATGGCGGGCTGATCGCCTCGCTCATCGACTGCCACGGGGTCGGCACCGCAGCTGCAGCGACATGCCGCGCAGAAGGAAGGGCGATGGACGAAGAGCCAAGGCTGCGCTTTGTCACCGCCTCCCTGAAGGTAGATTACCTGAAGCCGACGCCCCTGGGGGTTCAGCTCGAGGCAAGGGGTAAGGTGAAGGAGGTCGGTAAGCGAAAGGCGTCTGTATCCGTCGAGGTCTTTGCGGAAGGGACCCTCTGTGCCCGCGGCGAGGTCATCGCCGTGCGCATGCCGGAGACGATGAAAACAAACTATCCCACCACAGGAGGCGGGGTACCAGAGGATAAAACGGCATAATTATACCCCCTCACCCTGACCCTCTCCCGCCAGGGGAGAGGGAACAATGCGGCCGGGCACCCTTTCACCCTATACTCTCCTACGGGGGGAGAGGGGACGATGCGGCCGGGCACCCTTTCACCCTATACTCTCCTACGGGGGGAGAGGGGACTGTCGTGGCTCTCTCGCGAAGAGAGGGGATATTGTTGCGTCCCGTGAAGGGAGAGGGGACAGCGTCGCTCCGCAGCACGCTGTTCTAATGTTTTCGCCGCAGCCTGTGGATCCTCAGTCCCCCGACGACAAAGAGATAGGCGGCGCCGGCGATGACGATCGTCGTCGCTCCTGCAGGGAGGTCCGGCCCGTAGCTTACCGCAAGACCCGCTACTGTAAAAAAGATCGTCAACACGGTAGAAAGCACCATCATATGCCACAGCCTTTTTGTTAATTCACCGGCAATAGCGGCCGGGAGGGTAAGCAGGGCGATGACCATTACGATGCCCACCACAGAAACGAGCAGCACTACCGTAAGTGCCGTCAGGCATAGAAGCAGGAGGTAGAACAGCTCGACATTTACGCCCCTGAGCCGCGCAAATTCCTCGTCGAAGCAGAGGGCAAGGAACCTGTTATAGAAAAGAACGCCGGCGGCCACGACCAGGACGTCAAGGCAGGCGATCATCCAGAGGTCGCCGGGGGAAACCATAAGAATGCTCCCGAAAAGGTAGCTCATAAGGTCCTCGTTATATCCGGGCGTCCTGTATATGAAGATGATCCCCGCAGCCATGCCGATAGCCCACAGGGACCCGATCACCGTATCTTCTCTCTGTTTTGCCCTCATGCTCACGACCCCGATGATCAGGGCCGACGCCAATGCAGCAAGTATTGCCCCGTAAAAAGGATGAAACCATTCCCAGCGGCAGACGACCTGGCAGTAGCGCGCAGCGCCAAGGCCTCCAAGAACGGTGTGCGCTATGCTTCCGGCAATATAGGTTATTCTCTTCGTAACGACGTAGCTCCCGATGATCCCGCAGGCAACGCTCGCAAGCATGCCCGTAAGGAGCGCATACTGAAGAAATGGATACCGCGGAAGGTCAGAAAGGAATGCGTACATGTTCGGGCCTCAGTTCCTTTTTATTCTCTATGGTCATGCTGCACCATCCTGACGGCAGCCCCGTAGAGATCGCTTATCATCTCTCCCGTGATGGCGGCCGTGGGATGAACCGCTACCCTCCGGTTTACGCAGACGACACGCTGAACGTACTGGGATACAAACCCCAGGTCGTGGCTCACAACGATAACGGTTATCGTCTTGCTGAGGGCGTTCAGCAATTCAAAAAGCTCTGTCTCAACTGCCATATCAACATTTGACGTCGGCTCATCAAGCAGAAGCAGTTTCGGCTCCGTTGCCAGCGCCCTCGCGATGAGCACCCTCTGGCGCTGCCCCCCTGACAACGCCCCGAAGGGATGTTTCCATGCATCGTACATCTCCAGTTTTTTCAGTGCCTCAAGGCATATGGCCCTGTCCCGTTTCCGGTAAGGGCCAAAACGCGTTCCGTTCCCCAACCGGCCCATAAGGACGACGTCGAGAACGGTAACGGGAAAGTGTGGATCAAACTGGACATGCTGCGGCATATAGCCGATGAGGGCGCGCGCCCTGTCCGGAGGTAGCATGAAGATCTCTATGGTCCCCCGTGAGGGCCCAAGAAGCCCCAGCATAAGCTTTAGCAGTGTTGTCTTACCGCCTGCGTTCGGGCCTACTATGGAGATGAAGGATTTATCGTATATGGTGAAGCTCACGTTTTCCAGCACAGGAACGCTGTTATAAGAAAAATCCACGTCCCGAAAGCTGACCACGGCCTCTCTCTCCATCATTTACCTCCTGGATAGTCCCTGCTCTATCTTAGCGGCTATCTTTTCAAGATTGGAAAGATAATCCCTTGACAGGGGGTTGATCGGGACAACGGCTCCTCCGATAGACTTTGCTATGGTTTCGGCGCTTTTCGTCGAAAACTGTGGCTGAACGAAAATTACCTGTACCCTTTCCTTTTTTGCCCTGTTTATAATAACAGCCAATTGCCTGGCGCCGGGCTCCTTGCCTTCGATCTCGATAGGCACCTGGCGCAGTCCATAAGAATCTGCGAAATATCCAAAGGCAGGATGAAAAACATAGATGTTGCTTCCTTTAAATGGAGCAAGGGCGGATGCGATCCGCTGGTCTATGCGATCCAGGTCAGACAAAAATGCCTGGAGGTTTCCCGAATACTCTTTGCAATTCGACGGGTCCAGCCTGCAGAGGGCGTTATATATGTTCCGGGCCTGCACTTTTACGAGTTTCGGATCCATCCAGATGTGCGGGTCGGGTGTCCTGCCGGGGCGCTCTATGCTTGCCTTCCCGTCATGGTCATGCCGGTGGTTGTCTAAATAGCGATAGGGAACCCCTCTTTGCGTCTCGACAACGACAAGCTCCCTGTGGGCCTGCCTGATCTTGTTCACAAAATTCTTTTCGAAAGGAACGCCGATGGCAAAATAGGCTTTTGCCGATGACAGCCTTGCCATCTGCTGCGGCGAAGGCTCATACGTGGCAGGAGACTGGCCTTCACCGACGAGGACCTCCGCATCGACGCGCTGCCCGCCTATGCGTTCGAGGAAGTATGCCTGGGGTTCTATGCTCACAAAAGCGGCCATACCGGCCTTCGTCTGCCCGGCCCCGGCAAAGCAATAAAAAGAAGCAACGGACATCAATACGATCAGGATGAAGAACCCCTTTTTCATACACCCCTCTTGAAAAGGCGTTTCATCGTGTGCATTCTATGAAAATCTCCTGGCAATCGTCGCATCGTTTCAGCGTGTGGTCTCGGGAAAAGCTCTCCCAATGCTCCTTCTGTTTCGGCGTTAAAATACCGGAACCGCTGCAGAGAGGGCAGACATTCTCAAGCGCCGCCATGATCGCCGCGCGGATGAACTCGGAACGATTGGGAATATCCCTGATCACTGCAAGCAGGTCTTCATTTACTTTAAACGTTACGATGCTTTGTTTTTTTTTCACTGTTCACCGCCTTGTCGAAGATTGCATATATTATTACTTAGTAATACCACTTTGTCAAGACCGGCCTGTCCCTGACCGCTTTTTGCAATGTAGTTACAAAATTGTTAATGGAGCGACACGATCTGTCACGGGAAGATGTAGCCTGACGGCATCTTGTGGCCTTTTGATCCTTCCATGGTCAGCCAGGAAGATTTCTCTCCCCAGATAAGCACAACCTTGCTCCTCACCCACTCAAAGGGGAAATCTGCCTGGGGCTCGTATTTCTCGATATATTCGATGTAGGGATTGCCCGAGAGGTCATATGGAGCAAGGGGCGCATCATGGACGCCGTCGAATTCAACAGCAGGGGCGCCTATCTTCTCGCAGAGGTCCTTATCGAAGGCGGGGGTAACGCTCACCCATTTTCCGCCGAGCAAGATCTGCGTATACCCGTGGCTGGGAAAGAAATCAATACCCGTCTGGGCGACCAGCTCCTGCGGGATCTTGTGGTTTTTTATCCTGGCGAAGACAAGGCGCGAGGGGATGCCCGCTGCCCGGGCCAGGGCGGCAAGGAGGATGGCCTTCTGGACGCAGTAGCCTCTCTCCCAGGCCAACACTCTGCTGGCCACAAAATCCTCGAACCTGGTGGAAACCATATAGACGCTGTAGCGTATCCGGTCCCGCACGAAGTAGAAAAGCGCCCGCGCCTTCTCTTGTTCATCGGTAAAAGGAGAGGTCCGCTCCAGGGCGGCACGGCGTATCGTCTCATGACCGGAATCGATCGCAGCAGTGGGTTTCAGATAGATCTCTATATCTTCCATGTTGTCGTTCACAATCGCTCCCCTTGCGATATCCCTGCGTTGATGCCCTCAGCGATCGACCTGAAGGTTTGCCGTATATCCTGCATCAAGGGCCATCAATTCCTCGCATCTGCCGATGTCCCGCTTCTCCATCGCATCAAGGATAGCCACATGGCGTTCGTAGGTGTGCCTGATAAAGTCTTTGGACTGGCCCGCATTGGGAAAGACCACGCCGAGGAGGTCGAGGAGCGACTGCACCATCAGCTTCAGCAGGGGGTTTCCCGCAATCTCCGCCACGGCGACGTGAAACGCTGTGTTGTGCTTGCGGAGCGTCTCCGGGTTGTCCATGTCTTTAATGAGCCACTCGTTTATCTGCCTCAATCGCTCAAGATCGCCCTTCTTTGCCTTCTCGGCAGCACGCCTCACCGTCACACATTCTATTGCCTGACGCGCCTCCAGAAAGTACGGCAGGCTCAATTTGCCCTGGTCCAGCAGGTCATGGGCGGCGGCAGAGATCGGCTTGTGCAGGTTGTATGAGACAAAAGGGCCACCGGCAGGTCCGGGTTTGATCTCAACAAGGCCGGACTGCTCAAGGGACCGGAGGGACTCCCTGATCACAACCCTGCTCACCTGGAAAAGTTTTGCAAGCTCCCTCTCCGCCGGGAGCCTGTCGCCTATACCCAGCTTCTTCGAATGGATGAGGGTCTTGACCTGCGCAACGATGCCCTCGTGCAGTTTTTCTTTCTTAGGTGGGTTGAGAAGGTGGGTTATATCCTTTTTCATCCTTTGGCCCGCTGCTGGTTGAATAAATATATCATCTGCGACCGGGCGCTTCCATATTTATATTCATCTGGAGCAGCAATCCCCCTCCTATCAAACTGTCTTTTGAATGCCTGTTTCTCTATTGCGATGGCTCCAACCGGGCCCCCTTCGGCACAATTCTCGCTCTGTGCCAGATGATAGAGGCGACAAAGACTGCAGCGCCAACGACCGCAAGAGGAAAACTCCTCTCAACAAGGGAAACTAACGACACCACTGCCGCCGCAAAAAACAACCCCCGTTCCCTGAGATTGAGGTCAGAGAAGAGAAACCCCACGAAGGAGAACTGGAAGCTCACAAGGCAGAGCAGGGAAGCAACTACGGCCACCACCGCGAAAACCGGCTCCTTCGGCTTCAGGAGCAGGACCGGGCAGTAGACGAAAATATAGGGGACAAAAAAACCGGCAAGGGCCGCCTTGCAGGACTCCTTGGCCGTTTTCATGTAAGGCGCCTCGGCAATCTTTGCAGTGATCAGGGAGACCAGGGCAACAGGGGGTGTAAGAAAGGCGAATACGCTTATGAACATAGCAAAAAAATGGCCGACGTCAAAGGGCACGCCCATCTTCTGAAGCGCCGGGACTGCGAAGATGGTAACGATGATATATGCGGTGATGGAGGCGCCCGCGCACCCCATAGCGACGGTAATGATCTGCACAAGAACCAGGGCCAGGAAAAGGCTTCCGAGGCTCCACGTTTCGATCCCGAGCACGAGCTTCACGCTTAGCCCGCTCATTGTAAGGGTCGCCAGGATAATGCCTACTGCGGCGGTGGTCACACCGATGCCGGCGGCCTGGACCGTTCCCGAGACAAATCCGTTGACAAACTGAGTAAATGTGGGCCTCGTCTTTTTTCGTATGAGCGAGATGCCCACGGTGGTGACGATAGCCCAGAAGCCTATATAGTTGACAGAAAAACCGTGTACCATCATGACCACGATGAGCAGGATCGGCACCACGAAGTTGATGGACGAAAGGGCAAGCTCCTTGCCGTCTATGGGCTCCTTTGCGGCCATGGGGAGCCTGTGCTTCCCTGCGACAAGGTATACATAGAGGCCGATCACCCCGAAGTAAATAAGCGCAGGGAGTATTGCCATCTTTGCGATCGTTACATAGGGTATGCCCGTGAGGCCGGCCATGGCAAAAGCGCTCATGCCCATGATGGGGGGCATGATCTGGCCCCCGTTTGATGCCGCCGCCTCAATGCCCCCCGCCTCCTCGGGCTTGAATCCAAACCGCTTCATGAGCGGTATCGTAACTGTACCAACTACGGCGGCGTTGGCGGCCGCGCTGCCCGTGATCATCCCTATGCCGCAACTGGCCAGCACTGCCATCATCGCCGCACCGCCGCGTATCTTGCTCATAACGATCTTGCCGAGGGTCAAAAAGAATTTGTCCGCGCCGGTGCCGGAAAGGACCCCTCCAAAGAGAATAAAAAGAAACAGAAAATTAGCCGAGATGGGAAGAAATGCGTAAATGCCCGTATCAAGCCCTACCGAAAGGTTCGTCATGGTCTGTTCGAATCCCATGGACTGGATCGTGAAGGGCGCCGGCAACCGCGCGCCTACAAACCCGTAAATGACCGCCCCGATGGCCATGGCCGAGAGAAACCATCCCGTTGCAAGCCTCGTTGCCTCCAGCACAAGAAGGATGGCTATGATCCCCGCCGTAAGGTCAACGACCGTGTTGAAATAGGCGCGCTCCTGTATCTCCTGCCAGTTAAGCTGTATATAGCCGAGCGCAAGGATCGCCATGACTACGACAAAGGCCATCCACAGGCGGAATGCCGTCGATCTCCCGTCCCTCGCCTGGGCAAGAAAGACAACCACCAGGCTGAAGAGGAGGTGCAGGTTAAGATAGGGAACACTGGACAACAGGAGCACTTGTGAGGAGACCATCTGGTAGATGACCATGAGGAAGGCCACTACGATTACCGCTATCTTCGTGAATCCAGACACGCCGCCTTTCATTATTACCTCCGCTATTCTCTGAAAACAGTCAACCCCGGCGCATTATTGAATTATGCCGGCCTCTTTGAGCCCGGTCATAGGTATCTTGTTCTGCTTGTAGAACTTCACCGCTGCCGGGTGCATCCTCGCCTCGGGCACCTCCACCGCCGCAACGGTCTTCTTTGTGATTATCCGCGCAGCAGGGCTCAACTGCTGGAACTTGTCGACGTTCTCCACGTAGACCCTGAGGATCTCCGCGACCACCTCATCCGGCATGGATGCATCGACGCCCCAGTTCATGCACTTTCCAAGCGCTGTCGTAGGCGTCTTGTTCTCCTTTCCGATCTGGCCGGCAGGTATCGTCACGATCGTACCGGGGTGGCCTGTGGCCTGTTTCATCTTCGCCAGTATCTCCTTGTCGATCGATATGGGATAGACGGTCTTCATTGCAAACAGTTCATTCAGATAGGGGGATGGCTCCCATTTGCCCGACCCTACCGGATTCACGCCTCCGTGGATCACGTCTACTGTCCCATCCCTCGCCGCATCGGTCATGGAGTTCATGCCCAGGTACTGATACTTGGGCGTGACGCCCGCTGCCTGGAATATCTCCATGAACGCCTTGGCCTTTGAGGAAGCCCCTGAAACGTTGGATATGACCGTGCTCTTTCCGTTCATATCCTTTAGCGTCCTGATCTTCGGGTTTGTCGTCATCAGCACGTCCACCGTAAAGCCTCCGAAGGCGATGTGGCGGAAATTGTCAAGATTATACTTCCCGGCAAAATTTTTCCAGTCGCCGATCTGCTGCTTCGCGGCCCACACCTCGTCCTCAACCTGGAAAAATACCAGGCTCTGCCGTTTCTCCGGCTTCATGATCAACGTCTTCATGTCGACCGCAGGCCCCCGTCCTTCGCGGGCTACCGCCTTGACGATCTTGCTGTTCTTGTTGATCAGCTCGGCCCAATAGACGGCAATAGTATAGGGATTGGTGCCTGTCCAGAGGCCGGAGATCTCCACCTCGTACTTTTTTGCCTGCGCCATAACGGTACCGTGAAAAAGGCTCATGGCGAAGACCAGCACCGTCAATACCAATATTTGATGAGCAATTCTTTTCATGAAAAATCCTCCTTTCCTTGATTTTTATTGTAAAGGTACGTCTTGTATCCTCCGCTCAGATTCCGGGTTTTAAATCCATTCTGCATCATTATCCTGTGCCCTATGTACGACCTGAGGCCGACGTCGCAGTAAAGGACGTAGCGCTTTTCTCTGTCCAGCTTTGCAATTCTTCTTCGCAGGCGGTTCAGGGGGATATGGGACGCCCCTTCGATAATGCCGCTTGCCAGGACATCTTCTGCATCCCTCACGTCGATGACCACCGTGTCTTCCGGGTCGAAATTCGCCAGGTCCGCGCTGTGGACAATGTCGTGATCGCCTTTCAATGTGTTCGCTGCCACAAATCCGGCGACATTGACAGGGTCCTTCGCTGACGAAAACGGCGGCGCATAGGCAAGCTCCAGTTCCTCAAGGTCAAAGACCGTCATCGATCCCCTGATGGCCGTCGACAAGACGTCGATGCGCTTATCAACCCCTTCCATCCCGACAATCTGGCATCCAAGGATCTTGCCGCTTCCCGGCGAGAATACCAGCTTGATCGTCATCATCTTCGCGCCGGGGTAGTATCCGGCATGCGATCCGGAATGGGTATAGCTCACGCAACAGGGGATGTTGTTTTTTCGGAGCATGCGCTCCGAGGCGCCTGTTGAAGCCACGGTCATCTCAAAGATCTTCACTATGGCGGTACCGAGGGTTCCTTTATACACGGAGCGCCTGCCCGCGCAGTTGTCGGCTGCAATCCTCCCCTGCCTGTTTGCCGGACCTGCCAGCGCAGTCATGGTGGGAAGGCCGGTCACAAGGTCCCGCACTTCAACGGCATCGCCCACGGCAAATATGTCAGGGTCTGAGGTCATCATGAGGGCGTTAACCTTGATCCCTCCCCACCGGCCCAATTCCAGCCCTGCCTCCCTGGCCAGCCTGTTTTCAGGCCGTACCCCCGCAGAGACGATCACCATGTCGCAGGGCATTTCTTTTCCGCTGTCAATAGAAACAACGACCGACTCTCCCTGCTGGTCCAACCTTCTGACGCCGGATCCCAACCGGCAGGCTACGCCCCTTTCTTCAAGGTATCCCGAAACAACGGCCGCCATCTCCGGGTCGAGCTTCTCCAGAACCTGGTCGAGCTTCTCCAGAACCGTCACCTTTATGCCTTTCCGGGCAAGGTTTTCAGCCATCTCGAGGCCGATGTATCCTGCGCCCACAATGACTGCCGAACAGGGCTTCTTCGCTTCAGCGATGGCCTTTATCCGGTCAGCATCAGGGATCGTTCTGAGCGTGAAGACATTTTTCAGCTCCATGCCCTCTATGGCCGGCCTTGCAGGTTCCGCGCCGGGAGAGAGGATGATCTTGTCGTATCCTTCCCGGTATGTATCGCCTGTTAAGAGGTTTCTGACCTCAACCTCCTTCCCTTTTCTGTCAATGGAAACAACCTCGGAAAACACCCTCACGTCTATTCGATACCGGTTCCTGAAGTCCCCGGCAGTGGTGACCAGCAGGCTGCCCCGCTGTTCGATCACTCCTCCGATATAATAGGGAAGGCCACAGTTCGCAAAAGAGATATACTCTCCCCTTTCGAAAAGGACGATCTCCGCATGTTCGTCCATGCGACGCGCCCTCGCTGCAGCCGTGGCGCCTCCTGCGACCCCGCCTATGATCACCAGCTTCATCGTCACATCCCCGGTTTCACGAAAGCTTGCTGCATCCCGACTGGGAATACTTCGCTCCCTTTACAAACTGTTCTACGCGGCTTAGCGCAACAGACCTGAAGGTCTCCAGGCTCTCGGCAGAACCGTCCCCGGATTCCTCGACCGCGCATTTTGCCAGCTCTTCCGCAAGGCGCTCCCGGGCATGTTTTGACTCAAGGTCGCAACGCACCGCCGACATGGCCTCGCCTACATGGTCGAAATCGAATACATCTTCTATTATCTCACGAGCTTCTTCTATGGTAAAACCCATAGACACCTCCTTTTTTCCGGTTCCTCGGAAAATTTCGGCCACTCCTTGCCTATACCCTGTTGATCTCCCCGGTCTCTTTGTTCTTGTAATGGACCCGCATCATCAACGGGTGCCTCATGGTAAGGGCACCGGGCACCGGGCACTCGCCCACACAGCAGCCCGCATACCAGCACTCTTCCGGGTACATGATGATGGGGGGCTTGCCTTTCTCCGGGTTGGCAACAAGCACATCTGTGGTACAGATAGTGACGCACTTGTTGCAGCCCGTGCATTTGGTCTCGTCAATGACAACGGGCATGCTCGGGGTTGGCTTATTGGGAAACGCGTAGCACCTGGCGTCGCTTCTCTCTGGCTGCATCTTATGTTCGTCCATGGCCTTATCCTCCTCGTCTCGCTACGATCTCTTCTTTTTCAGGTAGCCTTTATAATCCGGGTTGTGCGCTTCGTAGTTCCCGGCCAGATCGCCATGGAAATCAAGCGGCAGCTCCCCGACCGTTGTTTCGCCATCCGCTTGTTTTATGGTAACCCACTTGCGCCACTCCGGCGGATCGATCTCAGGGTAGTCCTGCCTGAAGTGGCCCAGAACCTCGCTGCTTGCCTTTCGGGCAAGGCATGCCTGCAGAATGACCTCGTCGATGGTCAGAATGTTGTACGTCTCCAGAACGCGCAGCAGTATGTGGGGGTTGCTCGCGTATGTCTCGGAATAGTGCTCTTCCTTGATGTCGCGGATCCATTTCAGGCCCGTCTTCATGAGTCCCTCGTTGCGCAGGCCGCCGCAGTAGTTCTGCATGGCCCTGGCGCCGGCAAAACGCAATTCCTTCCAGTCTATCCAGTCCTTTCCCGGTTTTCTTTCCGTGGGCGCATAGACCCTGGCCTTTTCCCTCTCTACCTGGGCCGTGTCCATCGCAGGCGCATTGTTCAGCTTCAGGGCATATTCGGCCGCCTTCCGGCCGGCATACCTTCCCGTAGCGCAGGCGTGGTAGTAATAGTTTCCTGCCAGTATGGCGTCTCCCACCGCGTAGAGGCCCTCCAGGTTGGTCCTGAGGTCCCAGTCTACCACAACCTCTCCGCCATTGCCGAAGGCCTCCATCCGGTACGGCCCGAGCACAAGGGTAGCATCCATGCTCGGATAGGGCTCCCCGCTTAAGGCGAAGTAGTTCTGAAGCATATCCCGTGCCGAGTTGAACCCCGCCTTCTCATAGTTGAGCAGCACGGGGATCTTTGTCCTTCCCTCATTTCCCACCATGAGGCCCCAGATCACCTTTCTTTCATACCAGGGCATGCCGGCAAGGTCCGCATAGAGGGGCAGGACAAACTCCCCTTTCCGGATGCGGTCTGCCAGGTCGGGAGGCATCGTCGGCTTGCTGTATTGTGGATCGCGGGAACGTTCGGCAATAAACTTCTGGCCCGGCCTCGGCCTGCACCGCTCTTCCACTGGAACCGTGTTGCCTTCGGCATCCACATAGGGAACCTCTTTTCCGTTGGCATCCACCATGCTGGCGGGATGCCACGTGTTCCACCAGTTGCCCGTCCCGTAAGACGGGTACTCATATCCCGGCGGGACAGCCGCCCTGCTTCGCTCCATCTGGGCAAGCTCTACGCCGGCGCGCCACATGATGGCCGGGCCGTCACCGGTGATATTCGGCTTGAACATATCAAGCCCGATAGACTCTGTGGAAAAACGCCAGCCCGTCTGATGGCATGACATTGCGTTGATGGTCGCCTTTGCACGGAAGACATAAAATTCACCGGTTCGCATATTTATTCCTGTAGCGCCCACCACCCTGGCGCCCTGTTTCCCTCCTTCCGTCAGCAGGCTTGTGGCCACAACCCTGTCAAAGACCTGCACGCCCAGGCGCAGGCACTCGTTGAACATGGCAGGCTTAAAGGTGGCCCCCCAGACGCGGAACTGGAACCTGTTCTCATAATCGTAGCAGAACAGGAATTTCGTCTTCTCATCCCTGAACGGGGCGCCTTTGAACTCGTCGTCAAGGTCCCTGATCTTTGCGCCCATCTTCTCGATCTCAAGAAGCGTATCGTATGCTTCTCTTGCCGCTACATACCGCGAGAGGGAATTGGAGTAACCCTTGTAGGTGACCGCCTCCCATTCCACACAATCCTCAGGCGTAATGCTCGAGGCCGGGTTGGGCGTATTGAGCCAGTGGTCAAACCCTGAGCCGCCCCCGGACCTTTTCGGGTATGCCTTGTCCAGGAGTGCAACGGTGCAGCCCTTTTTTGCCGCGCTTATCGCAGCCATGCAGCCGCCCGGTCCTCCTCCGAGAACAACCACATCCACGTCCACGTCGTTTACCACGCCGTACCTCACAGGATAAGGCCACTCCATCGGCTTCCCGGACTCCCTTACCACATCTTCCCAGTTCATATTGATCCTCCTGTCCCCTCTCCTCCAAACTCACTACATTGTCATATTTAGAAGGGTTGCACTACGCATATAGGTCTTTTGGACTATCCATAATACCAATAAATTTTATAACGACATTTTTACTATGTCAAGAAAATATTTTTAGTCCGGATAAGTCATGAGCACAGTGTCGGGCTTGTTGCTCGAAACTGACCTCGCAATGAAACCGTTCCTTGAGCAAACCGTCGTGAGGCAAGGAAGCTCGGTCTTTTGCGAAGCAAAAGTTCCGAAGCCGAACGGGAGCGAATGTAGCCGCAGGAGCGGAATGAGCGTGTTTGCGGGGAAAGCCCGACCCCGGTACCCATCCTTCATCGAAAATATGGATTTATTTTCCTATGCAGAACTTTGCGAATATTTCCTGGAGTATGTCGTCGGTGCAGGTTTCGCCCGTTATTTCACCGAGATGTTGAAGGGCCTCGCGGAGCTCAAAGGCGATAAATTCGGGTGATTCATTGTTTCCCAGGCAT
>Ga0116144_10003732_pt1 | contig 14932 bp, 14 predicted proteins | sample AD_UKC035_MetaG_FD_89746 | JGI IMG/M metagenome (GOLD analysis project Ga0116144, IMG submission 89746) | Active sludge microbial communities of municipal wastewater-treating anaerobic digesters from USA - AD_UKC035_MetaG | ecosystem: Engineered > Bioreactor > Anaerobic > Digestate | place: USA... | reverse complement strand
ATGATCGGTTTGATGTTTCTGGATTCCAGATCGTGACAGAACTCGAAATATTTTTCGCCGAAATCCCCCAGTCCGCCCAGAATGAGAACGATGGCGCTGTATATTTTGCGCGAGCGGGGTTGGCCGTAGCGGATTTTGATGCCGTTCAGAGTGCGAAAACTCCAATCCCAGTTTTCGGGTGGCTGGAACCGCGGTTGGGAGAGGATGGGATGGGTGTCGTCGATCATGATAGTCTTTCAAATTTGCTTTCGGACGGCGTTATCTCACTCCTAGCCTAGGTCCACTGGGCGATATTTTCGGGGTGCATTATGGCTCTGGTGGGGCGTTCGGGACGAGATTTCCCGAAATATACCATGTTTTGTCCGCCAGGTCAGGGAAATTTGCACGTTTGGCGGGATGTCCCTTTAATAGTTCGTTTGGTGTATTTTTCTTTTTTTGCAGCCGTTCCATGCGAATGCGGGTTTCAACCGCGCGCAGAAACGCGCGGTGGCGGGTCAAAAGCGAAAAGAATTCGATTCCGGCGCGGGAGCGGAAACCGTGTTTGGTGGCATTGAGGGCGGAACGGGATTTGCCTTGAGCGGTGCGCGGGCCGGTGGAGCTGGTCCACGGTTTCCATTTCCTGATGGCGGCACTTTGTCTGGCGCGTTCTTCCGGTGTCCAGTGGCGCATCGTCAGTCTTTTTGTTGGGAGTCGAGCAGATTATGGGTACGCAAGGCCCGTACGCATTGGCTTTGGGCGCGGAGGGCCGCCATATAATATCTCGACGGGTCCAGACTTTTTTCCGATTTCTCCAGAAGACGGTGAAAGGCTGTGTTGAGCGTTAAGGCCTGAAGTTTCAGCAGGTCTTTCAGTTGGTCCGTGGAGAGCGCATTGGTGAGTTCGGATTTGTCCATCGGGACTTTGCCCATTTTTTCCATCATCCGCGAGATGGTGTGGTGGGCCATTTGTTGACCCGATGTGTCGTTGGTATCCATTCGGCCTATGATAGGAATAAAATCTTATTTGTCAAGGGAATTCGGATGACTAGATAACCGGATGTTTAGGCGTTTTGTTTCAGGGACCAGATGACCTTGTTGTCTTCGGCGGCTTTCAGGGCGAGGGTAAAGTCGTAGCTTCGCGCGGTCAGGCCCAGAATATAAGGGTGCACGAGGCGGGGGTCGAGGTCGGCCACGGGCAAGGTTCCGGCCAAGGCGGCTTCGACATTTTCACGGACTTTGGCATCCGGCCCTTCCGCTGTCACCAGCAATTCTTTTCCTGAACCCGGATCGGCGAAAACCGTGCCGCCTTTGGGCAGGTTTTCAAGGGCGAGGAGGAGCGTTCCCATCAGGATTTTGGCCGCGCCTGTGGCTTTTATATCAATGCCCAGCGGACCGTAGGGGTCCCAGCTCTGGCGGACTTTACCATCGGTGCGGACCAGTGCACCGAACGCTTTCTGGATGTCTTCGGGTTTCAGATTGCCGTCGCGACCGCCTGCGCCGTAGGCAATGCGGAAGGCCTGCAATCTTGCTCCGGCAGAGGCTGCGCTGTGGCCGATCAGCTCGGTCGCCTGCTTCGTTGCGTCGGGGTCGTCGGCTGCATCTTCCATGAATTCCAGCCCGTTATTGATCGCCCCTACGGGCGACACCAGATCGTGGCAGATGCGCGAGGCCAGAAGTTCAAGCAGGGTGGTGGTATCTTGTTGGGACATTTTATGAATTCTCCGATTTCGGGCGTTAACCTTTGCAAAAAACAGGTGATTCGCCAAGGGGGGTGTGGAAAAGCCTGTAAATTTAACCCTTTTTTTCTTGGTGGGATTATACAAAATGATTATGGTGAGCCCATGGATGACATTACTGGAAAAAAATTCAGTCTTCAGGACTGGGTCACTCGTCGCGCGGCGAATCAGTCGGGCGGGGTGGCTGCGCGGGGGGCGGCGGTCGAGCCGTTATCAATCAAGAAAGCCGTGAATGGCGACGATGTTCACGAGATCGTCCAAGATGAGTCTGTGACGATCACGACCGTGAGTGTCGAAGAGACTGCGCCGGCAGCAACCGAAGCCGAAAGCAAATCCAGCCATGCCGAAGTGCTGGCCAAAGACGTTCTCTCCAAAGTCGAGGCGCGCGCTGCCAATCCGGTTCAACAATTGCAAATCGTCCGCTTGCTCAGCGACCTCGGCGAGCGGTTGCGCCAAAGCGAAAAAGAACGCGAGATCCTGTGGAAAGAAATTGAAGTTTGCCGCAAGCAGATCGACGGTCTTGAATCCAAGAATTCGGAATCCAAAAAAGCTTACCTGTCGCTCGAAGAGGCTGCGGCGGGCAAGGAAGATTTTATCAAGGGGCTTCTCGATAAACAGGCCGAGCTTGAAACGTTACTCAAGAGTCAGAATGAGGCTCTAGCGCAAAACAAATCCGAGAACGAAAAATTCGAAGAGCGCCTCGACCAGAAACTCAGCGGGATCGAAACCGCTACCGGAAGCGCCATCGTCCGGATCGAGGACGCTCTGGCCGAAAATAATAAATTGTCCAAGCGGATTGAACAGCTTTCCCAAGATAAAGCTCGTCTCAATCACAAGCTCGAGGTGATGGAAGAAACTCTCAAACAAACGCAAGAAACTTTGAAGGCCAAGGCCCTTGTGCTGTTGACCGATCAGGCGCTTGCGGCTAAAACTTCTGCGCCGCAGGTTCAGGCGTGGACCGGAGACGATACGCTCCGCATGTCGAAAATCGGCGAGGGCAGTGCTGTCCCTTCGAACGGGCCGGTGTCCGATATTGCTGCGTCGATCAAACAGGGTAAGAAGGAGAAAACTTCCGACATGAATAATACGGCGTTTCTGGCAGCACTGGTTGTTTTGGGAATTGCGGGCGGCGTTTTGCTCAGCCAGATCAATTTCAAATCTCTGCCGTCCGTTTCATGGTCGAAAGAGTCCGGTGCCAAGGCAGTTGAAGTTCCTGCCGCTGCGGATTCCGCTCAGGACGAGCAACTCGAGCCTGCCGATCAGGACGTTTTGATGTCGGATATCGCCAAGCTCGCCAACCAGATCGAGCCAGCCACCCGCGCGGAAGAGAAACCCGACGCGGCAGATCTTTCTGTTCCGCATGACGATGTGGAGATCAGCGAGTTCGACAAGGCAATTGACGCCGAAGATCAGGCTTTGGAACGGTTTCAGGCCGAAAAGCCCGCCGGTGAACTAAGCGCGCGTATTAAACCGGATAAAGCATTACCAAAATCCGTTCGTGAAATTGAAGCCAAAGCTTTTGACGGCAATGCCGCGTCCCAACATGATCTGGCTGCGATCTATACTGCCGGTCATATGGGCGTGAAAGTCAATTACGAGCGCGCGGCCAAATGGTTTACCGAGGCTGCGTATCAGAATGTCGCCAATGCGCAATATAATCTCGGCGTTTTGTATCATCAGGGTCTGGGTGTGGCCAAAAATGTCGGCAAAGCCATCGACTTGTACCGCGTCGCGGCGGCTAACGGACATCCCGAAGCCGAATACAATCTGGCGATTGCGTATATCGAAGGAGTCGGTTCGGAATATAATCCGCAAATCGCTGCCGTCTACTTCCAAAAATCGGCAAGCGGTGGTGTGGTCGAAGCGGCTTATAACCTTGGTCTCTTGCACGAGAACGGTTTGCTGGGCGAATCTCAACCTGACGAGGCTGTGTTCTGGTATACGCTTGCGGCCAATAAAGGTGACGAGCAGGCTAAGGCCGCCTTAAAACAGATCAAGACGCAGCTCAGCATGAGCGATGAAGATGCCGAGCGCATCGTCGAGCGGATTGCCAAAACCAAGCCCGGGTTTGTCAATGATGCCGGAAAGGCCGCGTTGCCCGATCCGGTCAAGCTTCCGGCTGTTTCGTCAGATGAAAAGAGTGCAGGTGGTTCCGCTTTGATCAAAGAATTGGCCATTGATCCGATGACCGTTTCGCAAATTCAGGAACAGTTGATCCGTTTGGGGCTTTACAAAGGGATGCCCAATGGCGAGATGTCGTCGTCCGTGACGGAGGCCATCAAAACCTATCAGGCACAGCATGGATTGAAAATGGACGGTTTCCCGACCGACACTTTGCTGGTGTATATCCTGACCAATGAATCAGAACCGGCTGCCGGCACGGAATAATTATTTTAAAGAGTATTTGTTTCGACAACCCACCAGTGAGGATGGGTTGTTTTTATTTGCGCGGCGGCGGTGCTGGCCGCTTGCGTGGTCGGAAAAATGCCGAAACAAGTCGCGCCGCTTCCCGACAGACGCGAGAGCAGACAGTCCGGTTGTTTACCGATTTCTTCCAGAACTTCGGCGATAACGGGTTCGGTTTTGATCGCGGGTGCGGTCAGGTCGTTGGTTGTGCGGGCGTTTAGAAAATCCGCAAGGTCCTTCGGTGTGTCGAATTTATCCAGCCAAGAAACGGGTGCGGAAAAATTTTCCATCGAGAGGTTTTTGTAAACGGTTGGTGTCGCGCAATGTTTGCGCGGGTTCACCAGCAGCAGCGGGCAGGGCGGCAAATACGGCGTGTCTTTTGTAATGTCGTTTCCAGTGCCGCGCATGATGACCGGATGAGGCGCGTGAAGGCAGGCGGTGATGTCGCTGCCCAACGCGGAGGTGATGCCTGATAAATCGGCCTGTATGCCGTAGATCTCCGCCATTTCTTTGAGAAGAGTGGCGCAATCGCTTGACCCGCCACCCAATCCGCCACCGACGGGAATGTTTTTCTCAAGAGTGATGCGGAAGGGGAAATTCTTTCCGGTTTTTTCCGAGAGGGCCGCAATGGATTTTGTTATCAGATTGTCTTCGGGAAGCTCACCCGCCAGTTCCCGTGCGAACGGGCCGGTGATGTGAAGCGAAAATTTTTCAGATGGTTCGATGGTGATATTGTCGCCAAATGCGGTAAAGGCCACCAGTGAATCGAGTAAGTGATAGTTGTTTTCCGTTTTGCCCAGAACATGCAGATGCAAGTTGATCTTTGCAGGGGCAGTGAAAACCCTAGTCATTTGTGGCCAGTTTTTCCTTGGTGGGTGCTATGGCAACGGCCGATTGCGGCAGGCCGTTGTCGATTTTGGCCTGAATTTTTTCGATCTCTTTCTCGTTTTTGGTGAAACTCAAGGCGCGTTTCCATTGAAAGCGTGCTTCCTGTTTCCGTCCAACACGCCAGTACGCGTCACCCAGATGGTCATTGATTTCCGATTCGTAGGGCTGCAGCTCGACTGCATTTTCCAAGGTCTTCACGGCGTCGGAAAATTTTCCGATGCGGAAATATACCCAACCCAGAGAATCGATGATGGCGCCGTCATCGGGTTTGAGACGGGCAGCTTTTTCGATCATCTCGGCGGCTTTATCAAGATTGCGGTCTTGGTCCGCCCATGTGTATCCCAGATAGTTAAGGACATAAGGCTGGTCGGGTTCGTAGGCCAGCGCATCGGTCAGGTCTTTTTCGGCGCTGTCCCAGTTTGCGAGGCGTTCGTTGACGATGCCGCGCGAGAACAGCAATTGCCAATGTTCTTGCGGCACTTTGTTGTCGAGCATGTCAAAGGCTTTGTTGTAGGCCTCAAGCGCTTCTTTATATTTTTCCGACTCGCGGTAGATGTCGCCGATCTGGATCTGGGCGGAAACGTTGTTGTTCTTTTCAACAAGGTCGGAGAGAACGCGAATGGCTTCGTCTTTTTGTCCGTCCATTTCAAGGAGCATAGCGGTCTGGCGTTCGATGGTTTCGACTTGCTCCCGATTGCCTTTCGTGTCGATTTTCGAGAGATAGGCAATGGCGTCTTTGTATTGTTTGTTGTCGGCCGCGAACTGGGCCAGTTGCTCCAGCGCGCCGGATTCGTTCGGGTCGAGGAAGTAGGACATTTGCGCAAACAGCAGGCCTGAATCTTCATACCCGTTCGAGAGCAGACGGGCGGTGTCAAGAAGCGCGCGCGCCAATCCCTGTTGTGGGGTTACTTGCCGCGTTTCCGGCAATCTTCCGGCGGAGAGAGATTCAATCTTTTTGGTGAGGTCTTCGGTCTGGTCCTGCAGCGCGTTGCGAAGCGCAATGTAGATTTCTTTGGCTTCGTCTTTTTCTCCATATTTGGCAAAGACGTCGGCAATATCTTCGAGCGCGGCAATCGGCGTCGGCGTGTGGGTGAAGTTATAGGATTTGGCCAATTTCTGGATCGCGGCCTTATCGCCCGCGAAGTCGGCAATCAGAATAGCCTGATAAAGGAAAGACGGAGAATCTTTCAGAGTCTCGGGTTTGAATTTTCCTTCGGCGCCGTCAATCCATGCCCCCAGAAGCGGGACAATCGCCAAGCTTAGCCCATCGGCTTTGATCGTGTCAGTACGGGTGCGGGCAGCGTCGTATCGTGCGTTCTTGAAATCATCCAGTGCGACAATGAGAGCGGCCAGAGATTCTCCTTTGTCCTTCTCGACAAGTTTACCCGCCATAGAGACGGCGCTCTCGAAATTTCCAGACCCTAAAGAGAGCGCCATCACGCGGCGCTCGATATCGGCGTTGTTTGGTGTCTTATTCAGAATATCGCCGAAATAATCACTGGCTTTCGACCAGTCATGTCTGGACTGGGCGTGTTGTCCGGCGAGGTAACTGCCCGATACGGTCTTGATAACAGGCATCTGGACCGGAGCGTAAAAGCCGACAAGCGGACTCTCGTTATTTTGCCCCGAGGTTTCTTCGCTTTGCGGGGTTTGCGCAGTGTCGTCGCAGGCCACCAAAGTCAGGGCGGTGGTGAGAAGCAACAGGGAGCGAAGAGTTTGTTTCATGCGCGAAGTCCGTTTTTTGTGTCTGTTTCAATCATATAGGGGGCAAAGGCCCAGCGTCCAGCCGAAAGTGTCCTACATCCCTGTATAATTCGGGCCGCCGCCACCTTGGGGCGTGGTCCAGTCGATATTCTGGGACGGATCCTTGATGTCGCAGGTTTTGCAGTGGACGCAGTTCTGAGCGTTGATGCGGAAAGACTTCCGGCCGTTTTCCTCGACAATTTCGTAAACTCCGGCGGGGCAGTAACGCTGCGCGGGTTCAGCCCATTCGGGAAGGTTGACACTTATCGGGATGGACTTGTCGCGGAGTTTCAGGTGACAGGGTTGGTCTTCTTCGTGATTGGTGTTCGAGAGAAAGACCGAGGACAGACGGTCAAAGGTCAGGACGCCATCGGGTTTGGGGTAATTGATCGGTGTGCTGTCTTTGGCTTTTTTGAGGCCCGCGTGGTCGGCGTGGTTTTTAAGGGTGTAGGGGATCATCCAGCCGCCGATGGTCTGGAAGGCTGCATGGATCAGGCCGCAAATACGACCGCGATGGAAGCCTGCGCGGATGTTGCGGACTTTATAAAGCTCTTTATGGAGCCAGCTTTTCTTATAGAGATCGGTGTAGCTGGTGCATTCTTTGTCATTGAGTTGGGAGGCAATAGCAACGGCTGCCAACATGCCCGATTTGATCGCAGTGTGGTTGCCCTTGATTTTCGCGACGTTTAAAAATCCGGCGGTGTCCCCTACCAGCAAGCCGCCGGGGAAGGTGAGTTTGGGGAGGGACTGGAACCCGCCTTCGACCAGTGCGCGTGCGCCGTAGGAAATGCGTTTGCCGCCTGCGAGAAGTTTTGCAAAGTAAGGGTGGGTTTTGTGTCTCTGCATTTCCTCGAATGGCGAGAGGTACGGGTTGGTGTAGTCGAGGCCCACGACGTAACCGATGGAGACCAGATTTCCTTCCATGTGATAGAGCCACGAGCCGCCATAGGTTTTGCAATCAAGCGGCCAGCCCAACGTGTGGACGACGTGGCCTTGTTTGTGGTTTTCGGGCTTAACCTCCCAGATTTCTTTGACGCCGAGGCCATAGGTTTGCGGGTCGGCGTTTTCTCGCAGATTAAATTGTTTGATGATTTGTTTGGTGAGCGAGCCGTGGCAACCTTCGGCCAGCACCGTATGTTTGGCGTGGAGTTCCATACCGGGTTGGAAGGCGGCGGTTTTCTCGCCCTCTTTATTTATGCCCATATCACCTGTGGCGACGCCCTTTACCGAGCCGTCATCATTATAGAGAATTTCGGTAGCGGCGAAGCCCGGGTAAATTTCAACGCCCAGACCTTCGGCCTGACCCGCCAGCCATTTGCCCAAGGCGCCGAGCGAGATGATGTAATTTCCAGTGTTGTGCATTTGCGGCGGGGTGGGGAGTTTGATCGTTCCTTTTTCGGTGAGGAAGAGAAAGTCATCGGTGGTCGCGGGGCAGGTGAGGGGTGCACCCAGATCTTTCCAGTTCGGGATTAGTTCATCCAGCGAACGGGGTTCGAAGACCGCGCCGGAGAGGAGATGCGCGCCGATTTCCGAACCCTTTTCCAGAATGCAGACCGTGATCTCGGGGTTGATCTGCTTCAGGTGAATGGCGCAGGAAAGGCCAGCGGGGCCACCGCCGACGATGACCACGTCGTAGGTCATAGAATCTCGATCAGTGTGTGTCGTAGCTTGGGTCATTGTATTTCGTGTGGACTTGTTATGCGAAGTGGTTGCGTGGTCTTACACTCTATATATAAAGTAAGTTTTGTGGTTGGGAAACCTATTAAAGCTGAGAATAAGGGGCTCCTGTCAGAAAAGCAGGTGGCGTAAAGCGCTGCATATCTTATTCTGGATCCCCGATCGGCAGTCGGCTGGTGCCTCCTCTGTCGGGGATGACAGGGGGGGAGGTAGAGAGGGATATATATGAATTCAACACTTTCCGCACAGGACATGGCTTCGGCCCTGCAATTTTATACGGAGATCGGCTGGGATGAGCCGATGGAGAATTTTGCACAAGACCGCTTGACGCCAGCGGTTGCGGTAGTTCCTGTTTTATCCCAAGACAAACCCAAAAATGCCCCCCGCGAGATGCTGGGCGCGGCGGAGGCAATGTCTCCGGCCAGCGATCTGGCAGCGGCCGCGCAAAATCTGGAAGAGTTGAAGAAGGCGATTGCGGAATTCGATGGGCTTGCCATTCGCAAGACGGCCACCCATTCGGTGTTTGCTGATGGCAACCCGAACGCAAAGGTTATGATTGTCGGCGAAGTGCCGGATGCTGATGACGATAAATCGGGCGTCGCTTTTTCTCCGGCTGGTGAGGCGGGGCAGCTTCTCGACAAGATGATGGGGGCCATCGGGTTAAATCGTGGAGAATCCGTCTATCTGACTCATGTGTTGAATTGGCGGCCTCCGGGCGGGCGTTCGCCGACTGCTGCTGAAATTGATTTATCGTTGCCGTTTCTTAAGAAGCATATTGCGCTGGTGAAGCCGCAGTTCCTGCTGTTTTTCGGGGCGTTGCCTGCCAAAGCGTTGCTCGGTCGCTCGGAAACAATGACCAAACTGCGCGGCCAGTGGTTCGAGTATCAAGGGATTCCGTGTCTGGTGACTTATCCGCCTTCGTTCCTGATCAAATCTCCTGCCAAGAAGCGGGAGGTCTGGGACGATCTGCAGGATTTTCAGAAAAAGAGCGCAGCCTTTTAAATGACGTTCCCTTTTGCTCTCAGAGCGTAAAAGTGATGATGCGCTGTTTGTTGTCAGCCAGTACTTTCGCTGTGTAACGGATGATATCACGTTCGTCGCGGAGTTTTTTCTCTTCCTTTTCGAGGCGTTTGGTTTCCTCTAAAAGTTTACCTGCCTTCCTGAAGGCTAGAGTGACAAGAAAACCGGCCAGAATGGTTGCGGTTCCACCCGCCACGATAGACGCGGCGTTGCTGTAATGCTGGGTGTTTGCGGTGTCGATCATATGTTTCGGAACGCAAAGGGTTTGTGCAGAACCGTTCTGGTTGCAGGCTTTACTGGCTGTGGCATATAGATTACCGAGTGTTCCGTTGGTTGACGTTGCCGATTCCGCCGTTGTCTTCTGCCATGTTTCGTAGAAAAAGAACGGTCCTGTCCATGTGCTCATGGTTCCTGCCCCCATCAGTGTCAGGCCGTTAAGGCGGACTCTGGATTTCTTGGCTCTTGTTGCCTTAATTTCCGGCTCTCTGTCCAAATTCTCGTCCAGATAATCACCTTCTATCGTACACGGAACGTCTTCCAGCAGGCTGGGTGGTATATTTTCTAATCGGGACAATTTTTTCTCCATCATCGTTCCGCAAGTTGTTGTGTGGATGGTATATATGTAATGTTATGCCCGTGTCAATATACATAATGTCGCATCTTGTAATAGTCTTGACTATGGTTTCTGCGCTTCTCAAGTATTCATTACTCTGTTTTTAAGTAATGTGTAGTTGTCTGAAAAGCTCTGTGAATCGTTCTGGTGCGTTTCCACATTCTTATAAATATTTATGCCGCACGGTCATGTAAAGTATTAATATTCACAAATTTACCTATTTCAATCTTTCCTTTTTCATTTTGAATTTCAGCGGGTTAGCTGTTGGTGCGACCGTTTAGCATTTGTCGTCTCTTGTTTTTTTCTGGACAAAGATTTGGAGGGCTGATAAATCTCTGCCCGCTATGCACAACGACGAAAGAACACGTGGCATGCGACCTGCTGTTTTGGCTGTCGTATGTCTCTTGAGCGGTGTGGTGTGTGGAGCTGCAAATGTCGGTTCGACGACGGTGGGAGATATTGTCCTCCCTCTCAAGAAACCGGACCTGATCCGCAAGGATAATGCGGAGAGGTCATTACAGGCAGCCACAGAACCGTCCACTTCCGAAACCGAGATTACCCTGCCGGAGGAGCTTCCGGCAGAGGCCAGTCTGTCTGGCGGCTATCATCTGGTCACCAAGGCGGTGCGCGCTCAATTGCGCCAAGGCCGCCCAACCTATGCCCTCAAGCTTCTGGCAAAAGATCCGGTGGCCCAAAAACTCAAAAATTCCGAATTCGACCGTATCAAGGCCCAGATCGCCCAGTCCTATCTGATCGAAGGTAAAATCGACCGTGCCGCGCAGGTGGCTGAAGAAGTTGTCAAGCGTTCCGGAAAATCTGTACCTCTGGCGGGCTGGGTTGCCGGACAGGCGGCTTGGCGTCAGGGCGATTATGGACGTTCCGCCGATATGTTTGCTTTGACCGCACGGTCCAAGGTGTCGTCGGCGTGGCTGGTGTCCGGTGCTTCGTTCTGGGCTGCCCGCGCCTCTTTTAAAGCCGGACGGTTTGAAGAGGTTCATCACTGGCATGAAAAAGCTGCCGCCTATCCGCGCACGTTCTACGGTCTGGTGGCACTTAAGGCACTAGGGCGCGGCTATGAGTTTAACTGGGATCAACCGGATCTCGGTTTTTCCGATAGGGACGCTCTCGATAAATCTCCCGCCATTCAGGATGCTTTGCGTCTGGCCAAGGGCGGGCGCGTGTCGGGGGCCATTACCGCTTTGGCAAAATCGGGATGGCTTTCCACCAATGACAAGCGCGAAGTTCTGCTGGCTTATATGATCCAGAAGAAGGTTCCGTCGCTGGTGCTGTATCTGGCGCGCAAAACCAAAAATTCCGAGGGCCGTTTCTATGATCTGGCCCTTTATCCTGAAAGCCCGTGGGAGCCGCATTCGGGTTACAAGGTGGACAAGGCCATCGTTCATGCACTGATCCGCCAAGAGTCGCGTTTCAATCCCCATGCGACCAGCCATCTGGGGGCCACAGGTTTGATGCAGCTTTTACCATCCACTGCCAAATTTGTCGCTGGCAGTGAAGAGATTGCGCTCACCGATCCCAAAACCAATATCGAAATTGGTCAGAAATATGTCGGGCAATTGCTCCGTGATCCGTCAGTTAACAACGATCTGTTCAAGCTGGCAGTTGCTTATAATGCCGGTCCGGGCAATCTGGCCAAGTGGAAGAAAAAACTGAATAACATGGACGATCCGTTGTTGTTTATCGAAAGCATCCCGTCGGGCGAAACCCGCGCCTTTGTCGAGCGGGTGATGGTCAATTACTGGATCTACCGGATGCGTATGGGCCAAGACTCGCCGTCGCTCGATATGGTGGCATCGCTCGACAAGGCAGACGGCATCCAAGTGGCTAGTGCGATCAGTTCCAATCTTGTCGCGATGGCTATGGGCCGTTAATCAGAGCAAATCCAGCATTTTTGAATGAAGCGCAGGATCGCCGCAGGCGAGAAGCGTTGGGTCGCCGTGCAGTGTTTTGGGGTGGCCTTGCCAGTCGGTGATTTTTCCGCCTGCGCCTTCGATAATCGGAACAAGGGCAATAAAATCATAGATGCCCAGTTGGTCTTCGACGATCACATCGATAAATCCGTTTGCCATCAATCCGTAGAAATAACAATCGCCTTGAAAGACCGGATAACGTGTGGCCTGTTCGATACGGGTGAAACGGTTTTTGTCACTATCAGAGATTTGCGAGGGTGAGCCAGTGCCAAAGATCGCCTGTTTCAATTCGGGGCAGGGGCAGCAGGTGACAGGTTTACCGTTATAGAGTGTCGGTTGTCTTTGTTGTCCGACCCAGCGTTGGTTCAGGATGGGTTGGTCGATGATGCCGAGAATTGGAGTCTCATCCCGGCATAGGCCGATCAGTGTGCCGAAGGTCGGGCGGCCAATGGTGAATGATTTCGTACCGTCGATCGGGTCGATAACCCATGTCAGGCCGTTTTTGGTTTCTTTTGTCCCGAATTCTTCGCCCAAGATACCGTCGTCGGGGCGTTCCGTTTCGATGATGGTGCGCAGAGTTTTTTCTATTTCCTTATCGGCGCGAGTGACGGGTGTATCATCACTTTTGCATTCAATATCGAGCGGAGTGCCGAAATACTTGCGCGCAATCTCTCCGGCAGCGTCGGCGAGTTCAAGGGCAAAGGGGAGTATGGTGTTAGTCGTCATGTCCTATTTATAGGAGAGGATGGTCCTGCTTGCTATGCAAAAATAAAACGCCGGAATATTCCGGCGTTTTTTGTTTAGTGAAGGTGAGGGGCTTCTTCGGCTCCGGTTTGGGGAAGTCGCCATTTCCCGATGTAGGATGCGTGCAGTTCTTTTTCACGTGCGTGGGTTTTAGAGTAATGATCCATTGCTTTTTTGTATTCCAGATCGGGATTAATATCGGAATCAAGCATGGTGTTGAAACCACCCCGTTTTGCAATGTCGTAATTCATAGCGCGTCTTAAGGACTCCAGTGCGGGTGCAAGAGTTGTACAAAGTCCGGCAAGAATGTTCATGTGGTTGGATAGCGCTCCGGCAGTTTTTCCGATTTTATGGGCGCTTGTTTTTAGGTGGCGTTCGAGATCGCGCACTTGTTTGGGGCCAGTGGCCATTTCCATTTCTTTGTGGCCGATCTGTACTTCAGCCAACATAGCCTCTTCACCGTTTTGAACCAGCCAGTGCATTTTCAAGGCGCGGTGACCACCCTCGGGACAAGGGCGACGAAACTGGTCTTTGTGTGCCTTCACCATAATTCCTGTTGGGGGATCATCGGCAAGAAGGGCGTTTCTTAAAATGGCAGCCTCTTGTGGGGTGCTGATCAAAATCTGGCACCGAATGTAGTCACAAATTCGCGCGGGGTTCTGATTAATGTTGTGGTCCAGAAGTTTGCGTTCAGAAGATTTTCTTCCTTTCAGGAAACGAATATCATCAGGGTTTGCTTCAAGCTCTTCAATCAGGGCGGGCAAGTCTTCGAGTCTGTATTCTCTTCCCTGGTCATCCTTCAGGCGTGCGGTGGGAACCAATAACAGAAGTTTTTCCGCATCCCGCAACATTTCGACACGAAGCCTGCGGCCCGAATCGCGGTATCCGTCCGTGGCTTTAATTGTTGGTTGTGTATCGGTATCCCAGTTCCATTCCCATGGAACACCCTCGGGTGGCGCCAGAGCAGCGCGGTCGAATTTGGCTGTCGTTTCGGAAATTTTCTTGGAGTTAGTCACTTTCTTGAATTTTTCCCTGATTTAATCTTTTCTCTTTATTATAGAAATTGTACGCGTTGTTTCTTGAATTCGTCAATGTTTTTTCAAACTTAACCTTTAGATTTTGCGCCGTTTTTTGCTCAAGTCAAGCAGATTATGTGTAATTTAATTACAAGCTGTGCGTAAAACGCATAGCTTGTGCGGGAGCGGGAATTGGGCTTGTCTTTTCGAGGGGGACTCCTTATAAGCGGGGCAGTTTCAAACGATTTAAAGAGAGATTTTATCTATGACCACGCAACGTACTTTTTCGATCATCAAACCCGATGCGACCCGTCGTAACCTGACCGGTGCTATCAACGCCCGTTTTGAAGAAAACGGCTTGCGCATCGTCGCCCAGAAACGCATCCAGATGACCGAAACCCAAGCCAAGAAATTCTATGAAGTTCATGCGGCCCGTCCATTCTATAACGATCTGGTCAGCTTTATGATTTCCGGTCCGGTTGTCGTTCAGGTTCTGGAAGGCGAAAACGCCGTGGCCAAAAACCGCGAGATCATGGGGGCCACCAATCCTGCTGACGCTGCTGCCGGTACGATCCGCAAGGATTTCGCAGAGAGCATCGAAGCCAACTCGGTTCACGGGTCGGATAGCGCTGAAAATGCCGCAATTGAGATTGCTTACTTCTTTAGTGGGACCGAAATCGTCGGCTAGGCCGTCGATTTTTTAACATAAAGTTTGACGGGGGATGGCTCTTTGAGCTATCCCTTTTTCTATTAATCAAAAAATAAAAATCTGTTTGTCGAGGTGTGTGATGTCGGAAGAGCTTTATCGAGCGAAAGCGCGATTGGAAGATGCCAAGCGGTACTGGCGCTATGTGCGCTGTGATGCTTTGCCTAGAGGACGTATGGCACTTTCGAGTTTTTCTGCCGCGGCTTCCTATATGGTTCCATCAGATACGTTGAAAGTTGTTTTCGGAGCTGTGGCCGTTCTTTCCGGAGCCAGCGCTGCAAAAGAGTATTTTATCCGCGATACATGGCATATGAGCGGTCTTTCACGGACTTTGGGGGCTGCAAAAATTCTTCGTGAGGCGAAGAGTGCTCTTAATAATCTCGAAGAAAACAACAGAGAGCATCCAGCGAGCGATAAAAGCGAGTTGTTTAAGTCTCCCTTACCTTGAAAAATTTCAGGTGATGATGTTTTGCAGGT